>CEQY01035737.1_pt1 | contig 21940 bp, 24 predicted proteins | sample 361391 | NCBI WGS metagenome assembly CEQY01 (sample SAMEA2621075, study PRJEB7988) | marine metagenome | isolation source: saline water (ENVO:00002010), including | reverse complement strand
CCTCTTCCTCTTCCTCTTCCTCTTCCTCTTCCTCTTCCTCTTCCTCTCTAACTCCATCTCTATCTTCCTCTCCCTCTCCCGATTCAGTTGTATCTAATTCAAGAGATTCTGAATCTAAACCAGTGTCTTCCATAGTGTCTTCCATAGGGGGAGCACTAGGGGAAGGCATAGGGTCTTCCATAGGGGGAGCACTAGGGGTAGGCATAGGGTCTTCCATAGGGTCTTCAGTAGTATCGTCCATCATACTATCTTCAATAGCCAATAATTCTTTTTTCTTAGGTTTTTTTTGTGATTTTTTTTTCTTTGTGCTTTTTCTTTTTCTACATGACTTTGTTTTTACATTAAAGGTGCATGATTTCTTTGCTTGTTTGCATTTTTTCTTAGATTTATTTTTGCATACCACAGATTTTTTCTTACTTTTCTTACATACTTTATTTTTCTTATCATACTTGCAGGATTTTTTAGCTACAGCACATTGTTTTTGTGATTTCTTTCTACAATTTACTGATTTCTTTGATTTCTTAGCGGACTTCTTTTTGCTTGTTTTCTTCTTTGATTTCTTAGCGGATTTCTTTTTGCTTGTTTTCTTCTTTGATTTCTTAGCTGATTTCTTTTTTAAGCAACTTTTGCCTGATTTAGATTTTCTAGAACCCTTGGGGCATTTTTTTGATTTCTTAGCAGACTTCTTTTTGCTTGTTTTCTTCTTTGATTTTTTAGCTGATTTTTTGCCTGATTTTTTAGTTTTTACACAGCTTTTACCAGATTTAGATTTTCTAGAACCCTTGGGACATCTAACTTTCTTTCTGTTTGAACACCCTTTCTTTTTTGAATACTTGCATGTTGATTTATTTCTCTTACTCTTACATTGAGATTTTTTTAACTTATAACAACTTTTTCTTTTTCTACTATTTTTCCCACCGTGTATAGAAAACATAACTATATATTATATATTATATTTTTTTTTTGTTATTTATAAAAAATATAAATTAATAAAAAGTATATTTAATAAATAAAAGAGAATAGGTAATATAGGAACAAAATAATTAGTAGAATCATAATCTATAATTTTATTGTTATCATTATTATTATTGGTATTTTGTATTTTATAATAAATATATAAATATTCTTTATGAAAATAAACATTTAAAAATTCTTTATCAAAACATATAAATTTGTAATTATTTATTGAATTATTATTAATATTTTTAATAATATTATTAATAAAATTTAATTTCGATAACATAAAATATTGTTTATTTTTAGAAAAAGGACTATTAGATGTTAAACACACATCTACGTTTTGCTTATATTTTTTTGAAATATTATACATAGTTTTAATAGTAGAAAAGTCATTTATAGCAGAATTATTAATATATAAAACGTTATCATATTTAGAGTTACTATTTATTATATAACCTAACATAGTATTTATTTAAATTATATATTGGATATAATTTTAAATAATTTATATAAAATTGATTTAGAGTTGTATTACTTAAAATAAGTAATAATGAACTCAGAATATGAACAATGGGAGCATGAGAAACATATTAGAGAACTTCCTGATACATACATTGGTTCTTCAAATCCAGAAGAAAAAGAATTGTATATTTATAAGGATAATAAGATATCTAAGCAAAATGTTATTTGGGTTCCTGGATTATTCAAAATATTTGATGAAATTATTGTTAATGCCATTGATAATCATACTAGAACAAAAAGAGAAAAAGAAAAGGGTTCTAAAAGATTGATTAAAATGGTTTCAAAATTAGAAGTTGATATTAACAAAGAAACTGGTTTAATATCTGTATTAAATGATGGCGAAGGAATAGAAGTGAAGAAGATGGATACAGATAAGAAAAAAGATATTTATGTAATTGAGTTAATATTTGGTGAATTGCTTACATCTGAAAATTATAAAGGTAAGGGTGAAAAGAAATTAACTGGTGGTAAGAATGGATATGGAGCAAAATTGACTAATATATTTTCTAAAACATTCACAGTCGAATCGGTTGATAGAAAAAAGAAGTTATTATATAGTCAAACTTGGAAAGATAATATGAGAGTTAAAGAAATCCCTATAATAACAAAGTATGATGGAGAACCATATACTAAGATTACATTTCTACCGGATTATGAAAGATTTTCTCAAAATGGTTTAACAGAGGATATGTATAGTATTTTCTCTAAACGTGTTTATGATTGCGCGTTGTGGTTTAGTGGAAATATGAAAATAGAATTGAAGACTCCTTTAAAAACAAAAGATGTTTCACCGGTAAATGTATATTTTAATGGAGAAGAAATTGAGTGTTCATTGTTAAATTATATTAGTAAATATACAAATAATGAGTTGGAAGAAAAGGATATATTGATAGAAACATTTAATAGATGGGAAGTTGGTATTGTTTTAAGTAAGAATCATAAATATATGCAGAACTCACTTGTAAATGGAATATCTACAACTCGAGGAGGTCGACATGTAGATAATATATTGAATCAAATGTTGAAAAAGTTGATTGACGTGGCTGCAACTAAGAAGAAGAAAATAGAAGTAAAGAGTTCATATTTGAAAGAAAATATATGGTTATTTGTAAAATGTATAATTGAAGAGCCAGTGTTTGACGGGCAAACTAAAGAATATATGACAACAAATATTCAAAATTTTGGTTCAAAATGTGAGATAACTGATAAATTTATAGATAAATTGTTAAAGATGGGATTAATGGAAAGAATTATAAATAGTATTGAAATGGAGAATAATAAATTAGGTAAGAAAACAGACGGAACAAAACGTGGTAGTATTCGAGGAATAAAGAAGTTAGATGATGCTAATTTAGCAGGAACATCTCAATCAGATAAATGTACTTTAATATTGACTGAAGGAGATTCAGCAAAAGCTTCTGCGGTATGTGGTTTAGCAGTAGTTGGAAGAGATCATTATGGTGTGTTTCCATTGAAAGGAAAAATATTGAATGTTCGAGATCAAACAGAAAAAAGAATTTATGAAAATGAAGAAATAAGTAATCTAAAAAAAATTATTGGTTTGGAATCTGATAAAGAATATATGGATACGAAATCATTAAGATATGGTAAGATTATGATAATGACAGATCAAGATTATGATGGTTTTCATATTAAAGGATTATTAATGAATTTAATAAGTTGTAAATGGCCTAGTTTGTTAAATAAAGACTTTATAAAATGTATTGTAACACCTATTGTAAAAGTTTCAAAAGGTAATGAAACTCTACAGTTTTATAATTTATCAGATTATAATACTTGGAAAGATAATAAACAAGAAGGAAATTGGAAGACTAAATACTATAAAGGGTTAGGTACTTCCAATAGAAAAGAGTCACAAGAATATTTTAAAAATATGTTAACAATTACATATGAAACTGACGAAGATACAAAAAAATCACTTGAAAAAAGCTTTAGCAAAGATTTTACTAATGAAAGAAAAGTTTGGTTAAAACATTATGATTCTAGCGATGTTTTATCTGTGGTAGAAGGTGATAATAGATTTACTTATAGTGAATTTGTTGATAAAGAATTAATACACTTTTCAAATGCTGATAATTTGAGAAGTATTCCTGATTTGATGGATGGTTTAAAGCCTTCTCAACGCAAGGTTCTATTTGCAGCATTTTGTAAAAAATTAAAAAATGATATAAAAGTTTCTCAATTTTCTGGTTATGTAAGTGAACGTAGTTCATACCATCATGGTGAAGCTAGTTTAAATGGAACAATTATTAATATGGCGCAGAACTTTCCAGGTTCAAATAATATAGAACTATTATATCCTAGTGGACAGTTTGGAACACGTATTCAGAATGGGAAAGATTCTGCTTCTTGCAGGTATATTTTTACAAGACTTAGTAATCTAACAGATAAAATAGTAAATCCCAAAGATAATGCTAATTTGAAATATTTGGACGATGATGGTTTTAGTATTGAACCTGAACGGTATTATCCTATATTGCCTATGATTCTTGTTAATGGAACTAATGGAATAGGAACAGGTTGGTCTTCTGATGTTCCACAATATAATCCATTGGATCTTGTAAGTAATTTAAGAAAACTAATAGAAGGAAAAGAAATGGAAGAAATACATCCTTGGGCTAGAAATTATCTAGGTTCATTCCATAAAGTAGACTCTAAAACATACATAGTATTAGGTAAATATGCTTTTATTAATAATAATACTATTCGTATATTAGAGTTGCCATTAGGTGTATCTATTGAATCTTACAAAGAATTCCTTGATAAAGCTGTTTCAGGAAATGATCCTAAGATAGATTGGATAGTCAATTATGAAGATTATAGTTCTGATATATATCCTTGTTTTGCGGTCCTATGTAAACCGGGTAAACTTGCAAAACTGGTGCTGGAACAGGAACCAGATGAGTTTGGTTGTAATAAAATTCATAGAGAATTAAAGTTAGTAAAGAATGTTTCATTGAATAATATGGTTTTGTATAATTCTAACTTTGTATTGACTAGATATGAATCAGTATTGGATATTATAACTGAGTATTATGGTGTTAGATTAGTATATTATGCTAAAAGAAAAGAAAGTCTATTAAAAGATCTTTATCATAAGAAGTTGGTATATGAGAATAAAATTAGATTTATACAGGAACAGATTGATGATATTTTGGTATTATATAAGAAGAAAAAGGATATAATTATTCAACAATTAGAAAAGACAGAGTATGCTAAAATATGTAAAGGTGATAGTAATATTCCTAGTTATGAGTATCTTTTATCAATGAGAATGGATACTGTAACAGAAGAGAAAATGGATGAATTGAAGAATGATTTGGAAGGTGTTAACAGTAGTATAAGCGATTTAGAAAATAAAACACCAAAAGATTTGTGGAGTATAGATTTAGATGAATTTGTGAAGTCATATAATGAATACTATTCTAAATTAGAAAAAGCGGAGGATTTATCAGAAATAAAAATATCTTCGACATTAAAGACAAAAGTTAGTAAGACCACTGCGAAAAAAAGTAAAGGAAAGGGTGGTCGTGGTTCTAAATCTACTGGAACTACTGGACGAGGTAGAGGTAATTCTAAAAAATAATGTTAGGTAAATATATAATATGTTTCTATTGTTTAAAATGTTAGTAATTTTTTTACTTACAGATCATGTAATATACAATTATTATAAAAATAAATACAGTATAAATGATACAGATGATTTACAGAAATATAGATTAATAGCATATGGTACTTTATGGGTATCAATATTTTTACTATTAATTACAAATATAATAAATACCGATTGTTATTATTCATATTTGTATATATCTATTTTAACATTATTAGTAGGAATAGTAATAAATTGTTATAATAAAAAAAAAATTAAATATTATCCATTAGATTTTATATGTGCTAATATTATATATACTGTAATACTAGCTAATTTACTGACTTGTGCCGTAACTTTTTATAAAACTTTCGTATAGAAATTTATAAATATTATTAAAGGTATCTTGCTTTATAGTAGAAAATAAAATATTTTTTTTATACATAGATTTAATAAAACATAGTTTATATTTATATGATTTTTGAATACCATACATACTTAAATCTATTAATCTTATACCCTCATATGTATCTGATTTTACTAATATTGTATCATTTAGCGTATTATTGAATATTGATTCAATATCTATATTATAATTATTTGTATAATCACTATTATTGATAATATCAAATTTATGTGTATTTAAAAATATTATACCAACAGTTTGAAAAATTGTAGATGTAATTTTAAATTGTATTTTATGATAAAAACAATATTTATAGATAGTGTATTTATTTAATGGAATTGGTTCATTATTACTGTTTGCAATAAATAATTTACCAGTGAATTTATTCATATATATAAAAATAGAAATCATTATATATACATAAAATGTATCAATTTTAAAATTATTTATTTATATAAAAATTGTTATTCGTTATATTATAGAATTTTTAATATAATTAAATTTTATAATGAGTCAAAATAATAATGATATGGATAAACATACAGAAGACACTAAATCTAATGAAGAAGTAACAGTGCCAATGGAAAACAATACAGACAATGAATGTGATATAAATAACATAAATGATTTATTAGGTAGTTTAGGAAATCCTGAAGAATTAGGAGATTTATTTAAAAAATTCACAAACTCTTTTTCAAATTTAGAAACTAATGATGATAATAATGAAAATGAACATGATGATATATCAGAGCAAGATTTAGATTTTGACTTAGATAAATATTTAATAGGTAAAAATGGCCAAAATATATGCGATGTTTTAACTGATATAAAAGATCAATTGACTATTATAAGTTGTCAAATGGCTAAATAAAAGCTTTTTTATATAATTTATAAAAAAAATATAATATTAAGTAAATGATATTTAATAAAAATACACCTTTTATTAATACGCTAATAAGTTATTTATTTATAATATATTTAATATTAATTTGTCTTAAAAAAGAAAACATAACTAATACATATATATTAATAATATTACCAATTATATTATATTTATTATTTATATTTATGAAACTTTATATGTAAATTATTTCACTAAGGATTATAGTGTAATATATATTTTTTTTTAAATTATATAGAAAGTAGTTATTATATAAAAATAGATAATATATGTTTGTGAATGGTTATTTACATTTAATAATAGGACCAATGTTTTCTGGAAAAACAACAGCATTGATAAATGAAATAAATAATTTGAAGATTCTAAAAAAAAATATTATAGTAATAAATTCTAAAAACGATACTAGAGTAGAGAACGATTATATTCAAACACATGATAATATAAAATATAAAGCTGTAAAATTAGAAGATTTGAAAACAACTGATACAATTTATAAGAGTATTATTGAAGAATATGAAATTGTGTGTATTGATGAGGCACAGTTTTTTAATAATTTAGTACCTTATGTAGAAAATCTCTTGTTAAATGGTAAATATGTAATAGTTAGTGGATTAAATGGTGATTATAATCAGAAAAAATTTGGTAATATAATAGATTTGTTACCATTGTGTAATAAAATAGTTAAATTAAGTGCATTATGTCAAGTATGTAATGATGGTTCACCTGCTGATTTTACAAAACGTAAATTAGATGCTTGTTGTAAAGACCAAATATTAATAGGAGATAATAATCTTTATACAGCTGTTTGTAGAAATCATTTATAAATTGAAAATATATAATTTATAGTATATCTATGATTATAAATCTTCCAGAAGAATTAATTAGAAAAATATTGAATAAATTAGAAATAAAAGATTTAGGAAAAATTCTTAAAGTAAATAAATCAATATATGATTTAAATTATAAAAAATTTATGTTTCCACTATATTTAAGTAATCAATGGTTATCTGATGAGGAGGATATTAGTAGTTGTGTAAAGTATTTACATAGAGAATATGACTATACACTTAAAGAATATTTAATAGATATTAAAAATACATATGAAGATTATATAGGTGAAACAAAAACAACAAATAATATGTATTTTAGAGAATATGGATATAAGTTTGGTGTACATAATACTGACTTATTTAAAGAAAAAAAGAAGCAAAAGTTAGATTTACATATAGTGTATAGAGTTACTAGAATACAATATAAGTGTTTAAGGCGACGTCATTTAAATATATTAGCTTTAATATATTAAATATATTTAAAATTAACATACTAAAATATAGTAAATGTGTGGTATTATATGTTATCTGGGAAATATAGATTTAGATATAGGTATTATAGAAAATAGTGTAGAAAAGTTAAAATTAAGGGGTCCTGATAATAATAATACTCAAATTATTGATACCAAAAACATAATGGGTTTTGCACGTTTATCTATTAATGATGTTTCTGAAAAGGGTAATCAACCATTAGTAGATAATGATATATATTTGATATGTAATGGTGAAATATATAATCATAAAGAGTTAAGAGAAAAATATAAGTTAGATTGTAAATCGGATAGTGATTGTGAGGTAATAATAAAATTGTATGAGATATTTGGAATAGAGCATATAAAAGAGATGATAAATAAATTAGACGGAGTATTTTCTTTTGTATTGTATGATAAAATAACAAAAAGAACAATAGTAGCACGTGATCCTCATGGTGTTCGACCATTATTTTTTGGAAAAACTAAAAATAATGAAATAGTAATATGCTCTGAAATAAAACCTATAAGTGATTATTGCGAATATATTGAGCCTTATAGACCAGGTAATTATAGTATAATAGGTCATAATAGTAAAAATATAGAATTTATAAATTATTATAATTATAGTTTTCCAGTAAATAGTATAGATACATATGAAGAAATTAAGAAAAACGTTAGACGCTTATTGATAAATGCAGTAGATAAAAGATTAATGTCTGATAGACCTTTGGGTAGTCTATTAAGTGGTGGATTAGATAGTAGTTTAATTACTGCATTGGTTAATAGGCATTATAAACCTTATGAGTTAAATACATTTAGTATAGGAATGAAAGGTAGCACTGATTTATTTTATGCACAAAAGGCTGCGGATTATATGAAAACTAATCATCATAATATAGAGTTGAGTAATGATGATTTTTTGAAAGCAATTAATGAGGTAATATATATGATTGAAAGTTATGATATTACTACTGTAAGGGCTTCAGTTGGTAATTATTTAGTTGGAAAATATATAAAGGAAAATACAGAATGTAAAGTAATATATAATGGAGACGGTAGTGAGGAAATAATGGGTTCATATTTATGGTTTTCTAATATAGACAATGAATCAGATTTCTATGAAGAAAATTATAAATTACTGAGAGAAATAAGTTATTATGATGTATTACGTTCGGATAGAAGTATATCAGACAATGGTTTAGAACCACGTGTTCCATTTTTAGATAAAAAACTAGTTGAATACGTGATGAGTATTCCAGCAAAATATAAAATGTTTGGAGATGGAGTAATAGAGAAAAAACTTTTAAGAGAGGCATTTGAAGATGATGAATTATTACCAACTGAGGTATTATGGAGAAATAAAGAGGCTTTTTCGGATGGTGTAAGTTCAAATGAAAAATCTTGGTTTATGATAATACAAGAAAATTTGGAAACTCTAATAAGTGACGACGAATTTGAAAATAGTAAAAATAGTTTTATACACAATACACCTCATACTAAAGAAGCATTATACTATAGATTAATATTCGAGGAATATTTTGGAAATAAAGCAAATATAATACCGCATTTTTGGATGCCTAATCCAAAATGGTGTAATGTAAGTGATCCTTCTGCTAGAATATTAAAAAATTATAAATAAATTGATTTTAATTAATATCATTTAATTATGCCTTCTATTAAATTATTAATCAAAGGAGACAATAGTCTTATATGGACTATGTTGGTTAATAATATAAATGATAAAGACTATATAAATAATATTATTAATAATAGTAATTTTCTTACTGAACAAAAGAAAAATTACTATTTAGAAAAAATAGAATTAAATAAAAAGGTATGTAAAGTAATTAATAAATTTATAAATTTATTAAAAGATAATTATTTGAAAAAAAAACAACCGTGTAATGAAACAGATTTATATACTATGGAAGTATATAAAAAAGACAAAGAACACGTAATTTTGTATGATTATAAAATATGTAAAAAATGGTGGTTTAGTATTACAACAATAAATAAATTACTAGTAAATAATTTAGTATATGTTGATAGTGATAATTACTATAATCATGAATGTAAGTATCCTATAAATCCATATACAAATAATATACTAACTATTGGACAATTGTTAAATATATATGATCAATTATATGGTATGAAGAAAATACCTTATTTATTTATGTTATTTAGAATTAATAATTTTGATTTGAATAAATTTGATAGAAGACATTACGATTATATTGTAGACTACATTGTTCGTACTTATATAGAACATTTAGAAAAAGACGATATAATAGTATTGTTAGAAAATTTACTAGTAGATATAGATATTCATTTTATTAGTTTAAATAGTATTCAAAATAATTTTGAAAAATATAAAGAAGGATTAATTGAATTACTTAAATATTATAAGAGTTATAGTGCAACAAAAAAAATAACAATAAAGTTTGTTAAAAGATTTGCAAGAAGATATCCTGAAGTTATTCGTAAGGCTCGTAGAGTTTTTGATAGAGCACCTACTGTATATGATATGGATATAGATGATTTGTCATTTGATAGTATAGACATAGAAGATTCTATAATAGATATATATAATGTAGAAGAAAATAATGGTGAAGAAGAAAACCTTGGTGAAGAAAAAGAAGAAGAGGAAGAAAATCTTAGTGAAGAAAAAGAAGAGGAAGAAGAAGAGGAAGAAAATCTTGGCGAGGAAAAAGAGGAAGAAAATGAAAAAGAGGAAGAAAATGAAGAAGAAGAATTAGAAAAATTAATTAAATCTATAAATAATATAAATCTAGTATAATTTATATTTTAATTTAAATAATTATTTATGATATATTATTTTTTTTAGAATAGTTTATGATTTGATTTTATATAATATTATTATATTATAATGAAATATAATGGGTATAGGTTCTAGTAAAGATATGGAAATGGATGATTATCAGCGTAAATTCATAAACATTAAGGCAGATTTTGATAATTATAAGTTAAAAACTAGTAATGTAATTAATATAAATAAGACATTAGAAAATAGGATAAGTGATCTAGAATTTAGTAAGACTAATTTAGAAACATTAAATAATGATTTAAAAAAAAATTGTGGAATAATGAAACAACAATTAGAAGTTTTAGAAGATTATAAATTAACAACAAATGATAAGGTAAATAAATTAGAAACATTGAATAATTTATTGGTAGAAGAAAATAATAAATTAAATTGTGATAATTGTACTTTTAAAGAATTGCATTTAAATTTAAAAGAAGATAATAATGAATTATTAGAATTTAATAAGGATTTAAATAAAAAACATAGAATATTAGAAAGTGAATTATCAGCATATGAGTCTACTAATAATATATTAGAAGAAAGAAATAATGACCTAAAAATAGAGTTATTACAGTTGAAAGAAACTAATAATAGTTTAGAAAAAACTAACTCTGAATTAATACTACGAACTGATAGTTTAGATACTATTATACGAGAATTAAATGATAAAAAAGATAATTTAGAAGATATTATAAATAAATATACATTAGATAATGAAACTTTAGAGCAAACTAATATGTATATGAAACAAGAAAATAGTGATTTACATAAAAAAAATGAAGAATTAAATAGCGAAAATAATAATTACATAGACCTAATAAATATAGAAAAAGATAAATTACAAAATACTTGCGATGAATTAGATAGTATGACTAATAATTGTAATATATTAGAAGAAAATAATGCAAAATTATTACAAGTAAATAATGACTTAATTAATAATGTCGATACATATAATGGAAAATATTTAGAAATAAAATTAGATTATGATGATTATAAAACGTTAATAAAAGATAAACTTAATGAAATTTTCGAAGACTATAAATCTAATGATGATTTAATAGAAAAAATATTAAAAGAAAACGATACAATGTTGCCTAATATTTTTGAAAAAAATATTATAAAGTATACATATAGTAGTTTACTAAATGAAATTGAAAAGAAAATGAAATGTACTATACTAAAAAATTAAAACAACAACAATTAGAAGATTTTTTCTTCTTATGTATTATCATATTAGTTTTTTTTGATAAATGTTGAATATCTATATGTAAATCAGAGTTAATTTGATTTATTGTCTTAATATAATCATATAAATATTTTTTAATTGTATTAATATGTTCTATTATCGATTTATTTATACAATCAATGTTTATACCCGAATCTTCATAGTCTTTTAAATCATTTAACAGATTTTGTAAATTGTTCAAATCATTTAAAATAATCTTAATATTGTTTGAAATATTATATAATATAGTATCGATATTATCAACACTATCCATATTAATTAGTTTATTTTTTTATTTTTTTAACATTAATTTTAGAAAATCCTTTTTTTTTATGTCCATCTTCTGATGAATCGTGTGCTGGGTCATAGTGTTTTTTATGATGAATCCATAATGAAGATGCACCAATTTTAAATGGAGGATGATCACTAGCCTTATACCAAAACACTTGTTCATCTAATCTATTACTTTTTGCATTATTATTAATAACCAAACATTCGAAATTCTCAGTACATTGGTCCATAACTTGACAGAATGTTTCAAATGTAGGAAACATACCTGCATAATGTTCATAAATTCTTTTTCTATTAGAGACTATATTTTCTCTTAAAATAAATACATAGTCTATATTAGTTCTTAAATTAGGTGGTATACCTAGTGGAAATTGCATAGTAATAATAAACATAATATGCCAATGGCGACCATTCATAAATATTGAACGAACATTTTTATCTTTAGTCCAAGAACCATCATATAAACAATCATCTAAAATTAAAAATGAATTAGGATTTATATTAGTGCATCCTGATTCATTTAATTGGGATACCATTTGTTTTTTAACAGTTTTTTGCCTTTTCAAAACATTTTTAATTATTTCCGGTGTATATTCATCGTGTATAAATATACTAGGAATAATATTACCATAAAAACAATTTGCACTTTCAGTTCCTGAAATTACAGTACCAACTGGTACATTTCTATGGTAATATAATAAATCTTTACATAAAAAACTTTTTCCTGTTTCACGTTTTCCAATAAAAACGATTACTTTATCTGGTTTAATACTTTGCATATCAAATTTTTTTAACTGTATGCTCATAAATATTAATATATTAATATATATTAATATACACGCAAATACAAATATTTTTTTATATTATTATAATATAATGTTTGAACATAGTAATATACAATATATAATAATAGGTTTATTAATATTATTATTATTAATAGTATTCTTATATAAAGCTATTAATAAAGAAGAAAGAGAAAATTCACGGTTATTAGATAATGTAAATAATATTTTAAATTATTTGAATAGTGCTAAAAATATTATTGGGGGTGAAGATTTAGATAACATTGATAAAACAACTGAGTTGAAAAAACAGATAAAAGTAGCACAAAAAGAATTAGATTATATAGAAAAAAAAAAAGATTCGGTAAGAAGGAAAGCAGAACAACCAATTTTACCCAAACAAGATGTAATTAAAAATGAAAATCAAAGAGAACTAATAGATATTGAAGAAAATGTTTTTGTAGATATTTCAGAAAATAACAAATCAAAGAAACAAAAAGCTAAATCTTCTAAAAAAAATAAACATGATGATAATATTATCAAACCTTGGGAAGATTTATGTATTGGTAGTGAACAAAATGAAGTATCATTATTTGATGAATTAAAGTTAGATATGGGTGATAATATTAATGGTTTAGAACCATATAATAATGATGAATTTGGTGAATTTGGACAATTTACCTGTTAAACACTATTAATAAATTTCCAATTTAAATCTTTACATATGTTTTTCCAAATTTTATCTTGCTGATATAATTTTTCTCTACTTTTTAGTAAAGGAAAATGTACTAAATATTCATGTATTCCTAATATTTGTATAAATTTATGTATAACATATGAATATGATAAAAAGTTCTTTCTATTTTTAGGACAATGATTTTGAAATGGTGTCTGAATTTCTTTAAACATATACCTTAAGTTATCTTCTACTTCTTTACTAATTGTTGGTGGAGGTTTGCCATTAATCTTATTAATAATATATGGTATATGTTCATAATATTTATTTAGTTTTAATTTTTTCAATATATCTCTGATTTTATAATGATTTATATTAGCTACGTTATATATTCTTTCTTTTTTTAATTCTAACATTATTTTTTCTATTACTATACAAGGAATATCAGTGCTTTCTTTTGCTTGAAACTGTGAAATCCATTCATTAAAATGATTAATTCTTTTATATGCAAAATAGTTTGATTCACTATTAGGTTCTTTATAATTAGGTTTATCTGAATCAATTAATATATTATATTGTTCTCCACAATCAATACATATACTTATACCTTCAATATAGTTAACAGTTACAACTCCATCACACCTGTCACATTTATTTTGATCTATATAATTTATAGTTTTTTGGTTATATGATTTATCAATTATATTTAGATATTTATTTAATAGTTTTCCTTTATTAGAAGATTTACAACTATTTTTTGAATTATTTTTTTTAAAAAAATCTAATAGATTATTATTAGAATTATTAACAGTTGTATTAGAATTATTAACAGTTGTATTAGAATTGTTTGTTGTTGAATTATCATCATAATATTCAAATAGTATATCACCCACTTTTAATAAATAATCATCTTCCTCTTCATTATTATTGATCATATCAATTTCTTTATTCAATTGTGATATTTCTTCTAATGTTAATAACTTAATTTCAATTTCGTCTTCTGTTAATATTGATTTTTTGTTTAAATTAACTATTATTTTATTTTTTTCAACTAATTTCTTTTTATATGTTTCGATATTATTTTTTTTAAAATTAATGTTATCTATCTTTTTTCCGTGTATATAATCTAATGTGTTATTGTTCTTTATTATTTTTCTGTGTTTTTTTTTATAATTAAATGATGAACTCATATTTATATTAATATTAATATAACTATTTATTTATATAATAAAGTTTATATTTAACAACCAATTAGTTAAAATTTTTATATATTTTTATATTATATTAATAATAATGGGAGGAGGATTAATGCAATTAGTATTTAAAGGAAATCAAGATGTTCATTTAACAGGTAATCCCCAAATTACTTTTTTTAAAATGCTTCATAAAAGATATTCAAATTTTTCAATGGAATCTATACAACAACAGTTTAATGGATCTGCTGATTTTGGTAGAAAATTAACTTGTTTAATATCTAGAAATGGAGATTTAGTACATAAGATATATTTGCAGATAGAATTACCACAAATAGATTGTGGAACCAGTAATGATAATAAATTTAGATGGTTAAACTGGATTGGACATAATATTGTAAAATCCGCACAAATAGAAATAGGGGGTCATGTTATAGACCAACATTATGGTGAATGGTTACATATATGGAACGAACTTTCACAGACTTCTGGCAAACAATCCGGTGTAGCTAATATGATAGGTAATCTTCCTAGATTAACACAAGTAGTTCAAGGTAACGCTAGTAATACAGGTGTTATACCAGGAACTACATTATATGTGCCTTTACAATTTTGGTTTTGTAAAAATCCTGGTTTAGCATTACCATTAATTGCTTTACAATATAATGAAATAAAATTAGTAGTTGAATTTAATGAACATAATAACTGTTGTTGGGCTACTGGTAAATATAAAAACACACCACCTTCAATTAAAAACGCATCATTATATATTGATTATATTTATCTAGATACAGAAGAACGTAGAAAATTTACTTCTGAGAAACATGAATACTTAATTGAGCAAGTACAATACAATGGACAAGAAACTGTAAATACACAAAATAACAAAATTAAATTAAATTTTAATAATCCTGTTAAGGAATTAATATGGGTAGTTCAACCTATCAGTAATATTGATACAACATACACTGCTAATTTAGGAGGCCCACAATTTTTCAATTATACTGATTCAATTGATACTACATATTTTAGTGGCACACCTAATAATTATTTAGGACAAGGTATGACGGGTGGTAGTAGTAATAATATAATGTGGGGATTACCTATTACTGATTTTGCTTCTAACACTGTTGCAGGCACAAATAATATAACTGCACCACAAACAGGACAAAGCAATAATACCGCATTAACTAATACTAATTTTTATGATATTACTACACAAAATGTTCATTCTCAAAGTAGTACTAGTTCTGTATCAAATCTACCATTATTCGACAAAGGTAAATCTCCTACAATAAATGCTAAAATCCAAATTAATAGTCATGATAGAATTTCTATTAGAGAGGGTCGTTATTTTAATTTAGTGCAACCATATCAACACCATACTAATATTCCTGCACCCGGTATTAATACATATTCATTTGCACTATATCCCGAAGATTTACAGCCTTCGGGAACCTGTAATTTTTCACAAGTAGATAGTGCTAATTTATTATTAACATTAACACCTGAATCTGTGGAAAACCAACGTTTATGTAATATAAGAATATATGCTACTAGTTATAATATATTCAAGATTAATGAAGGTATAGGTCGTTTAACCTATGCTAAATAATGTATATAAAAAATAATTTATATAATATAAATAAATAAATATGGCATATTTAGATGAATCTGATACTTCTGATTTAGATCATATAAATACTATAAATGAATGTTATGATAATATTGATGAAGATGAAACTACACTAAATACTGAAACACATAAAATTTTAAATAGTATGAATATTAATATACAACAACAACCTGTTCCTGATAAAAGAATAATTAAACAATTAGTATCACAATATGTTAAATATGAGGAACAATTAGTGTTATTAAATAGTAAAAAGAAGGAAATACAAACACAAATAGATACTATAAAAAAATCATTAGTTCCTTTTATGGAAGCACAAAATATAGATTTTATTACTATTGATACTTCTGAAATAGATAGTTATTTACCAAGTGCAAATAATACTACACCATCAACATCAACAACAACAACAACATCAAAAATAAAGTATTCTAAAGTTAAAAGGTATAAATCTTTTTCAAAAAAATATTTTATAAATATATTTGAAGCATATTTTAAAAACGAAGACGATGCTAAAAAACTATTAAAATTTATTTATGATAATAGAGAGTATAAAGAAATACCACAAATCAAGAAAGACAAATCAAAGAAGCAATAATTTAATTATGAAATTAAAAAAAAATATAATGTTATTATATAATGATACAGCAAATAGAGATATTTTTTAAAAATATAATGCAAAATCCGGTTATATCTACTACAATTAAAATAGTTTTAATATATTATGCTTGTATAATTGCTCCTAAATTAAATCCGGTTTTATTAATATTATTTGATAATCCTATGTTTAAAATAGTGATGTTATTATTAATATTTTATATTGCAAATGTTGATGTTACAATTTCGTTATTATTAACTATTGGATTCGTAATTAGTATATATACTATTAATAATATAAAACTTAATGATTTATTAAATATTAATACTAGTGATAATAAGGATAATATAGATAGTGAAGATATTATTAATATGGAAATAGAAGAAGAAATTAATAAAGAATTAGAATAAATTTATATTTATTTATATTTTTTTTTTTGTATATGATATTTATACTTTCAAAAATATATATTATTATATTATATAATGATTAACAATAATTTATTCATTGAATTTTTTATACTCTTCATTATAATCTATTCTATAGAATATACTAATATATTTAAACAAATTAATAATCCTTCTATATTATGTATATTATTGATTGTTAGTGTTATGTTATATATAAATAATTATATAAGTGGTAAATATTTACTATATGTATTCTTATCTATAATAATAATGAACAAATATAATTCTACAAATAAAATAGCGGGTGGTACATTACCGTGTGCTCCTTTAAATAGTTCTGAATTAGAACTATATTTTAAAACTAACACTTCAACTGATTTATATTATAAGTTTTATTCTAGTAAAATATTTTTCACAGAATATATAAATAAATTAACTAAATCAGACTATTCATATGTTCCATATTTCAATGATATAGAAGGTTCTGATAAAAAAGTTTTATATGTTAAAATTAATTCAGTAGACCGAAGTAAAGTAAACATATTAGGTTATAGTTCTCCTGATCTTATGGGGGAAACAGATATTACACTAAAAAATAACATTTATTATTATTTACAATATCCATTAGATAAAATAGAACTGAGTGAAAAAAATAGAATTACTGTTGAAGCTAATTTTACATTATGGGAAACTGATTTATATAATAATATTAAAGCATTAGTTGATAAAGGTATCTCTATTGAAGGTAAAAACACTGATCAAATTAAAGTTTTATATAATAATATCCAATAATGTTAAAATTAAAATTATGTGCGATTTATACTTTGAAATTCGTCATTACGAGATTTCATTAATGCTTCAAAATCGCTATCTATTGAGTTAGTTTTTCTTGTATCGATTGGTCTAAAAGAGGTATTATTTTTTTGTTTATTAGGATTAGAATTAGGTTCTTGTAGTTTAATATCATTTTCAACACCTTCTAATTTTGCAAATTGGTTTTCTAATAAAGGAGCTGAATTATCTTCTATAAATGTGTAATTAGATGAAAAATTATTATTAACTAATGTATTACAAGCCAAAATATCGTCCAAATCTTCATTTTTTTTAGAATTATTTTGTGGTTTTAGTTGTTGAGTATTTTGATTATGTTGTTGACTATGTTGTTGACTATGTTGTTGTTGTTTATTAGAATTAGCTATGAACCAGTTAAGTAATTCGTTATTTTTATAAATAGTTAAATTATTGTTAGATTTTATTAGTAGTGTAGGAACACTATTAACAAAATGGGGTAGCTCTTTTCTTTCTTGTGGATTATCTATATTTAACTTTCTTATTTTATTAAAAACATCATATCTAAATAGAGTCTGTGAATTTTTACATTTATTACTATATATTAATAAGACGTCCATTATGATTATATATATATAATAAATTATTAAAGATATACGCATATAAAAAGAAAAATTTATTATTAATTTAATGAATACAAATTTAAGTTTATTTAATAATAATATGAGTTTATTTTTAATAGATTTAATAGAGTTATTTCCAACAAATAGTAAACTACAAGAAGCAAAAAAGAATCAAGATATTATTATAATGATGAATTCAGAGTACACTATTAAAATGTTTAAAAATAATTTATATATGTATAAGAAAGATATAATAGAACATAATGAAAAAATAATAAAAAAAAACACATTTTTAAATACTATGAATATAAGTGTTTTATGGGATTCACTTAATAATGAAAATAGAGAAATATGTTGGAAATATCTTGAATGTTTTGTAGTATTATGTAATAAATATTATGATAATATTTAAAGAAATAGTGTATAAAATTAATTAAAATTAATGAATCATAAAGAATTAATTGATAAGATTAATCAATTGAAATTGAATAAGGAACAGTATATAGAGATATATAAGATATTAAAAAACAATAATGAAAGAAAATTAATGAAGAATAACAATGGTATTTTTGTAAATCTTAATGATATTAGTGAAAACAGTATAAATAGTATAGAAAAATTCATCCAATATATATCAACAAATGATTTGTCAAACAATATTATCACAGATTAATAAATATAATAGTTATAGAAAAGGATATATAATATTAGAATCAATATTGCGAATATTAGATTTAGAAATAAATTTATATAATAGAGATGATATAAATACATATGTAAGTATATTTAGAAAAAGATTAGCAAATGATCTATTAGGTAAAGAGTTATACAAAAAGTTAAATTATAAGTTAAAAATAAAAAGAAATGATATATATAATAATTTATTAACAAATACTGTATTAGATAATAATACTATATCATATATAGGAAATTATTTAAATGTTAATATTATTATTATAAAAAACTTACGATATAGATATATAGATAAATATAATAATGATATAAGTTCAATTATACTTTTAGAATTAGAAGAAGGATATTATCCAATATATATACCATATGATAAAGTAAACGAGCGATTATTTAATAATACATTGTTACAATCAATATTAAAGAACTTTGTAATAGATAATAGGATTGTATTTAATAAAGAAATTAATAAAGAAGATTTGCAGAATATTAATAGATTAAAAACACATAATTTAAAACAGTTACAAGAAACAGCAAATATATATGGTATTGATATATATAAGTTTATAAATGATAGAAAGTTATTAAAAAAAAAAATAGAATTAGTAGAAGAATTACAATTTAAATTATTAGAAAGTTAGAAATTAAATAAAATAAAAGATATAAAATTGATTTTAATAATATAATATAATATTATATGAATATTGATTTAACAAAAAGAGTAATAGATAAATTTATAGAAACATATAACAAAGATGTTCACACTCAAGAATTAGAAATAATATTTAATAACGTTAATATTAATACAGATAAATTAGGAAATATATTGCAGTTTTTAACCACTGAATCTACAATTAAATCAGAAGATTTATATATTCTAACTATTTTTATAGATACATATGATAAATATTCAAGATTTGTGTTTGAATCCGATAAAGATATACTTAAAACACATTGTTTAAATGAAAAAACTAATATTGTGTCTAATACATTTCCTGAGGAGTATACATTAGAAAAAAAAGAAGTAGTATTGCCTTCTTATAATATTGATATTATAAATTTAAAAATGAATTTAAAAACGGAAAAAGAAATAGATAGAGAGGATTTTATAAAGCATTATAAGAAATTTACTAAAAAATATAGATTGAAGAAAAGGAAACGTTTTGATTTTGAAGATTTTTATGTAGATATATCAGTAGTAAAGAATTCATCTGGTAATAATATATTACAATCTAGAATAAATAGTAGTAATGAAACAATAGAAATAGAAGTAGAAGCAAAATCTAAGGAAATTAATTTGGAGATAGTAAAAAATATGATAAATATAGGAATTAAATTAAATCAAATATGTAATAATGGATATTATATATTTGTAAATAAAAAAGATAAAGGTAAAATACTTGCTGAATATAATTCTATAATTAGAAATATTTTACCAAAAACAGGTAAAAATATAGGACCCAAACCAATTTCTTTTACAAAGAAAACAATATCTAATATGATAATTCCACAAGAACAAATAGTAGAATCTAAATTAGAAGTTAAAGAAAATAAATTGTATTATTTAATTACAGAAAAAGCAGATGGAGATAGATATACATTATTTATTAATAAAGAATCTAGACTATTCTTAATAAATGATAATAATGATGTATTAATAACTGGTATAGAACTATTGGATAATGAATATAATAACAGTGTTATTGATGGTGAATATTTATCGTATAACAAAAAACACGAATATAGATATTTTGATATTTATATAAAGGCTAATGGTATTGTTTATAACAAAACTTTGGAAGACCGAATAATAATAATGAATGAATTGCACAATAAAATAGATGTATTTAGTAAAAATTATTTAATAGATAAGGGAATAACAATAAATTGTGTTCCAAAAAAATATAGAGAAATAAGTGAATTAGAGACTGTTATAAATACAACTAATTACGATTACTCTATTGATGGTGTTATATATATGCCTACATTACCTTTATCGGATGTAAAACAAAAGACTAATAACCAAATGTTAAAATTTAAACCAGCTAATAAGAATACAATAGATGTATTAGTTAAAGACGAAAAATTATATTGTGGTTATAATCTATCACATTCTGATTATGTATTAATAGAGTTAACTACATTTAAACCATATATATATGATATATGTAAAACTCCTATATATGAAGAGATTGATGAAGATGAATATAAAAAAATCAGTTGGATTAAATTAAATAATAAAGTTGTTGAAATATTATATGATGCAAAGAATGAAAGATTTATATTAGAAAGAGTTAGGTATGACAAAACAGAAAGATATATTAATAGTATAAATAAGTTAGATATATATGAATTAAAGAATGTGGATATTACTGCTAATAAGTTAGAAATAATAAATGATATAATTACGAATATATTTGATCCAATGCCTTCAAAAGAATTACAATCATTAGATGTTAAATCAGTAAATAAATATATTACTACTGGATATT
>CEQY01033391.1_pt1 | contig 21957 bp, 17 predicted proteins | sample 361391 | NCBI WGS metagenome assembly CEQY01 (sample SAMEA2621075, study PRJEB7988) | marine metagenome | isolation source: saline water (ENVO:00002010), including | reverse complement strand
TCCATTAGCAAACTGATCGAAAATCAGTTGGAAACAAGGATGATGGCTAGTATATATGATGATTACATTTTAATACCTTTAGAACCTCCTTTTGTTCCGGATAAAAAATCTAGACCAATTAGATCTTTAATTGTTATCCTTTCAACTCTGATAGCAGGCATGTTGAGCGTCATATATGTATTAGTTAATCATTATTTTTTTGGTAAAGAAAATTAACTAAAACCCATAATAATATAGTCAAAAAGGCTTATAGAATTCTAATTAGACTATGAAAAAAGCCTTCAGCATTGTTGAAATTAAAATACCTTGGAAAATAATAAGAAAATAACAGTTGTCGGCTCGGGATATGTTGGCATGTCTCTTGCCACTCTTTTAGCAAAAGATAGCGAAGTGATTGTTCTAGATATTGATCCTGAACGAGTTGAAAAAATTAATAGGAAACAATCGACCATAGCTGATAGAGACATTGACTATTATCTTACGAATGGAAATTTATCAATTTCAGCTACTCTCGATGAAGATCTGGCTTATGAAGGTTCAGATTTCATAATTGTTGCAACCCCAACTAATTATGATGCGGAAACCAATCGATTCGATACTCATTCTGTTGACAGTGTAGTCAAGACAGCGTTGAAAAAGAACTCTGAAGCATTGGTTGTCATAAAATCAACCGTACCTGTAGGCTACACTAAATCTTTACAGGAAAAGTTTGAAACATCACGAGTTATTTTTTCTCCTGAGTTCCTAAGAGAAGGACAAGCACTCAGAGATAATTTGTATCCATCGCGTATCATTGTTGGAAGTCAGTGTCAGCTTGGAGAGGAATTTGCAAACCTGCTTAATCAAGGATCTAAAGAAGAGGATGTAGAGATTTTACTGATGAGATCCACTGAAGCAGAAGCAGTGAAGTTATTTGCGAATACTTATTTAGCTATGAGAGTTTCTTTTTTTAATGAACTTGATTCTTATGCGCTTGCTAACGAACTGGATACTAGAAGCATTATTGAAGGTGTTAGCTTAGATGAGAGGATAGGTAAAAATTATAATAATCCATCTTTCGGATACGGTGGCTACTGTCTGCCTAAAGACACCAAACAATTACTTGCAAATTATGAGCATGTTCCGCAGACTTTGATAAAAGCAATAGTATCATCTAACACGACAAGAAAAGATTTCATCTCTGAAGAGATAAGGAAACTTAATCCTAAGCTCGTTGGTTTCTACAGACTCGTAATGAAAGCAGATAGTGACAATTTTAGATCTTCAGCTATACAAGGAATAATGAAAAGAATAAAAGCTAAAGGGATCGAAGTAGTGGTTTATGAACCAGAACTCGAAACAAAAGAATTTTTTGGGTCTAAAGTTATAACCGATTTAGATAAATTTAAAAAAATAAGTGATGTAATTGTGGCAAATAGAAATGCAGAATGTTTAAAAGATGTAGAAGAAAAATGCTTCACAAGAGATCTTTTTGGCGATAACTGATTTAATTTTGAAATTTATAAAATGAAAGTATTAGTGACAGGTTCAGCGGGTTTCATTGGATCTGCTGTAGCAATAAAATTGCTGGAGCGAGGAGATGAGGTTGTTGGTATAGATAATCATAATAGCTATTATGATCCGTCTCTAAAAGAAGCAAGACTTTCAAGACATAAAGATCATGAAAATTATACGCATCTAAAAGTTGATATTGAAAATAAAGAAGAGCTCGATAAAGTCTTTAAAGAATACGAATTTCAAGGAGCAATAAATTTAGCCGCTCAGGCTGGTGTTCGATACTCCATAGAAAATCCTCTTGCTTATATCAATACAAATTTAGTCGGTTTTGGAAATATACTAGAAGGATGTAGGCATAACAAAATAGAACATCTAGTCTATGCCTCAAGTAGTTCCGTTTATGGCTCAAATACTAAAATGCCATTTTCAATTCATGATAATGTTGACCATCCTTTGAGCCTCTACGCAGCAAGCAAAAAAGCTAATGAGCTAATGGCTCATACCTATAGCCATCTTTATGATCTGCCTACTACAGGCTTAAGGTTTTTTACTGTATATGGGCCTTGGGGAAGACCTGATATGGCTTTATTTAAGTTTACAAAAGCCATACTATCTGGAGATAAAATTCAAGTATTCAATTACGGAAAACATCGAAGAGACTTTACCTATATCGATGACATAGTTGAGGGTGTGATCAGAGTTCTTGATAAACCTGCAAGACCCAATCCTAATTGGAGTGGAAAAGATCCCGATTCAGGAACCTCACTCTCGCCATGGCGTATATATAATATAGGTAACAATAGCCCGGTAGATTTGATGGACTACATTGAAGCAATTGAATCCGCTCTGGGAATGAAAGCCGAGAAAGAGCTTCTTCCTCTTCAGCAAGGAGATGTACCTGATACGTACGCAGATGTTGAAGACCTAGTGAAAGAATTTGGTTATAAGCCTACAACGAGTGTTAAGGTAGGTGTGAAGAGTTTTGTTGACTGGTATAGGACATATAACAATCTATGAAAAGAGAAAAGATAGCTATTATTGGCCTTGGTTATGTAGGTCTGCCTTTGGCAATTGAGTTTGGAAAGGTTTTCCCAACCATTGGATTCGATACAAATAAATCCCGAGTAGATGAACTTCTAAGCGGTTCAGATTCCACAAGAGAGGTCACCTTGCAGGAATTAAAAGAATCAACGAATCTTAGCTATACAAACAATGTGGAAGATATTGGAAACTCTAATATCTATATCATCACAGTACCTACGCCGATTGATAAACTTGATAATCCCAATCTGAGACCTTTAAAAAAAGCCAGTGAAACAGTAGGAGAATTTCTCAAAAAGGATGATATTGTTATTTATGAATCTACTGTTTATCCAGGAGCGACAGAGGAAGTTTGTGTACCAATATTGGAAAGAAGCTCTGGTTTAAAATTTAATAAAGATTTTTATTGTGGGTACTCACCTGAAAGGATTAACCCGGGAGACAAGAACCATAGACTTACCATGATAAAGAAAGTTACCTCTGGCTCGACTGAGGAGGTAGCTGAAAAGATAGATTTTCTATATCAGAGTATCATCCATGCAGGTACTCACAAGGCAGAAAGCATTAAAATAGCTGAAGCAGCCAAAGTCATAGAAAATACGCAGAGAGATGTCAACATTGCTTTGATTAATGAGTTGGCAAAACTTTTTAATAAATTGAATATCGATACTGAGTCAGTCTTGAAGGCTGCAGGCACGAAATGGAACTTTATTCCATTCGTTCCTGGCTTAGTAGGAGGTCACTGCATTGGAGTTGATCCATACTACCTTGCACACAAAGCAAAAGAAATTGGTTTTGATCCTGAAATGATTGCTTCAGGTAGAACTATTAACAATGGTATGGGTAATTATATCGCTATAGAAGTTTCAAAGTTAATGTCAAAGAAACGCATCAATCTTGTCGATGCCAATGTTTTAATAATGGGATTAGCCTTCAAAGAGAATAGCCCGGATATAAGAAACTCTGGTGTTGCCAGACTCGTTACTACGTTAGAGAGTTTCAATTGCAATGTTCACGTCTATGACCCTTGGATAGACAAAAGCGAGGCTCAAGAAGAGTTTAATATAGAATTGTTAAATGAGCCTGAAAAGGGAAAATATGATGCCATAATTTTGGCTGTTGCCCATGATGAATTTAAAAAATTATCCTCTGAGGAAATAAGGTCATACGGTTCTAAAAACCATGTTCTTTATGATATCAAGTATTTGCTTGATCAATCAGAGGTAGATGGAAGATTGTAAAAGTCTATCAAACTTCTGAAGAAGAAAAATTAATTTTAATTTTTAATAAAGTTACTTCTTAAAAATTTATAAAACCATTTAAAAAATAAATGCTTAAAAGGCTTTGGAAACACCTGTCAAAAAGAAGGCAAAAGCAATTCATTTGGATGCAGATTTTCATTGTTGCCGCATCTTTTTTTGAAATGGCTAGTCTCGGAGCTGTAGTTCCTTTTTTGGGAGTATTGTCTGAGCCTGAACCAGTCTTTCAATATGAATATTTGCAACCTTTTATAAAGTTTTTTGATATCACTGAAGCCAGTCAATTAGCATTACCAATCACAATTTTGTTTGTATGCCTTGTACTTCTTTCAGCAATTATTCGTCTTATTTTGTTGTGGACTCTTACAAGATTATCGCAGCTTGCAGGAGCTGATTTAAGTATAAATATTTATCGCCATACTCTATATCAAGATTATTCAGTGCATGTAAGTCGAAATAGTAGTGAAGTAATCAACGGAATAATTACAAAAACACAAACTGTTTCAAAGGGCGTATTTGGGCCTATACTAAATTTAATTAGTACAAGTGTAACCATCATAGGAATAATCGCAGTTCTTCTGCTGATAAATGTAACAGTTACTTTGACTGCTTTCATCGGCTTCGGAAGCCTCTATTTGATTGTAATGTATTTAACTCGTCGAAACTTAAGGGAGAATAGCCAACACATAGCCGAAAAATCAGATCTAATGGTTAAGTCTCTTCAAGAAGGGTTAGAGGGAATTCGCGAAGTACTAATTAATAATAATCAACAATTTTATACTGAGCTCTACAGAAGCTCTGACCTCCAAATGAGAAGAGCCACTTGGCGAAACGAAATGATCTATTCAAGTCCACGTTTTGGAATGGAAGGAGTCGGAATATCTTTGGTTGCTATCTTTGCTTATTCTGCTACTCTCAACCTAGGTGGTATAGATCAATTTCTACCAATCCTTGGAGCTTTTGTGCTTGGAGCGCAGAAGTTATTACCCGCGATACAAAAAGCTTACGCTTCCTATAGCCGAGTTAAAGGCTCTAAATATTCCTTACTAGATGTTTTAACTTTATTAGATCAACCTCTACCTATCTCTGCTAACGCACAATCAACAGCATTCTTTCCTTATAAAGACTCCATAGAGTTAAGCAATCTTAGTTTCCGCTACTCAGATGAATCTCCCTGGATTCTCAAGGAGGTAAACTTAAAAATCCCAAAAGGTTCAGTAGTAGGTATTGTAGGAACAACTGGTTGTGGTAAAAGTACTCTTTTAGATCTTATTATGGGCTTGCTCTCACCTTCAACGGGTGAAGTAAAGGTAGATAATATCAGTCTCAAAGATGATAATAAAAGATCTTGGCAGGCACATATTTCAAATGTTCCACAGCATATATATCTTTCTGACGGAACCATAGAGGAGAATATAGCATTTGGACTGCCATCCGATGAGATTGATCATGATAGGGTATTAAAGGCAGCAAAAAAAGCTCAAATATCCACTCTTATTGAAAACTGGGAAAAAGGCTATAAGACATTAGTCGGCGAACGAGGTACTCGTTTATCTGGAGGACAGCGCCAAAGAGTAGGCCTTGCTAGGGCTTTCTATAAACAAACTGATGTATTAATTCTTGATGAGGCAACTAGCGCTTTGGATGATGAAACAGAATTAGCGGTTATGGATTCGATTGAAGGCTTTGATGATGAACTGACTGTGGTTATCATTGCTCACAGGATCACAACTTTAAAGAGCTGTGACATGATAGTTAAACTAGGTAAAAATTATACAACTCAGATTTTGAGCTATCAGGAGCTTATAAACTTACAAAATAGTGAAGGGGATTTAAATGTTGAATAATTCTTCAATACTTGTCACAGGAGGCACTGGCTCCTTTGGAAGTACTTTTATACCAATGACCTTAAAAAAATATAATCCTAGAAGGATTGTCGTTTTTTCAAGAGATGAAATGAAACAATGGGACATGGCTAAATTATATGAGGATGATCCAAGAATTCGATTCTTTATCGGTGATGTAAGAGATAAAGACAGGCTTCGTCGCGCTTTGGATGGTATTGATTACGTGGTGCATGCTGCAGCTACTAAGATTGTGCCTACTGCTGAGTACGATCCATTCGAGTGTGTCAAAACCAACGTTATAGGAGCTATGAATTTAATCGATGCTTGTATTGATAAAAAAGTTAAAAGAATAGTAAGTTTGTCTACAGACAAAGCAAGCAGTCCTGCCAATCTTTATGGGGCAACTAAATTGACCTCTGACAGATTATTTGTATCGGGTAACTCCTATTCCGGAAGTCACGACACAAGCTTCTCAGTTGTAAGATATGGCAATGTTATGGGATCTCGCGGTTCAGTAATCCCATTTTTCTTGTCTATTGCTGAGAAAGGCGTTTTTCCAATTACTGATGAACGCATGACAAGATTCATGATCACTTTAGAGGAGGGCGTAGAACTTGTTTGGCATGCTTTTGACGATATGAGAGGTGGTGAGATCTACATAAAAAAAATTCCTTCAATGAAAGTAACAGACATTGCTAATGCAATCTCTGCAGATGCAAAACAGGATATTGTTGGAATTCGACCAGGAGAGAAGCTTCATGAGCAAATGATAGGTATAGAAGATGCTCCGTACACTTACAAATATGAAGATCATTATAAGATTTTGCCATCTATTAATGAATGGAATAAAGATCCTGAAAGAATAGGGGATGGTATCAAAGTAAAACCCGATTTTACTTATTGCTCAGATAATAATACAGAATGGATGGATAAAAAAACTCTCATCAAATGGATTGATGAGAATAAAGATAGCATCGAAAAAATTTAAAACATAAGTATTTTGAAATTGAAAAAATTTATTTTGATTAATTAATATTATTTATCGTGTTGATTTTTCGTATACACAAATGAGTTATGGATGCTTCAAAAGTCAATAAAAATGTAATTGTTTTTTTATCAGGTTCTGCAGGAGAGCTTGATTGGATGTTACCTATCCTTGATACTCTTTTAAAAAAAGGTTTTCTTTTAAAAATTGTTTTTTTAAGCAAACATTGCAAACAAAGTGTCGAAAATAATCAAATGCTATTTGAATTTATTCATAAAGATGAAGAGAAGATTAGAGTATTTTTTATTGGAGGTTATTTTATTGAAAAAATTGAACATCTAGGTTATTTAACTTATCGTGCCTACCTAAGATTTGAGCTTGGCAAAAAATCCTTATTAGGTTTTATTTATAGAGTTTATGAAAAGGTTCATGAATTAATTTTTTTTAACTCTTTGCCAAATGAAATTTTAGAATTAAAAGATAACAAAAATATTTTGTTCTCTGAGTATCCCAGCCTCAGAAGACCCAGAGACAAATGGTTGAAACGGAAATTTGAGAAATCAATATACTTTTATTGTCCCCATTCACCTCATATTTATGCAGAAGAACTTGATCAAAAATATGACGAAAATGAATTGAATGACTTCAATAAATTCAATTTTCTTCTTCTAGGTCACCCTGCAGATTATTTTTTTATAAATGATGGCGAAGAGCTAGCAAAAGACAGTTTAGAAAAACTATATATTGGACATCCGAAGTATTCTCAAGAATGGCTAAAGGAATTACAGAATAAATCTATAAACTTTCGCTCCACTTTATCTCACAGAGATTCAGTAAACATACTTGTCCTTAGCAGAGGTTATGGAAGTTACCTAGATAGAGAATCACATAAAAACTTGGTTCAAACAACAATCGAAAATATCCATTCTTCATTTTCAAATTACAACCTGATAGTAAAAAAACATCCCAGAGAAGTGAACTCCCATTGGGATAATTTAACCAATGATTTTCCTTCTATCTATATTAAAGATGAACACATCATGAGGCTTGCAACTGAAGCAGATTTTGTCATTTCATTTTGGTCTTCTGGTGCTATGGACTGCTTTTTACTGAATGTACCTGTGATTGAATACTTCGATCCCATTAAACATCCTAAACAACAAGTTTCAGAAGGAAACTCATACACAACAATCTACAGAAAGCTCAAGATAGTTTCATCTGCAAGTAACTCAAATGAATTGAAAGATAAAATTTCCGATTTGGTAAAGTCTGACTATAAAATATCATCAAATGATCAACATCCTTATTACAAAGCACTTATTAATCGTTCGGATTCTTGGAAAGAAAAGTTTGAAAAGGTACTTTCATCACATGGATATATCTAAAAGTGAAATTAGATTTTTATAAGACACTTTCGTGGTTTGGATTTGTAGAGACTAATTTATGAAAAAAATAGACATAGTAGTTATAGGTGCTGGATTGTATGTTTGTGGCAAAGGGACAAAAGGATTCGGAACAATACTACCAGCAATTTTCGAATCTAAACGAAACAATAAAAACATAGGAGCTATTCACTGCGTTTCGACCTCAATATCCTCTTCAATTGAATTTTTGGATAAAGCAGAAAAGCTCAAGAAAAAAACTGGCGTTGATATAGAAGTAAGCGCGTACCCCCGAAATGATTCTGAAGCAAATTTTTCATATAAAGACTTGTTGCGAGATATCGAAAAACCTGCTTGCGCGATTGTTTCTATACCAGATCATTTGCACCATAAAGTAACAAAAGATTGCTTAGAATCAGGCTTACACTCGCTAGTTGTGAAGCCTCTTACTCCAACATACTCTGAAGGACAAGATTTAGTAAAAATTGCAAAAAAGAATAATCTTTATGGAGCTGTTGAATTCCATAAAAGATGGGACAAGTCTAATTTATTGCTAAAGGATAAGTTTCAGTCGGGTGTTTTAGGTGATCCAGTAAATTGTTGGGTGGAGTATAGTCAGAAAAAATCTATACCGATTTCGTCCTTTAAAGAATGGGCATCAAAGACAACAATTCTTCAGTATTTGGGGATTCACTACATAGACATTATCAGGTTTGTTACTCGGGCAATACCTAATAGAGTCATGGCAATTGGTCAAAAATCTGAAATTGTTAAATATGACATCGATACATACGACTCCATTCAATGTGTGATTGATTGGGAAATGCCAAATGGAACAAAGTTCACCCAAACTCTTTTAACTAGTTGGATAGATCCCGAAAGTAGTACCTCTGTATCAGACCAGAAAATCAAATTTATAGGCACTAAAGGTCGTTATGAGGCTGATCAGAAAGAAAGAGGAATTAGATTGAATACTGACAACGATGGAGTGGAACATATAAACCCAGACTTTTGTATGTCTTATGGAATTGAGAATAAAGATATTCATTGGAGAGGTTACGGAATAGATAGTATTGTGACCTTTTTGAATGATGTAGTTAATTTAGAAAATAAAATTCAAACGCTTGATGATTTAAAGGGTAAAAGACCTTGTTTTCAAGAATCCCTCATTAGTACAGTTATTATTGAAGAAGCACATAAAAGCCTTGCTAAAAATTCGGCTTGGCAGAAGATATCATCAGATTTGGTAAAAACTAAAAATTAATTGTGTACTGAATTTTGTATGTGAGAAGGTAAGAATGAATATTTGTATGGTGCCCGTAAGAAAAGGCTCAGTTAGGCTTGCAAAAAAAAATTATCTTAAAATAGGAAGATTTACTGTTTTAGAGATCACTCTCTTAAAAGCTCTTCTTACAAATGTTTTTGATAAAGTTGTTTTAAATACAGATGATCCTGAATTAGAGGAGATTTCTATCAAACTAGGTGTTGATTTTTATTTAAGAGAAAAGACTTTGGCCTCTTCAAATGCAACTAGCGATCAAGTTGTCTTGGATTTTTTTGAAAATAATGAGGGCGATAGAGTTTTTTGGGTAAATACAGTCAGCCCACTTCAAACAATTACAGACATCATAAACTTTGTTGGAATATTTAAAGCAGATAATTTATCTTCAGCAGTTTCAATTAACTCTACTCAAGTCCACGCAGTTTATGAAGATAGTCCCTTGAATTTTGAATGGAAAAGTGGGTTTGCTCGAACTCAAGATTTGAAAGTAGTTAAGTCTTTCAATTATGCTATGATGGGTTGGCAGAGGGATTCAGTAAAAAATCTAATCAATGGTCAATTATTTGACTCCAATACTAGATTAGTTGAATCCTCTAGGTGGAGTAGCTTTCTTTTGAAAAATGATGCCGATATGAAACTAATAAGAGAAATGGCTAACGTAGCTCCTGATCAAGGTATTAAATTTTAAAAGTCATGGGTGAGCATAGTTCTTACGGTACAGACAGAATTGAAGCCATGTTTGCAAAGAACATTGATCTTCTTCATTCTACAAAAAATAATAATCAAACTATTGTAAAGAAAAAATTTAGACTCAAGAATATTTTCAAACTTACTTCTTTTTTACTGAAGAAACTCCACAAAATTCTACCTTCTTTGCTTAAAGACCTGTTTTTTTGCTTAACAGTTATTCATAAGTCTCCCTCAACAAAATTCTTTGCAAAAACAAGATATGATGAATTAAGAACTCTTATAGATGTAAAAACCTCTTCAACAGTACTTAGGTCGTTGACGCATGATTCATATGATGACGTGGTTAAGACTTTTAAGAAAGGTTGTTATTCAACTGTTCTAAGTGATATATCTGAACTTGAACCAATAATAAATGACGTAATTAATTATGCCAAGCCTAGCCACGCCGGAGCAAGACCATTCTTTAAGGATGGGAAAAATATCACAATCAATAACTCCTTCTCAGCATACTATGACTTGTCGGATAAAGACTGTGAGAAAATAACTTCATTCCTAAATAATTCTTTAGATGGGGATTTTAATCAGCATCTATCTGCTCTTGCAGGATATAAATGTAAGCTTAAAGACATTTCTTACTCTCTTGGAATTGTTTTTGGAGAAAATTCAAACTCTGAGATGCATCAAGATACTTATTCTAGTATAGCAAAGGGCTTTATTTATCTGCAGAACATAGATTCAAATGATGCACCTTTTGAGTATCTCGAAGGTTCATATCAAGATGCTGCCTTTAGGTCCTCGATTACTAATAAAGCTATTTTAGAAGGCGACACTCATAGTGCTGGGTCAACAAGATTAAGAAACAATGAGTTAGAAATTGCATTGCAAAAGTTCAAGTTAAATTCCTTTACAGGACCAAGAGGTACATTCGTTGTGGCTAATACTGCTGGATATCACAGAAAAGGAGCCCATAGTAGCTCTAAGCCAAGAATAAGTTTAAATTTTGAAATTAAACGTAAGGGCATTTTCTCTAAAGCACTGATAAATCTTGTCTCTTAAAAAAAAATTAACTTATGAAAAATTCTAAAATTATAAGTACTGAGGTATTTGATATCAGGGTTCCGACTTCTGATACATTGTTAGGCTCTGATCCTTTTCATAAAAAACCTAATTATTCATGTGTTTATACAAAAATTATTCTCAGTAATGAAATTGAAGGAAATTCTATTTGTTTTACATCGGGTGCTGGAAATGACTGGATTGCATATGGAGTAAAAGACCTATCAAAGCTCTTGGAAAATTATGATTTTGAAGATTTCATCAAAAGCCCAGGTTCTCTTTATAAACTGCTAAATGATCATCATCAATTAAGGTGGTTAGCTGATGGTGTCAATAGGATGGCTCTAGGTTGTATTATGAATGCTATGTGGGACGCATGGGCAAAATTTGAAAATAAACCTTTATGGAAGCTTTTAGTTGATTTGCCCCCAGAAAAAATCATTGATGCAATTGATTGGCGCTACATGAAGGATGCGCTTTCCCAAGAGGAAGCATTTGAAATTTTGTCTGAGGATAATCATAGACATGATGAACTGGAAAATAAGTTTCTTCAAAGAGGACCTAAAGCTTATTCGACAGCTGGATGGTTAGGGCTTACTGATGAAGAAATATCATCAACTATTAAGGATATGCAGGCAAATGGATTTGATTGTTTTAAGATGAAAGTTGGTCAAGATTTACATTATGACAAAGAGAGGCTTTCCTTCATTAGGGATGTCATAGGTCCAGATTCCAAACTTATGGTCGATTGCAATCAGATATGGGGAGTTGATGAAGCCATCAATTACATGATTGAATTAGAGCAATTTAAACCACTGTGGATTGAGGAACCAACAGCAAGAGACGATGTCCAAGGTCACTTAAAGATTTCAAAAGCTCTGAAGAAATACGATATTAAAGTAGCTTCTGGTGAACAAGTTCCTTCGCCTGTTATTTTTAAGCAACTCCTTCAGACTGGAGCAATAGGATTTTGCCAAATTGATGCCAGCAGGTTAGGGGGAGTTAATGATGTTCTTGCTGTCATTTTATTATCTAAAAAATTTGATGTTCCTGTATGTCCTCATGGAGGTGGTATTGGCCTTTGTAATATGATTGTACATTACGCCATATGGGATCAGATTGCTGTTGCTAGCAACTCAGATAATCAAGTCGTAGAGTATATAGAATTTTTACAAGACGAAGTATTTTTAAATCCCGTTAGAGTAAAGGATGGTCATTATGTGACTCCTTCGGCTTTGGGCTGGGGTATTGAAATGCATGATGACTTTCTTAAGTCTCATATTTATCCAACTGGAGATATTTGGAAAGATAGAGTGGCTTCAGGCAGCATAACATTCTTACCTTAAAAGCAATCACAAATTCCATAACCTAAAACAAGAATAAGATGAAATATGATGTTGTAATACGTTGTAAGAATGAAATTGCATGGCTTCCGAAAGTCATAGAGTCTTTGCATTCTCAAACCATAAAACCTTCGAAGATAATTCTTGTAGACAATGGAAGTAATGATGGTTCAAGAGAGTATGCTGAAGAACAAAATTGCGAAATAGTTTATTATGACAAGGAAGACTTTAATTACAGTTACTCCTTAAATCTCGGTATCTCTGCGACAAATGAAAAAGAGGTCTTGATTCTTTCGGCACATTGCGAACTAGTAACAGCTGAATCAGTATCTAATATGATTGAAATTCGTCATGCCTATAAGGCTGCCGGTGTATTTGGGAGACAAATACCAACTATTAATAGTACTCCGGTAGATACTAGGGATCTAGTGACTGTTTTTGGTCGAGAAAGATTAGTTTATGAGGAATATCCTTTTTTTCATAATGCCTTTTCTTTGATAGATAGAGCTGCATGGGAGTCATGCCCCTTTGATGAGAAGCAGAATGGAATTGAGGATAGATTTTGGGCTCGCCAACAAGCTTTGCTAGGAAGAAAGATAGTTTATGAACCAAATTCAATTGTTTTCCATGAGCATGGACTTAATCAGAGTTCATCAATGGATAGAGCTTTAAGGGTTTGTAAATATCTACAAGAGCTCCACAAAGATGATATTTTTTCTTGGCCTTCATTTGATTTGGAAGAATAAACAGTTATTTAAAGACATTTTCACTGTTCATATAACTTAAAAAAATTTAATTTAAAGATCGATTTATCCGATGAAATACAGACCTGAAATAGATGGACTGCGAGCAATCGCTGTTTTGCCCGTCATCTTTTATCATGCAGATTTTAGTATTTTTCAGGGAGGTTATGTTGGCGTAGATGTTTTCTTTGTAATTAGCGGTTACCTCATAACAAGTATAATTCTATCCGAAATCTTCAACACCACATTTAGCATCGCAAACTTTTATGAAAGAAGGGCAAGAAGAATATTGCCTGTATTACTTTTTATAAGCAGTTTTACCGTGTTTGCCGCTTGGTCATTACTTCCTCCCATTGAATTTAAAGATTTTGGCCAGAGTTTATTCGCAGTTTCATTTTTTTCTTCCAATATATTGTTTTGGCTTGAGTCAGGATATTTTTCTGCTGCATCAGATTTAAAACCTTTAATTCACACTTGGAGCCTCGGAGTTGAAGAGCAGTTTTACATTTTATTTCCTATCGCGGCATTAATCGTTTGTAGTTTTAATAGAAAATTAATTCTTCCCATAATTTGTTTTCTCTTTTGTGTCAGTTTATTTTTGGCAGACTTCTATTCTTCAAGCCAAGATGTGACACTAAAAGAAGCTTCTTTTTATCTCTTACCTACGAGGGCATGGGAGCTCTTATTAGGCAGTCTTATTTTTTTTCTATTTAGAAAGTTTGAAAATATTACTTCCAAGACCTTGCTTAACAATATTATGAGCTTAATGGGATTAATGTTCATATTTTATTCAATAGCCTTTTTTAACAACGATACTCCTTTTCCGAGTTTCTACACACTTTTACCAACAATTGGAGCTTCTTTTTTAATAATATTTGCTACTAAAGACACATTTGTAGGCAAATTGTTGACTTTACAGCCAATGATTTTTGTTGGTCTTATATCTTTCAGTGCTTATTTATGGCACCAACCACTTTTTGCATTTTCGAGATTTTATTTTGTAGGAGAAGTTAGCACTGTCCAAATCATGCTACTAATATTACTGACAATTATTTTGTCATATCTTAGTTGGAGGTTTGTTGAACAACCTTTTCGAGACAAAAATAAAATATCAAGATCAAAAATAATTACATATTCAATTTTTGGTTCACTTTCTCTTGCATCAATAGGTTTAGCAATACATTTGAATAATGGCTTCCAAGAAAGATTCAGTGAAGAGCAATTAGAATTACTCGCATTTTCAAGTTACAAGGATAGAGAAATCTTATATAGAAATAGAGCTTGCTTCTTAAGAAGCGACCAAAGCGCAGATGAATATGTAGATATATGTTCAAATGGTCCAATTTATATATGGGGAGATTCCCATGCGGCCAGCTTAAGTTATGGAATTAGGCAAATAAAAAAAGCCTCCCAATATACCGCTTCTATGTGCCCACCCATTTTAGATATTTTTATTCCTCAAAGACCAAATTGTAATGAGATAAATAAATCAATATTTTACAATATAAAAAACACTGAACCCTCTACAGTGTTTCTGAGTGCTGCTTGGAGCCTCGAATCATACAAATTTTCTTATCAGGAACTGTCATACTCTTTGTTAAAGCTCGCAAACGAAAACCCTTCAGTGAAATTTATTATTCTTGGAGGCTTGCCACAATGGTTTCCCTCGCTCCCCAATACAATGCTAAGAGCCGATCAATTACTGAGTAATAAAGAGGATTATTTAAAGAATTCTAGATATGACCATGTAAAAAATGTTGATAAAGAAATTGAAAAAATTTTAGACACTCTCAATAAAGAAAACATTCAATTCTTGTCTTTATTAGATCTACTTTGCAAAGAAAAAACTTGTTTAAGTCAAGTCCAGTATCCAAAAAATGAACCAGTAACATTCGATTATGCTCATCTTACGGGCTCTGGTTCTGTTAAGATAGCGTCCCTCATTTTCAGTGAAATAGACCAAAATAATAATTAAATTAGGAAAAATATGAGCTATAAAGAAACTAAATCATACAAATCTTTTATGAGGAGCCCTTATAGAAGTATAAAGCACAAATCCTATTTTAATGTTTATGACACTTTACTTGAGGAATATATAGGAAAAGAAATTACATTTGTTGAAATAGGCATATTAGATGGAGGCTCTCTCTTTATGTGGAGAGATTTCTTTGGAGAACAAGCAAGAATTATTGGAATAGAAATAAATGAGTCCTCAAAAGTTTGGCAGGATCATGGCTTCGAAATATATATTGGCAGTCAAGGAGATACTGAGTTTTGGAGAGAATTCTACAATATAGTGGGGGATGTAGATGTAGTGCTTGATGATGGAGGGCACACATACCAGCAACAAATTATTACTGTTGAGAGCGCTTTACAACATTTAAAGCCTGAAGGAAAAATAATTGTGGAGGATACTTACACTTCTTATCAAAAGGAATATGGATCTCCTTCAAATTACAGTTTCATAAAATATGCTTTTAACTTGGTAGATGGAATGAATTACAGAACTCCCGTAGTAAATTCAAAGAAAACCGGCTCAACTATTCACAACGTATCTTTTTTTGAGTCAATAGTATCCATTAAACTAGAGGAGGAAGTTGATCTATCCTTAGGTAAGGGGATAGCTAATAATGGAGCACTACTTGGGGAGAATATATCAGAGACTTTAAGATATGCTGATAAGCCAACATTAACTAAACTTACGTCCGTAATTGTTGCTTTAAAATCTCTTGAAAACATCCCATTCATCGGGAAGTTCTTAAAAAGAATAGGAGTTTTCATGACTAATTTGATAAAAAAAATAAACAACAAGAAGGATAACTATAAATTAAGGAGGTATTTTAAATATTAAGATTATTAATTTTTAAATATTATTCGAATTAAATTAAAAAATATGATTTATTATGGGAAACAAAGTATCAATCAAGATGATATTGAAGCTGTCACAGAGGTACTTAATTCTGATTTTCTAACTCAAGGACCAAAAGTTTCTGAGTTTGAAAACGATCTTAAAATCTTCTGTAATGCAAAATATGCAAAAGTTGTTTCAAATGCAACTGCCGCTCTTCATTTGGCTTACTTAGCAATAGGAATTCAGAAAGGAGACATTGTTTGGACCTCACCAAACACTTTTGTATCAACAGCAAATGCAGCTAAATTCTGTGATGCAGAAGTTGATTTTGTAGATATCGATCCAAAAACTTACAACATGTCCATTGATTCTCTTAGGGAAAAACTTATTCAAGCCAAACAAAACAATAAGCTCCCTAAATTGGTTGTCCCTGTTCACTTTTCTGGCCAAAGTTGTCAAATGCAAGAAATATCAGAATTGTCTAAGGAGTATGGATTTAAGGTGATTGAAGACGCTAGTCATGCTCTAGGAGGAGATTATAAAAATAAAAAAGTGGGTAGTTGCGAATTTAGCGATATGGCTATTTTTAGTTTTCATCCCGTTAAGATGATAACAACTGGTGAGGGAGGTGCTATTACAACGAATGATCCCAAATTAGACGAAAAAGTTGCATTATTGAGGACGCACGGAATAACAAAGGATATTAAAAAATTTGAAAATGAGACGCATGGTGATTGGTATTACGAACAAAAGGTTTTGGGTTACAACTATCGCTTGACTGACATACAAGCAGCTCTTGGGGTCAGTCAGTTGAAAAGACTTGATAAATTTGTTTCTAGAAGACGAGAGATAGCAAGTTTTTACTTCGACCACCTTAAAGATATAGTTTTACCTTTTCAACACCAAGACACTAATTCGTCGTGGCATTTATTTGTTATTCAAACTGAAAATAGAAAAAAAGTTTACGAAGATTTAGTTAAAAAAGGGATACAAACACAAGTACACTATATTCCTGTCAATGCCCAGCCATATTACAAATCCCCATCACTAATCAACTGCAATAATTTTTATAGTAAATGCTTGAGCCTGCCTTTATATCCCGATCTTACTAATCAAGATCTCGAACTCGTAGTGAGAAGTTTTGAAAATAATTGAAGACTTAAAAAATAACATTTTAGAAGATCACGGCAACGTATGCTTTGATTTGCTGGGATGGGATGAAATCTTGGATGGAGCCCTTGATGTTACTGTTTATCATTTAATTAGCACTGTTAAATACTATGTTGCTTACCACGAAGGTCATGAAATTTCATTTATTATCAAAGAAAATAATAAACCGATAGCTGCTGTCCCATGTTTTGTTCACAAAAACGATGATGAATGGATTATAAGTTCAAATGGTTCAGGATTAATTGGACCGTTATTCGTAGGTGATACTCCAAAAAAATTAAGAAAAAGGATAGAGAAGCAGCTCATTGACATCGTTCAAACTATTGCTGACAGATTAGAGATAACAAAAGTAAATATCTTTGAAACAAACCCTAACCTATCTAATTGGTATTTAACTTGGCTAGATAAAGCTAATAAAGACTATTTAACTTATCAAATGGCAGTAGATTTAAGAAAAGAAATTGAAGAGATAAGGTTAGATTTCAGGAAGAGTTACAAACCTCTTGTAAATAAAGCATTTAAAGAATGGAAAGTGGAGGTTTGTGATATTGATGATGAAAAATTATTTGAAGAATTTAGATTGTTGCATCTTGATGCTGCAGGAAAGCAAACTAGATCAATAGAGTCTTGGAATATACAAAGGAATCAATTAAGAAACAAGCAAGCTTTTCTAGTGACAGTCAGAGATGAGGGCTCACTAATTGGAGCTGGTTTTTTTAATTACTCAAGAGATGAAGGAATGTATTCTATTGGTGCATATAAGAGAGAATTATTTGATAAGCCAATAGGGCATGCTGTTCAAATGTTGGCTATTGAGAAACTTAAAGAGTTAGGTTGCTTGCGCTATAACCTAGGACAAAAAACAACTTCTCTCGATAAAACTCATTTTTCAGAAAAAGAGAATTCAATTTCTCATTTTAAAGAAGGCTTCTCAGGTTACATTTATACCAGACCTCATTTAGAGGTGATTTTCAAGAGTAGTTGACCATTTAAGATCTAAGAAAATACTTATTATTAATGAATAAATTAGGATTGGGAACAGTTCAGTTCGGTATTGACTATGGAGTAAGTTCTATAAAGGGCCAGGTCAAGCCCATTGAAGTTATGGAGATTATTGATTTTGCCAAGTTAGTTGGCATTGAAAATCTTGATACTGCACCAGCATACGGCAATAGTGAAGAAATATTAGGAAGATGCAATATATCTTCATTTAACGTAACCAGCAAAACAAGACATTTTGAAAATCTTGAGATAAATGAAGATGATATACATTTATTGAAAGATGATTTAAGTCAGACTTTAAACAATCTACAACAGAATAATCTTTACGGATTATTAGTTCACAACGCAGAAGACATGATGAAGGCTGGGGCAGAAAAATTATTTGATAGTTTGGAGTTACTTAAAAAAAATGGTGACATTTCGAAAATAGGCATCTCTGTTTATGATCCTATGCAGCTAGAATATATAATTAAAAGATTCAACATAGATTTAGTGCAACTTCCATTTAACATTTTTGACAGAAGAATGATTGATAGCGGTATGTTTGAAATTCTTTCAAAAAAGAAGATTGAGATTCATTCAAGATCAGTATTTTTGCAAGGTTTGTTGTTAATGAACTCACACTCCAGACCAAAAAAATTTGCTCAATGGAATAAACTATGGATGTTATGGAGTGAATGGCTTAACGATAATAATTTGTCTGCATTAGAGGCCTCATTGAGATATGCTATTTCAGTTAGTGAGATTTCTAACATATTAGTCGGCGTAGAAACAAAGAAACAATTGAAAGAAATTTTTGAAGCTTCATCTGGATACTTACCGGAAATACCATATGAACTTTGTTCTGATGATGAACTTCTATTAAATCCTTCAAATTGGGATAAATTATGAAAGTAGTTGCTTTAGTACAGGCAAGACTTGGTTCGATTAGGTTACCTGAGAAGGTCCTACGAACCATTGTTAATAAACCTATGATTGAAATACTTTTAAATCGTCTTTCCATGTCCACTGAGATAGATGAAATAGTTGTAGCAACTTCGAACAATAAAGAAAATGACAAATTACAATCTTTTGTCGAGTCTCTAGATTTTAGATGCACTAGAGGAAGCGAGGAAGATGTCCTGGGTCGCTTCTTTGATTCAGCTCGGTTAACAGAGGCTGATATTGTTGTAAGGATTACAGGGGATTGTCCATTAGTTGATGCCGAGCTTGTCGATAAATGCATTAGGGGTTACAAAGAAAGTGAAGTTGACTATTTCTCAAATATCCAACCTACAACCTTTCCAGATGGATTAGATATAGAAGTTTTATCAATGCAATCCCTAGAACAGGCAAATAAAGAGGCAACCTCAAATTTTGACAGAGAACATGTCACGCCTTATATAAGAAACTCAGATAATTTCTCCAAATGTTCAATACAAAATCATGAAGACTTATCCAAACAAAGATGGTCAGTTGATGAGCCTGAAGATTTAGAGCTAATTACGAAAATCTTCGAGCATTTTTCACCGGACATACATTTTAGTTGGAAGCGAGTAGCAGAGTTAATTGAACTAAAACCAGATTTATTTAAACTAAATCAATTTATTAAAAATAATGAGGGATCACTTATGGGTAAGGGTCAGAAACTTTACAAGAGGGCAAAAAGAATTATCTCCGGAGGAAACATGCTTCTGTCTAAGAGGCCTGAAATGTTTCTGCCTGAACAGTGGCCATCATATTTCAGCAAAGCAAAGGGTTGTAAGGTTTGGGATTTAGATGGTAAAGAATTCGTCGATATGTCAATCATGGGAATCGGAACAAATATATTAGGTTATGGGCAACCTGAAATTGATGAAGCTGTTCAGAAAACAGTTAAAGATGGAAACATGTCAACTTTAAATTGTCCTGAAGAAGTTTACCTTTCTGAAAAGCTTGTTGAATTGCATCCCTGGGCAGATATGACAAGATTAGCAAGAGCAGGCGGTGAAATAAATTCAATTGCTGTTCGCATAGCCCGAGCTGCAACCGGTAGAGATAAGGTAGCAATTTGCGGTTATCATGGTTGGCATGATTGGTATCTGTCAACAAATTTAAACAGTAATAAGAATTTAGACGGACACCTGTTGCCAGGCTTACAAACTGATGGTATTCCTAGAGGCTTGATCGGTACCACTCTTCCCTTTAATTACAATGATATCGAGCAACTAGAAGCGATTATCAAAGAAAACAAAGATGAAGTTGCTGCGATAAAAATGGAGGTTTCAAGGAATGAGGGACCGAAGGATAATTTTCTAAATAAAGTTAGAGACATAGCGTCAAAAAATGGCATTGTTTTAATTTTCGATGAGTGTACTTCAGGTTTTAGAGAAACTTTTGGAGGTCTTCATAAGAAATATGATGTAGAGCCAGATCTAGCACTTTTCGCTAAAGCTCTGGGGAATGGTTATGCGATATCAGCTTGCATTGGAAGGCAGGAATATATGCTTGCCGCACAACGGACATTCATTAGTTCTACTTTTTGGACCGAACGCATTGGGCCTACAGCCGCTTTAAAGACCCTCGAAATTATGGAACGAGAAAAATCTTGGGAAATTATTTCTGAAAAAGGCCTTGAAATATCAAGTAGATGGAGGGGACTCGCCGATAAGTATGATTTAGGAATTAGCACATGGGGATTGCCGGCATTGAGTGGATTTAACTTCAATTCAGAAAATGCACTTTCCTACAAGACTCTTATAACTCAAGAGATGCTCAAAAAAGGTTACCTAGCTGCGAACTCAATTTATGTTTGTACAGAACATTCACAAGAACTAATAGATGAATATTTTGAATTCCTAGATCCGATATTCTCAATCATAAAAGATTGCGAGGAGGGCTTAGACGTTGACACTCTATTGGAGGGGCCAAATTGTCATAGCGGATTTAAGAGACTGAATTAAAGAAATCAATATTCTTTATTAATTACCTCTTATAATGAATTTAAGAAGATTCCTTATATTACAAAAATCATGTATGTCTGTTGTTCCTAGAAATAATTAGAATTAATTTATGAGTCGTTCAATTAATATAGATGGAAGAGACATTGGTCAAAACCAACCTCCATATATCATTGCTGAGATGTCAGCTAATCATAACGGAATTATAGACAATGCATTTAGTATTATTGATCTGGCAAAAGAGGCAGGTGCTGATGCAGTAAAACTGCAAACTTATAGACCTGACACTATAACTTTAAAAATGGATAGTCCTGAATTCATGATAGAAGGAGGTCTATGGGACGGCCAGAGCTTATACCAGCTTTATGAAAATGCGTTCATGCCATGGGAATGGCACAAACCCTTATTTGATCATGCAAGAAAGAGAGATATCACTATTTTTAGCTCACCATTTGATAACTCTGCCGTCGATTTGCTTGAAGATTTGAATTCTCCAGCTTATAAAATTGCTTCTTTTGAAGCCATTGATCTCCCATTGATAAAATACGTTGCACTGACAGGAAAGCCGATGATTATTTCTACGGGTATGGCTGATGAAGATGAAATAGAGGAGGCTATATCGACTGCTAAAGAAGGAGGTTGCAGCGACCTAGCTATTCTTCATTGTGTAAGCGGATATCCAGCCCCAGCATCTGATTACAACTTAAGAACTTTAGTCGATATGAATCAAAAATTTAATTTAGTCACAGGACTTTCAGATCATACAATTGATAATGCAACTGCTATTGGCAGCGTGGCTCTTGGAGCTTCTATTATTGAAAAACACGTAACGCTTGATAGAGGTGGAGGAGGTCCTGATGATTCTTTTTCACTTGAAAAAAATGAACTAGA
>CEQY01113194.1_pt1 | contig 21983 bp, 19 predicted proteins | sample 361391 | NCBI WGS metagenome assembly CEQY01 (sample SAMEA2621075, study PRJEB7988) | marine metagenome | isolation source: saline water (ENVO:00002010), including | reverse complement strand
TTTTAATATGCTTCATCACCATCTAACTCTCCATGGTCATCGTCATCTACCATATGTAGTGCATTATCATCATCTATTTCTTGCTGTACTCTATCTTCTTCTATTATTGCAAACATATTTTTATCTTGTGTTTCACGGTCATATGTTTCTTTGTCATATATCCTGAGACCTTTTTGTAACCCAACACTCCATTTCTCTAATTTATTATTTTTAAACAGATTCTCAATCTCTCTCTCTTCTATTGTTAAAGCATTCAAAAATTGAGTTATTCTATCCTTTTCTATGATTTTTGCCTTATTCACTTTATATACAACTGCATCATATGGTAAAAGTGTATGTTTTAATTCATTATCACAAATAGTAATAATTTCAGCTAATAATTTACGTCTTGAATCAATATCATCAATATTTACATCTGCTTCTACAAAATCTATTTCTTCACCCCCAAAACTTTCCATGATACCTTCATTAGCAGGTCTACCAATTGCTTTCACTTTTGTTTTTATATCAGTCACATCATCTATTGATACTGTTATAAATTGCTTTAATATAAACATTAATGTAAATTGTAATATTTGTTCCTTAAGCTCAGTATCAAAATCTTGCATATTATAAATACATGTTGTAAATGCTGTTATTAAATTATTTGTGGTTGAAATTTTATAACTTACTCGTTTCAATGTTTCATTATCAAAAAAAGTTTTAATATTATTTTGTTTTTCAATAATAGTCTTAATATCTGCACTATGATTTTCGGATATATTCCAGTGTCTTGGAATATTAGCTCCTTCTTCAAATGTTGTTTTATTCAATAACATATTTGGTAAAATATTTGTAATATTTAATATGCTGTTTTTAACACTTGTCATATAACTTTCGTGATGTATTGAATCATTCAATAGATATTCAAAAACTTGTATGGCAATTTTTTGTTTATTGCATTTCTTTAATTCTTTAAGTAATAACTTTTTAATATTCTCTATCTGTTTTACTAGATATTGCTTCATTTTTTCATTAGTATCTTTACCATTAATAGTCTTTTTAATATTTTGTATAAATAATTTAAATTCTGTATTTGTTTCATCCGGTTCATAATCTTCGATTTGTTCGATTAATTCATCAAAATGGTCTTGTACATTAAATTTGATATCAGAATCTTGTGAAGATTCTATTAAATTTTTCTTATTAAGTATATTCAATAATTCTTTAAAATGTTCTTCGGTATATTGTACACCATTATTTTTCAAAGACCTAATTTTATTTGAAATAGAATCAGTTGATTTATAATTATCAGGACGTCTTTGACATACACTTTTAACATGTTCAGGCGGCTCTTCTTGCGAATTATATTTACAATGACCAATGAATGTCCTATAAATTATCTCTTCACTATAACCAGGGAAGTCATTAATAGGACTTTTTCGTGTATCAACAGGGTCATATAAAATACTTGCTTTACTCAATCTATTGTATTTGTGATATAGACTCATCATACTTCTGATTGGACCATCATTTATTTCATTATTTTTATTAGAAAAATAAGATATTGTTTTATAATATTCTTGACAACAAGCATTTTCAACAAATGGTATATTTGACATTGTTATCATTAATGGTGTTTGTTCTTTTACAATCGAATTTATTCGATTTTGTATAGTTACTGATGCAAAGTAAACCTTGTTTTTAATTAAATCTAATTTTTCATTATGGCGTTTACCTGTTTTAATATCTGATGTCAATTCGCCTTCAAATGTTCTACCAATAGTAGTTGTTGCTGTGATATCTTTTGGTCTAAGTGGTGGCAAAAAGGTGTTCCATCTATCTAAATTATAAGCAAAATCAGGTTGAGGATCTTTATATGTTTTCATAAATTTCTTCTTGTTTGCTATCATATCACGGACTTTAAATTCATTCATCAAATATTTTGGAATAATTGTTGCATATAATTTTTCTACTAAATCCGTTTTTTTCGTCTTCTTAAGTGTATTCCATGGGAATATAGATGATTTTATACCAAGTGCCACACAAGCTATATATTCCAGACCAGACTTGTCACTTGAACCTTCATACGGATATCCTGAAAAAGACTTTGCACATCCAGGAAATGTTTTTTTCGTTTTAATTGGCGGTATTGCTGTTTGAAGTACTATTAATAGATAACTTATTGTTACATATATTATAACCTTGCCTATTTTTACTGTTTCAATATCTTTTGTATTATTTTCAATTAATTTTAATATAGTATTTTGAATATCAATCTCTATTATCGAAGTATCATATTCAATCCCCATTTGTAATAACAATGTTTTAATAATGTTTGATACCATTTTTTGCAATGGACTATTACGAGCTTCATTATAAGCGTCTGAACGTACATCATTAGTATCTATTACGTCTTTTAATATATCATCACCTACGTCAGCTTCTAAAAGGGCACGACTAATAGCTTTGAATCCAGTATCATCATATCCTTCGTCTTCATTATATTCAATATCTTTGATTTTATATCCACTGTGCTTATCTATCCATGCGTTTCCATCATCACTTAGACCACCTTGTTCTGCACAAATTCGATTAACTTCATTTACATAATCACCTCTAGTAAATGCACTTGCTAATGTTTTCATAAATGATGGCATAAGTTTCACATGTGTTACTTTACAGTAATACCAATATTGTTCTTCATCCTGTGTAGGTATTCTACAGAACGTCTCGTAAAATTTAATAATGTCTTCATTTTTCTTTTTAAAATCATATTGTCCAATTATTTTATCCAAAAGTCGAGCATATGGCGATATAATTGGTTCAGTATCTTCAACCATCATTCCAATAGACTTTTGTTGCCTATCGTATATCAATTTGTTACTATTTTTTATCTCTCTTAGTCTAACAATTGTTTTAACTTGTTTTGCATATTGCTGGTTAAACTTTTCTTGTAATGCTTCTTTTGTTAAGGTAATATCACTAACATTAAAATCACTCATTATGTCTTCAACAAAGTTAGTCTCAATCTGATTTGTAGCATTTTCAGTAGAGATACAACCTTTGGTTGTTGTCAGACAATCTGTTTGCAAATTACATATATCTTTGTTATTACTAACAAAGATTGCATTATCGTCCATTTCTGCAGCTACCCACATGTTCTCTCTTCTTACAAAATATGAACGTTGAAGTTTGTCTGTTGTATCATCAACTGTATCTAATATTGCATATAGACCATCAGCAATAGGTTTTTTACCATCAAAGATTATCTTTGCAGTATTGGAAGCTATTGACTCTGACATGTTTAAATTTTCCATTAGTTTTTTCTGTATAAAGACAATCGCTTCTTCATCTGTTAGTGTTGAAATCTCTGTGTAATAATCGTCTTTTAATATATATGGAGTGTTATCAAATTCCATATCATAATATGCAACAGCACCACCATTATCTTGGTCTAATGCTTCTTGTGAATTATATCTTTTTGCAATAACATATTCTTCACATTTTTTATTTTTTGTATCATTTTCTGGATTATATTTTGATTTGAGTTGTAATTTATGTTCTTCAATTATTTCATTAACATTATTCGTTATTAATAAACCTGCATTAAGATTTGAAATAATAATACTCAATAAATAAAAATTATCTTGTTTCATCATTTCATTAAATATTTCTGAATTTGATAAATTTGTCATATTTCCAAATCCATATGCATTTGTTATTTCACCGATTTGGGATTTTATTGATTGTAATAAAATATCCAATATCTGCTTCTTAAAGTTTGTCTCATATTTTGTTGTTGCAAGTACTTTAATTGCACTCATTGATTTTTTTCTATCGTCATTATAAGCTTTTATATTTGAATTTATTGCTTTAATTATTAATTGTTGATTTGAACGGGTTATTTCATCTATTTTAAATAAATGTAATTGTTCAATAAATGATTGTACATTATATACATTACCATAATAACCTGATATATTTGAAATAATATCATTGGTTTTTGGTACAATAGCATTCATCATCTTTGAAAATCTGTCATTATCCTTAATTGCTTCATCATCATCGTCATCATTTTTGTTTAGTATGAGATGATGGGTGATATTATTATAATATTTTGTTGAATTTCCACTGCGTTGTAAAAGATCATTATTAAGTTCAATAATATTTGGATTTATATCTTCATTTGATAATATTTCCCATAAATTAACTTGAGGTTTTATCGCTTTAATTAATAAATCTGTTTGAGATAATGATGTACGTGTATAATCAATATGAAGAATGGATGTTTGTATATATGCTGTTGGAATAAGTAAATCACCTTCAGAATTAATAGTTCTGTTACCAGAAGGATGTATTCTGTATTGATTCGGTAAATATGTCTCTGTAATAAAGGAATTATTATCTTGTTCTCCAACATAAAATATTTCTTTTCTGAAGTTTGGTATATATTCTGTTAAATTTTCAACGCGTGAACGATTTGGTCTAAAGCTATCGCAACCTTTCAAATTTTCTAGTAATTCTAAATAACGATTATTTGAATCACTAGAAGTTTCAAATGTCTGTTTTTTTGTTTCATGTTGTTCTAACCATTCCTCATCAGATAATATCTTTAAATCGTGTTTAACAACAGGAATTAACCAGTTAACACCATCTTGTATAGTGTTAATTATTGGTTTACTAGTTAACAGTTTTGGTTTTAAAATACCATTTACTTCAATTGAAAATTTCTCTCTTAACTCTTTAAAACGATTCAATAACTGATTAACTTCTAAATTTGTTTGATAATTGCGTTGTGTGGAAGGAATAGTAGCTAGTATATCATCTTGCAAATCTTGAAGTTGGTCATCAATTGAATATAATTTCTCTTCTTTATCAACTTCTACATAATAATAAATATCATCTAATGCTGCACCATATGCAATTTGGTCTCCTTCTGATATTTGTACATTTAAACCATCGATATCATCATCATCTACTAAATTAGAATTAATATCTCCAGTATCTTCATCAACTGATGATAATTGTTCTCTTTGCATTTGGTCAAAGACATTTAATCCAGACTGTTCATTAGTAATAAATTTATCTACAATACTTTTATTTAAAGCAGATTGTGGGGCAGATCTGATATTAATAGCATTGATTGGTATATCATCAGGTATACCCTTATATTCAAAATCTAAATATAGCTTTTCTTCATTTTCGTAATTTTGAATTTCAATCATATCTTCAATTTTATCGGTAATTTGCCCAGTAATAGAATATGGTATATCACCACCAAAAAATATATCTATCCATGTTCCAAGATTTAAATCATTTTGTGCTGCATATCCAACGTTTTTGCTTCTATCTAATAAATTAATCGATTTAATGCTTTTATCATCAAATATACCAGATGACAATGTTAATGTTTTTTTATTAAGCGTATTAGTATTAATCAAATCAATACGCTTTTCAATATCAATATAATCAATCAAAAAAATTTCATTATTAAATTCAGGGTTACTTGGTGCGTTAATATTGATTATATCACCTAATTCTAATGTTAATGTTCTTTTAGACATAATCTAATATATATATATATATTATTATTTACTAAATTGTTGCATCATTAAAGTTTGTTTTGATTTTTTCATATATTTGACTTGCCTGATTACATGTTGCAATAAGATAATCATAAATGCTGGCCATTTCTTCATCTGCCTTGAATGCAATCCTGATAATACTATCAACATCATGTGGATGGAACTTTTTAAACCCACAAAATGTAAGTATCTTGTCTCCTTCATAATAATTCACATGCAATATATATTCTATTACCTTTCCTAGTGAATAATCTTCATTTTTCAATACCAAATCATAACAATTGTCAATTGTGGTTTCTGATTTATTAATTGTCACTGTTTTTGTTTGAATTTCATGATTGAGAAGTTCTATCTTTTTCAACATTGCGTCACATGACCTCAATATTAACACTTCATTATTAAATACCCCGACTGATTCAATAACAAAATCAAAACTATTTTCTTTAAATTGTCTCAATCCATCTAATAGTTGCCAATTCTGTTTATATGTCGCTATTTCAGCTGTACTAAGTGCATCTTCTGCATTTGATGTAAGTTTTGCTTCTTCTGCTTTCCATGCTGTATCCAATTTAGCAGCATCGATTGTATTTGTATAACTACTAATAGATGCGACTGAAAACATACCATCATCCTTAGCATTTGCAATATCCATCTCAGCAGTGAATATTAAAGATTCTCCTTCACCTTTTTTTGTTTCGCCACTGGGTCGCAATCTTGCAAACATAATATAATCGCCTGTGATGCTATTTGGTGGAAATATCTTGTCGCGTTCAGTATCACTAATATATTTTTCTGTTGTTTTTTCTTTAATTTTGAAATCTTTTGTGGTAACATAAATGGTTTGATCGGTGTTATTAGTTACATTTACTTCTACAATTAGAGATGAATATGGTGAAGTAACATCTAGATGAATAGGAACACAACTTAGGCGTTGTTTCAGCATTTCATTTGTATGACGGGTCGTATTTTTCAAAAAGTTTGCTTTATTTTCTTCATGTGGAAATGTTTTAAAGACAACACAATCAATATCGGATAAAATACATCGTCTGATTGAATTTGCAATACTTGTGTTTACACCAGAAAGTGTAAATAGAAGTTTTTCATCATTCATACGCTTGTTTGCTACGACTGGTTGCATCACTATATACTAATATGATAGATAATTATAAATCAATTTATAATTAAGTTAAACAACATACAATTATTTAGTTTAATTAAGTAAATGAGTGTAATTCTATATTATAGTAACTTTTGCGAACATAGTAAAGAATTATTGCAATATTTAACAAAACAATCTTTTACATCAATCAATTATCTTTGTATTGATAAACGTTTTAGTAAAAATGGTAATACTTATATTATTATGGAAAATCAAAAACATATTATTTTACCGTCGATTATAACAAGTGTTCCATCACTTTTGCTATTAGATGACGGTAATAAAATTTTGCTTGGTAAAGAAATATATAAATATTTCAAACCGAAACAAGTATCACTTGTTAAAGACGCAACAAATAATGATGAACCTGAATCGTTTATATTAAATTCAAGTTTTGGTAATTCTATTTCATCAGATACATTTAGTTTTTATGATATGGATAGTAATGATATGACAGCTAAAGGGGATGGTGGTACTCGTCAGATGCATACTTATGCATCGATTAATTTTAATGATAAAATTGAAACACCCGATGAAGACTATAAGTCTGATAAAATTGGCGAAGTTTCGATTGAAAAATTACAATCCCAACGGAATAGTGAAATACCGCAACCACAAATGAGGATTTAGTTTAAAAATAGATTATATTATATTATAATTTAATAAATGTCTTTTATGGGGTCTATAACTTCGCAAATCACAAATTCTATGAAAAAAAAACAAGTTCTAAACGCGTTTTTAAATAAATATTCATACCTGTTAGATTTAGTATGTAGTAAATTAGATAATGATATAAATATCGCAACTATAATCAATATTGTAAATTCGATTAAGAAAAGAAATCCTAAATTAATTGTAGATTTATGGTATGCGAATGTTGCTACGAAATTCGTTGATATGCAAATAACTCGGGAAAATTTTGTAGATAAGGCAGAAAGTTTTGTCAAAGTTATTCAAGGAGATAGTTATTTTAGTGAAAGTGTTCGTGATTCAACTCAAAATCTATTTGGAAAATTTAATGAATATGTTAATGAAGATAATCCTGTAAGTATTGAATTATTTGAAGAATTTCAAAGTGTTGTAAAACTTTCTATATTATATCACAATATAGAATAAAATATGATTATATTGATGCAATAATATTATTATTTATTAATATAAAAAACTTGTATATTATATATTTATGGATAAAAACCAAATGCCCGATGATTTTCATAAATTAGTAAAAGATTTCATTGGTGACCTATTAAATACATTTCCTGAGTACAAGGAAAAGCTCAATGAAGATATGTTATATGTCTTTAAAAATGATTCAGATGCAGATGATTTTATGATGCATTTAACTAAGATTTTTGATTTCTGTGCATCATCTTTTCCTGAGCGTTTCTTTGATATTCTATATAAAAATGATATAATGTTTGATAATGAAAAACGTGGGAACAATTATAATACAGAATTTTATCCTGGTGTAGATTTTTCTGACCTTTGGAAATGCGACATTAGTGAAAGAACTAAAGATGTTTTATGGAGGTATCTTCAAATTACATTGTTTGCAGTAATTGGTAATATGAAGGATAATATTAAGTTTGGTGATACTGCGAAGTTGTTTGAGGCGATTGACGAAAATGATTTGCAAAGTAAAATTTCAGAGACTTTTGAAAATTTTTCAACAATGTTTGATTTATCTGGTAATGGAATGTTTAATGATATGAGTGGTGCTTCTGGTTTGTTTGAGGAAGGGGGTATATTTGGTGATGATAGTAGTGGTAATGGAATGCACGATTATATGAATAACTTGCCAAAACCTGAAGACATGCATGAGCATATTAGCAGTATGTTAGATGGTAAATTAGGCAGACTTGCCCAGGATATTGCTGCTGAGACAGCAGATGATTTAGATTTTAAAGATGAGAAAAATGTAGGAGATGTCTTTGAAAAAATGATTAAGAATCCTACAAAAATAATGAATTTAGTAAAAAAAATTGGACAAAAGATTGATGATAAAATCAAAGCTGGTGATATTAATGAGTCAGAATTAATGATGGAGGCAAATGAAATGATGAATAAAATGAAAAAAATGCCTGGTATGAATGGAATGGAAGATATTATGAATAAGATGGCTGGTAATTTAGGCGGTAAAGGTGCAAAATTTAATATGAATGCATTTAATCAAAAGAATAAAGTTTATTCGCAGAGAGAAAAAATGACGCAGGAACTTGAACGCAGGCGAGCTGCTAAGAAACAAGCTGAAATGGAAACAGTTGAAAAAGAACCGCAAGAAATGAAGTTTAGTGCATTTAAACCTGAAGGGGCTGAACCTGCAAGTAAAAGTTCTGTCACAGCAGACCCACTAACAGTAAGTGGTGGAAAAAAGAAACGACGTAAAAAAAAGAAATAAATCGTATATCTATATAGTTTATTTAGTTATATATATATAATGAGTAGTCCTTTTTGGTATAAAGATCCAAGTATATTGTTTCAAAAATTTGATATTGTGCCAAATGAAACAATGAAATACAATGACAAACTAAATGCTATTACACGTTTAGTGATTATTATGACAATTATTGGATTTGTTATTACTTCTAATATTAAAATTATTGTATCGGGACTAATAACAATTATTGGCATTGTTTTAGTATATCATACATCCAGACGTTCTGTACATTTTGACGAAACTGTTGATTTAGTAAATAAAATTGAAAAAGAAGGATTTACCGGAGCTGAAACATTTGAAGATTTAAAAGAAGATTTTGCTGAACCTACTATCGAAAATCCTATGCAAAATTTGGCCCCAACTAAAGATGATATTGAACGTAAACCTGCAGCACCATCATTTAATCCAATTGTAAATACACAGATTAATGACGTAGTGAGAAAACAAATTGAAACTATCAATAAAGATTTTCCAAAAATGAATGATAAATTATTTCGTGATTTAGGTGATGAAGTTAATTTTGATAATTCAATGCGACCCTTTTATACAATGCCAAACACTAGAACACCAAATGATCAGAAATCCTTTGCTGATTTTTGCTATGGTGATATGAAAAGTACAAAAGAAAATAATGAAGTTCTTATTGACAATCTTTTATAATCTTTTAGCCTAATTTTATAAATTATTATATTATTGTAATTTATATGAATCCTTTCAATAATACGCATGGCATATATGATGATACTTCTGATAGAACTCAGCGTGGTCTATTAAATACATCACATGCTAATTATATGTTAAATAGCTTTGTAAACCCAATTAATAAGTCAATTGATATTGCTACTAGCCAGCCATATGTATTTGTCAAAGGTGGCAATAGTTTAAGTAATGGTGCTGCAAATGTTGATGACAGTACTACATTACGTCTTGGAGAGAAAGATGGTCGCGTCCCTGAACGTCTTAATTTGAAACCTCGTGAATTTAACACTATCCCTTTTATGGGTAGAGGTCGGGTTGACCCTGATATAGAAACAGCTATGATGCAAGCCGGTGAACTACCTGATAAAAAATCTGATATTGGTACTAGTGAAATATCTTCAAGACCTACTGATTTTAATCCTCTTATTCCTTCTCTTGAACAAACTATTACTAATCCTCAACATTTAGTTGAAGAAAGTGCTGATTCTGGTTGGATTCGTGGTGGTTTACCTTCTCGTGCAGTAGGACATGAAAATCATTAGATTGTTTAATATTTTTAATAATCAACCGTCATTATTAAAAATTGAATATAAAAATATATGACAATAACTATTATGACTTCACTTCAAAAACCCTTTCTTAAATGGGTTGGTGGTAAAACACAAATCATCGATAAGATTCTCTCTAAAATACCACCTGAGTTTGATAATTATCATGAACCTTTCTTAGGTGGTGGTAGTGTATTACTAGCTGTGATGTCATTGCATAAACAAAACATAATTAACATCAAGGGTAAAGTTTATGCATATGATGTTAATCTACCGCTTATTAATGTTTATAAACATATTCAAAGAGAGAAAAAAGAATTGTATAAAATGATTGATACTGTCATTAAAGAATATGACAGTCTTACCGGGTGTGCTATTAATAGAAAACCCGGAAATATTGAAGAAGCCATGACTTCAAAAGAAAGTTATTATTATTGGATACGACAACGATATAATAGTTGTGATAAAAATACAATTGAAGCATCTGCATTATTTATGTTTCTAAACAAAACTTGTTTTAGGGGAATGTATAGAGAAGGACCAAACGGGTTCAATGTTCCTTATGGTCATTATAAAACGACACCAACTATCATAACTGAAACTGAAATGGCAGCAGTAAGTGATTTAATTAAAGATGTAGAATTTATACAGTGTGATTTTAGAGAGTCTATTAAAATGGTGAAGCCATGTGATTTTGTTTATTTAGACCCACCATATGCACCAGAAAATCGTACATCATTTGTTGGATACGTTGCCGACGGTTTTGATATTGATATGCATAAACAATTGTTTAGTGATATTAAAAATATGGATACAGGAATTAAATTTGTAATGAGTAATGCAAAAGTTCAATTAGTAACAGAATCATTTAGTGAATATCAATGTGAAGATATTGTTGCACGGCGAGCTATTAATGCAAAAAAACCTCAATCCACCGCTACTGAGGTTTTAATTTGCAATAAGTGAAAGAATTAACATAACAGTTTTTTTCCAAAACTTGCACACAAATAGAATGCCATTCCCTTGTTTTTCAACATTGTCTTGCCAAACATGAGAGGGGTGTACAACCGGGTTTTAGGATTTTTTGATGCCTTTGTCCGGATTTGAAGCAATTTATTGGGACCTGTGATTGTGGTTAGTTCATTACCATATGTCATTGCCACACGTATCTTGTTACAAATAAAGTTATAATCTTCTTCAAGCTGGTGATGATGTTCAGGATGCGTCGTTTGATTTATCGTGATATTTCCTTTGCATTGACCAGTTATCTTGTCAAAGCCAACAAATACAGTTTGTCTCATTTTCATACCCAACTTGGATTGTGAAAATGAAACGTCCTTGGAAATTTCATCAAGACAATGCCCGAGTTGTGTACATGCAATTGACTCGCCAATGGTGAATGTTTTAAGTTCGCCGTCAGCAAGGTCCATGAGTGCAGAGCTGTTGGGAATTCCCAGTGCAATTTCAATTAATTGACCACGTTCTCCCTTGTTTGTTTTTGGAATCTCTAACGTTGTCCAATCAATCGTCGCCATCTTAGCCTGAATATCAGCCACTGTGATTCTTGGTGTCGTCATCATATCTATCGTTTCTCGGTTATAAGCTGAGTTGCACATATTTATTCAATCTGTATTTTTTTTCAATTAAATAATTATATTACCGGTATCTTAGTTATCATAGTTGTGGTAAATCATATAAAAACTATTGTATATTAAAATATAATATGGTTTCGTATTATGAAATGTATTTGAAAGATAATCAATATGATGCATGTGACACACAGTATAGAAAAGAAATTTTAGAATTTTTTGAGTTAAAAAAATACGACGAAACAAAAATTTCTATTAAAACTGATAAACTATATGCAGAATTAAGTAAGAATTTGGAATTTACTAGAATATTTGAAACAGTTCTTTATGAATCAAACTATAAAACATTCTGTCCTGATGCTAAGGTTTCATCATTTTGTCTTGTTGTTTTACTATCATTTGATTATTTTTATTTATTTAAACAATGTTATAAAGAATTTAAAGAAAAAGAGAATATTGATTCTTCACAACTTTTGATAGAAAAATTATTGAAAAATAGTGATAAATAATCTAATAGAAAAATAATCTAATAGATATGTATTATGGCATCTACTAGAAATATAAATATGCGGGATGATTATGCCGCACAACAAAAACGTTTAGAATTAAAGAGAGAATATGATATTAATCCTTATGGTCGTCCTACACAAGAATTGTTACCTACACAAATGATGAATTATGGTTGTATGTCTCGTGATGCTTTATCTACCAATGCTGTTGATATTGAAACAGAGTTGTTTGGTGTAGGCTCAACTAACCTTGTTGTAGAAAAATCACCAGTAAGACCCGGTTTAACTAGACATGGTGATATAGACTTTAGCACAAAAAGCCCTTTGATTATGGATGAAAAACATACACAAATTACTGGACAACGTCCTTTGATGCGTTAAAATCCTTTAAGTTTAAAAAAAATTGATTTTTTTTAACAACTTAAAGAAATCCACAGACAAACATGATTTGCGAACACCTTGGAAACATTCACATGCCCGGCACCGAACAAATGTTCAAAAGAGAATTTTACAGCGGCGATAGCAACGAGTTCTCTCTTGCCGACACAATAACCAAGAAATTGCAACTTGATTGCGACAAGTTACAATTTGTGTTTAGCGATACTGCCAATATTGCATTTGGTGCAGCCATTCCTGAGTTTGATGACAAAGACGGTGGTATTTATACTAGTTCTCCTCATAAAATGGTTTCACTTCTTGAGACCTATTTTAAGGAGGAAAACACAGTGTTTGTATTTAGGGATACTGAAATTCAAAAGTGGTATTTCTACGATATTGATGATGTCATCTCAATCATCTGTGAAAGCTGTACATGGAAAATTTTGGATAGTGGTCGGATTCGTGGTTATCTCAAAGACAAAAAAGGTATGCACCAATATATTACATATGAACCTTCAAAAGGTACGATGTTCTTTGGCATTAGCAGTGGCAAAGAAAATCGATTTAATGAGTTCTTGAAAAGTAAAATTGCAAAGTATGAATGTGATTTTGCTGGTGTTTTTGGAATCTAATCATGTTTTTTATAACGCATGTAGAAACACACAATCAAAAAACACATAAATGCTATACGCTTATTATTGCCATTAAAATAGAATGCCTTCTTGGTTTCAGGGTGATATTTTTTCAAGAATTTTACTGATGCTTCTACTGCACCTTGTGATAGTGCTATACTTGAGTATTCTGGTTTTGTTTGACATCCTAAACAAAAAAGATTTTCGATTTTACCTTTCATCGTGAGATACCCTGCGTTTGATCTCGTAAAGCCTACATTTTTTGACATCCACTTATCATGTTTTCTATACAATCCTTCACTTTGAGTTATCTTATATGGTTTTATGTGTTCACCTTCAATGTTTGCGTTAATTTGTCGCAAACACTCTGCAATAATTTCATCTTTGGAGCTTTGATTTGGAGATTTGCCAGTATGTTTGCTAACTGCATCCATATCTGTTATACAACATGACCAGACTGAATTGACCAATGGGTCTTTCGATTTTTTTAATAGCCAATCACTTACTGGTTCTATGATAACATTCCAGTCTCCATGACAACTCCAACACCATTCATTTGACATTTTCTTATTATTCTCTCTAAAATGAAGTTGAAAACCAAATCCAATATAATATGTACGTTCACACCAATCTTTTAACCAATCAAAACCATTCCAATTGTTTTTAACCCATACATTACAATTACTTACAAGTGTAATCAGGGCTGGTGGTGGAATTGCTAATATATAACGGTCTCCTTTATGTATTTTAACTTCACCATTCTTCTTATTGGTTGTGATAATATCAGTGATTTGACTTTCATTACTATTAATGCGAATAACTTCGGTGTTTTTGAATATCTGTGCTTTGTTTTGCATTTTGGATTCCGCAAGTTGATGCCATTTATTCGGCTCTCGTAATTGAACCAAATTTGGCGGCGGAATACTTGCAAATCCCGAAAAAAAATCATTTACATGTGTATCTCTTGGATGTGCATTAATTAAAATACTAAATATTTTTATCGCATTTTTTCCTTTTTTTGAAATTGAAGACGTATCTAACCAATCTTGCAATGTTTTGTCACTATCAAATAACGTAAATCTAGAGATTGCCATTGTAAATTGTATCATATCAGTAAGACTAAGATGATTCATGAAAAAACCAGACAACTTTGATATTGTTGTAGGAAGAGAGCCATATACGGGTGCGTAATCTGCATCGTACATCCCAAGCTCACTTAGAAAATCAATAAAATGATTTGTTGTAAGAAGATGTTTTGGTATTACTCGTGGTGAGTTTTCACTCCAATATTTGTCTTCTATCCATTGTGAATTCCATGAGCCACCTAACATTGCATCTCGTTCAATTAACTCTACATGATGTCCATTTTGCACTAATGTATATGCTAGTGATAAACCACATGGACCAGACCCTACAATGATATACTTCATATTATACTATAATATGATATTTATCTCTTATGAATATCTTAGACCTTTGAACATTTAAAATGCCGAATTTTTTATAAAATTGATTTAGATATTGGTGTTATTAATATAGTATAATAGAATGCCTTTTGGTGTTTTAGCAACAAAAGTATATTTGGCGGTCCCCTTTTCTGAAAATGAACATGCTAAACAACTAGGAGCAGAGTTTGACTGGGGTGTGAAAAAATGGTTTATTATGAGTAATCATCCTAATTTAGATGAATTGCAAGAAAAATGGAAAATTAATACAGAACCAGTTATTTTAACCGGTGAGGACAGAAGTTATGGAGGAAATGAACTATTTATAGATTTAATACCAAAAACGTGTTGGTTTACAAATGTTCGTTATTGTACTGATATTAGGGATTGGGATAGATTAAGAGATTGTGTATATAGTAGGGTAAATAATACTTGTGAATGTTGTCATAATAAAACAAATGATATTGAAGCCCATGAAAGATGGCACTATGACAATTATACAAAAACTCAAAAATTAGTTAGACTAGTAGCATTATGTAAAATGTGTCATACATCAACACATATTGGTCTGGCAGAAATAAAAGGTAAGGGGTCTGAAGCATTAGAGCATTTAAAAAAAGTAAGAAATTTTACGAATGAAGAAGCAATAGAACACAAAAAACAAGCATTTCAAGTGTGGAATGAAAGAAAGACAATAAAATGGAATTTAGATTTATCTTTACTCACAAATAATGGTATTAAATTAACTCAAAATGTCTCACCAAAAGAAAGAGTAGATATAATGGAGAAAACATTATCGGCGTTTTAAATGTTCAAAGGTCTAAAAGAATTTCCATCCACGAGTTTGCTTACGTTTGTTTTTACGGCGTTTTTTGGCAGTTTTTGCAGACTTGGCACTTCGAATTGGTTTTATCTTTGAAACTTCTCTCGGTACATATCTTAAAAACCACATTTCAAACTCTTTCGAATTACGTTTGTCTTTCAATTCTTCATATTTTGCACTTTTCTCTGCCCTCATTGTTTCCAATGTGGGTTGTTCTCCATAACAATTGATTGAGAACCGTCTTAACAAACCTTTCTGTGCTAATCGATTTTTTTGCTGAACTGTAAACAAGTACTGTGACATACATAATATACGATTTTTATCGTAATATGGACGATTTGCATATAAAAATGCTAAATAAAAGCTCATCATTGTATCAACCGTTGCAACTTTTATTTTAGTATTATTAAAATAAATCTCATTATAACTATGACATGCTAGTGGTGTATAAAAAAAACACAATGTTTCACCAGCAACATTTAGTTCATAATGTTCAGAAATAATTTCACCAATATTATCATGTCTAATAATAGAAATTTTCTTAAAACCTTTGTATTCTAAACGTTCTTTTATTACAGTAGCCGTTTCAAATGCATCTTCGGTTAATACATCGAAATCAGGTAATTTTTCGACTTTACGTCCAAATTTACGAGGCATATATTTTGAATAAAGTGAGTTAGCAAACCCGCCAAAGAATACAACACTTTGGTCTATTAAACCCTGTTGTACAATTTTATATAAATCTTCTTCTTCGTTTTCTTTTGGTGTCTCCATCGCACGCTGAAAATCAATATCGTGACAATTTTTATGTATAAGAGGATAGTGTTTATTTAATAAAGTAATCCGTTTTAATACTTTTTCCCAACGCGAAACATCTCCATTTGGTCGAGAAAGTTCTAAATACATTGCCATTCGTAGGTAGTTAGGAGGTGCATATAAAATTCCTTTCACACTAATTGCCTCTTTTTTAATATTTTTATATATTTCACTGGAAATTAGGGTTATATCAGCAATTGGTGTGAAATTAACAAAAACCTTAAATGTACCAAAATGAACACCACTTTTTGCCTCAACTTCATCAAAACCTGCTTTATAATATATGTTTGCTAATTCTTTTGCATCTTCTAAGGGAGTTGGAGAGAAGAAATCATAATCAGGAATTTCCAAGTCTTTATCATAAAACTGGTCATCTTTAGGTAATATATTATTAATTGCTGTTCCACCATAACATATTAAAGATTTACGTTTTATGAAATTTTCTACAATTGTTATAATTTTACGAATCTCTGGTGAATTCATTTTCGATTTACCTTTAATTTTATCAGCAACATCAATTGCACTTCGTAATATTGCCAACTCGCAATCTTGAAATGATAATCCTTTACATAAGTCCTTCTTTACCATTATATTAAATATATATATAAATATTTGATAATAGTTATATATAATGCAAAATAGACCGTCGTGGGATGAATATTTCACCCAAATAGTTCAAGTTACGAGAGAACGGTCTCCATGTCAAAGACTCCAGGTTGGTTGTCTTATTGTACGCGATAATCGTATCATTAGTCAAGGATATAATGGATTTTTACCTGGTTGTCAACATGTTTCTATTGTACGCGATGGCCACGAACAGGCAACTATACATGCTGAACAAAATGCCATTGCCGATTGTGCAAAACGAGGAGTTTCATGTGATAATGGTATTGCTTATATAACACACTATCCATGTATAATGTGTTGTCGATTGCTTTTAGCATCGGGTATTAAAACAATAAAATATTTGAATAATTATAAAAATGATGAATTAGTTACAAAATTTTGTGCTGAAATGAATGTTGAACTTGTTAATATATAGGGTCTTGAATTAAATCTTGTTCTTTACGTTTATGTTGAACATCTTTAAAAAATTCTTTATATGCAATAATATTTTTTTTACCTGTAAATTGTAATGGTGCGGCAACCAACTGACAACCAATATCTATACCAAAACGTTTAAGGTCATCTTTATGTGGAAGAGCTGGGTCTGGTTGTACAAAAAATAATTTCTTTTTTGTTTCTGCTCGTAAATCTCCTTGTTCTGATGCTGTCATTCCCCTAATTTTATTAATTGATATCGTTTCAATTTGATGAGGTGTCATTATATTAACAATTTTCCATAAATTTGTTAAATCATTTGATATTGATGTAATGTTTTTATTTTGTGCATTATTTCTCCATTTTGTTTCCGTTAGGTCTAATGATATAATTACATTTTGCATTGTTGTAAATTTACCTATATGTTCTTTTATAATATTTCTTATTGGTTCTTGTGCTTTGGATGCTTGATTTTCAAAATGTTCATATGACCAATAATGACCATAATTTCGATTATTAAAAACCATATTTTTTGATAATTTACTATTCATAAGAGCATTTTTAACAGATTCTAATAATTCAACACGGTCACTTTTAATTCTAAAATGAAGTATCATTGGGTCTCCATGTTGCCTGTCACTAATAATGTCTAATACATCTCCTAATGGAAGTTTGTTATATGATTCCTTCATATTAGTATTTCCTGATTTTGAACTTACTCCAACAACTGGTCTATCATCAACTGAATATATTTCAAAATCAAGACATCTTGCCCCATCATCTAAACAATACTTTAGTGCACATTCATTAACAAAACTATTTCTTGTTGTGTTTATTGCACAACAGTTATATGCAGTTTTTAAATGATAGTTTATTAAACATTCTGGTGTATATTTAGTATTCTTTTTTAAGTATCCTCTTTTTTCTTCGTCGATGGGGTCTTCAACACCTGCCGTGTAATTATCTAGAATTGACGGATTTATCAAACAAAATTTATCATTATCTGGATGTTTTAATAAGATTCCTTCTGTATCGTATGATGGAACTTCATTAAACACTGCATCAGTTACAACTCCTCCGAGATATTCTCCTGGTATGGGGGTGTCACTAATAACAGTGGTATGTTGATTTGTATCCACTTTATAGGTTTCGTTGCCTATCTTAAAACTTCCAGAATTACATGTTAAACGTGTTTGCATATCTTTTCCCCCAACATTATATGTAATATCCATTTTTCCATCGTTCTCAATTAAACTTGTTCCATTGAGATCTGTCGGGTTCCATTTCTCACTTTTTTCTATATTGTCAAATACAAAATTAACATTCGTATTTTGACCATCGATTTTTAGTTCACCAACATTATCCACACTAGTTAGTTTTAAACTTCGAAGATTTTCAGTATCCACATGTTCAACATCTTCCAAATCTAATAATGTTGGAGGCACATCTTTGTTTTTAAGATAGTTACAACGAGACGTTTGCTCATTTGCTTTTGATATAATATACATTGCAATTCCAATAATAATTAAACTATATAATAATCCAATAATATAAATTAAATTACTTGATTCATTTGCCATATTATATATATAAAAGAAATTATAAATATAATATAACTAAATATATAATGGCCGGGGGATTATTAAATCTTATCGCTGTCGGTAATCAAAATGTCATTGTGCATGGCGACCCTCAGAAAACTTTTTTCAAAGTTACATATGCTAAACATAGCAATTTTGGTTTGCAAAAATTTCGCATTGACCATCAAGGTATACGTTTTTTAAGCCCAACTTCCGAAACTAAATTTAATTTTAAAATACCAAAATATGGTGATTTACTTATGGATACTTATTTGGTAGTCAGGATGCCAACTATTTGGAGTCCCATATTATCTGATAAGGGTCATATATTTTCACATGAATTTAAATGGATTAAAGACCTTGGAACGCAAATGATTAATGAAATAACAATTCGCATTGGTGGACAAGTTATTCAGCAATATTCTGGCGAATATATTAAATGTATGGTTGAAAGAGACTATTCAAATGAAAAAAAAGAACTGTTCAATAAAATGACTGGTAATGTTCCAGAAATGTATAATCCTGGCGAAGAAGATATGCTTTTTAAATATCGTTCTTATCCTAATAATGTAAAACAACGAGACCCCACTACAAAACAATTTGATGAAAATTTAACTGGGCATCCATCTATAATGGGACGTAATTTATATATCCCACTTAATGCATTTTGGTGTATGTCTAGTAAAACTGCATTACCACTTGTTGCTCTACAGTACACTGATTTGGAAATTGATGTTGCTATTAAACCTATAAAAGATTTATATACTATTATTAATACGGACCATGATATTTCTGGTTCTTATATCGACGATATTTGGTCTGATATGCAAGATATTGATACTAAACATTTGGGGTATTATACCAGAACTGCTCCTAATTATACTACTCCTGAACATCAATTAAAATGGTTTATATATCCGTCAAAACGTACATCTCTTCATAATGATGAATATGAAGAATTATCAACACAAGATGTTTTAAATTGGGAATCTCAACGTGAAGATTGGAAAAGTGATGTACATTTGATGTCAACTTACGCATTCTTATCTGACGAAGAATCTGATTCTTTTATCGAAACTAATCATGAAATACTATACAAAGATGTCAAAAAACATTCATATCAATCTGTACATGGGACAACTAGAGTTAATATTGAAACTGCTGCATTGGTATCGAATTGGATGTTTTATTTTCAACGTGATGATGTACGATATTATAATGAATGGTCTAATTATACAAATCAAAATTATAATTCAAATCTCCACAAAAACCGTTATCTAGAAGCTATTGATATATCTATGAATAAAGTAACAATGGGTACCAGAAACCAAGCTACAGGTGCTGTTACTGGTAATAGTACTGGTATTAAATGGAATGGACGAGATATTACATCTGTTTTAGCTGGAGTACCATTGGTAACTCGAAGTTATAATGCATATGCTCCTAAATCTATTTTGAATACTATGGGAATACTTATGGATGGTAAATATAGAGAGAATATGTTTGAAGTTGGTGTTTATGATTATCTAGAGAAAATACGATGTGGAGGTAATACTTCTGACGGATTATATTGTTATAATTTCTGCTTGAATACTAGTCCATTCGATTATCAACCATCTGGTGCTATAAATCTTAGCAAATTTAAAAACGTAGAATTTGAATTTAACACCATTGAACCTCCTCTTAATCCTACTTTTGAATCTTTAAGTGTATGTGCTCCCGGTGGTGGTCTTACTGGTATATCTGAAAAAGGTTCCATGTATAAATATGATTATGACCTTGTTATATTTGAAGAACGTTATAATATCTTGGAAATAAAGAACGGTATGGCAAGTCTCATGTTTTCTCGTTAAATTTAATTGATTTTTTGTGTTGGTCTGGATTACTATTACCAAAAATGCCTCCAATGAAAACTCATCAAAAACGCACTTACATGCTATCTCATGGAACCGACATGGAAGAATACCGTGAAAATCCTGTATGGGATTTCTCATTATTACCCATTACCAATAATGATATTATATTGCTTGCTTCACTTATGCCAAAAGCTAATGTTATAACGCTGGAATTGTCAAGATGTAATATCACTGATATTACCCCTTTGAAGGGGTGTATGCCAAATGTTCAGGAATTGAATTTGAATTGCAACGAAATCACTGATATTACCCCTTTGCAGGGGTCTATGCCAAATGTTCAGGATTTAGATTTGTTCCTTAATTATATCACCGACATATCTCCGCTTCATGATTCAATGCCGAAAGTCACTATTTTACGATTGTCCAATAACAAAATTGCTGACATATCTCCGCTTCATGACTCAATGCCGAACATGCAGAATTTGTATTTGTCTGGTAACCAATTCACTGATATTACACCTCTGTATGGGTCTATGCCAAATGTACATGAATTATATTTATACAGAAATAATATCAGTGAAGCGGATAAATTGTTACTTAGAAAAGAATTCGGTGAAAAAATTGTTAATGTGTAAACAAATTGAATTTTTTTGGTGATGCTATAGGCTATCATTACCAAACATGTCAGCAGGAAAGTCACCACAGAAACGCTGTTACAAGCTGCCTAATGTAACAAAATTGAATTTGGAAAACAACAAGATTTAGGATATTAGTGTTTTCACAAAAACAACATACACAATTTAGAAAATTTCTTTTGGTTATGATATCACTAATAAAAAGTTGCTTAAACGTAAGTTTCCTAATTAATTGGTGAAATTTTATTTGTATATATATATATATATAT
>CEQY01396411.1_pt1 | contig 21984 bp, 18 predicted proteins | sample 361391 | NCBI WGS metagenome assembly CEQY01 (sample SAMEA2621075, study PRJEB7988) | marine metagenome | isolation source: saline water (ENVO:00002010), including | reverse complement strand
GACCTGTCCTTTGTTTGTTATAATCATAAGATCATCTTGCTCTTCGACAGGCTTCATTTGAGAAAGGCTACCAGTTTTTGAAGTCAACTTCATAGCGATAATACCTTTTCCACCTCGAGACTGTTTTCTATACTCTGAGGCATCTGAGCGCTTACCATAGCCTTTTTCTGTTACAGACAGAATTTGCATTCCATCTTCAATAATACACATTCCTATAGCACGTTCTGATTCATCAAGCGAAATTCCCTTTACTCCCTGAGAGACTCTTCCCATAGGTCTACAGTCTGATTCTGCAAATCTGATAACTTTTCCTGAGTCTGCACAAATAAGAATATCTTTTTTACCATCAGTGACCCTTACTCCAAGCACTCTGTCATCTTCATTTACTTTTATAGCTCGAATTCCTGAAGACTTAACATTTTTATATTCTTCTAGCTTTGTTTTCTTAACTAAGCCTTTTTCAGTGGCAATAACAAGATAGTTATCTTCGAAATTTTTAGGAACAGCAATAATTTCAGTTAGTCTTTCATCTGACTTCATTGGAAGTAGATTGACAATATTTCTACCTTTAGAAGTTCGACTTCCCTCCGGAATTTCATAAACTTTTAAAGTATAAACAATTCCCTTATTGGTAAAGAACATAAGTTTATCGTGTGTTTCAGCTGTAAATAAACTGTTAAAGAAATCATCTTCAGTTGATGCGCCTTTAACACCTTTTCCTCCACGTTTTTGCGCTTTATAGGTGTCAGTAGGCATTCGTTTTAAATATCCCTTGTGAGTTACAGTAACAATAACCTCTTCGTTTTTAATGAGATCTTCAACTTGTATCTCATCGGCATCCGCAACGATTTCTGTTCTTCTTTCATCTCCATAATTAGTAAGGACATGCTCAAATTCCTCTTCAATCATATCTTTTACGATATCTTCAGAATCTAAAATACCTTCAAGTCTAGCTATTTCTTTTAAGATAGCTTCATAATCAGCAATAATTTTGTCTCTCTCTAGACCAGTGAGGCGTTGGAGTCTCATATCTAAAATGGCTTGAGCCTGTATTTCAGACAAGGAGTAATTGCTCATTAATCTAGTTCTAGCTTGCTGTGGACCATCTGAGGTTTTGATCATCTCAACTATTGCATCGATATTCTCAACCGCTGTTTTTAAACCCTCTAAGATATGAGCACGCTCTCTAGCTTTTTTTAGCTCATACATGGTTCTGCGAATAATGACTTCTTTTCTATGATCGACGAAAGCTTGTAGTTGTTCTTTAAGATTTAAAAGCTTTGGTTGTCCATTATTAATGGAAAGAAAAATGATTCCAAAAGAAGTCTGCATTTGAGTCATTTTAAATAATTTATTTAAAATAATATTTGCAGGCTCGCCTCTTTTGATATCAATAACAATTCTAATACCAAGTTTACTAGATTCATCTCTAATATCTGAAATACCAGGGATATCTTTATCACTTGCTAGTTTTGCAATTTTTTCTATAAGCTTTGCTTTGTTGACCTGATAAGGAATTTCATTGACAACAATTCGCTCGCGCTCTTGTTTTCCATGAACCTCAATTTCTGCTTTAGCACGAATTTGAATAATCCCCTTACCTGTATGATAAGCAGATTTAATTCCACTTGTTCCATGTATTTCTCCAGCAGTTGGGAAATCAGGACCAGGAATAGTCTTCATTAATTCATCAATTGTAATTTCTGGATTTCTCAGAACTGTTTTTAATCCATTCATAATCTCAGTTAAATTATGAGGAGGTATGTTAGTTGCCATACCAACTGCGATTCCAGCTGATCCGTTAACTAAAAGATTTGGAATTTTTGTTGGAAGAACTCTTGGCTCTTGAAGTGAGTCATCATAGTTAGGTTGCCAATCAATTGTATCCTTATCAATGTCTTTCAACATCTCTTCTGCGATTTTACGCATTCTAACTTCTGTATATCTCATAGCTGCGGCATTATCACCGTCAATTGAACCAAAATTACCTTGTCCGTCTACTACTTGGTAGCGCATGGAAAAATCTTGAGCAAGACGAACGATAGCTTGATAAACCGCTGAGTCACCATGTGGGTGATATTTACCGATAACATCACCAACAACCCTAGCAGATTTTAAATAAGGCTTATTGTGGTAATTATTAAGCATATGCATAGCGTATAAAACGCGTCTGTGTACTGGTTTAAGGCCATCACGAACATCAGGAAGTGCTCGACTCACAATTACTGACATAGCGTAATCGAGAAAACATTCTCTCATTTCATCTTGAATCAGGAGACTATTAATTTTCCCATGGTTATGTTCTGAATTATTATTATCTTCACTCATAATTTTTTCCTAAAATTAAATATCCAAGTTTTTAACATTAAGGGCATTTGCTTCTACAAATTCTCTTCTAGGTTCAACTTGATCTCCCATTAAAACCGAAAAAACTTGATCAGCATCAATAGTGTCTTCAATGGTAACTTGAAGTAGAGTTCGATTTTCTGGATTCATAGTAGTTTCCCAAAGTTGTTCTGGGTTCATTTCACCTAATCCCTTATAACGTTGAATATAAGCACCCTGTTTACCAGTAGAGATGACAAAATCGGCGAATTTCTCTAGTGAATCAAATTCCTCAGAAACTTTTTCAGTTTTAAAGCTAAATTTAGAAGCAAGATGTTTACGAATTCCTTCGAAATGATTTCTTAAATCTGCATACTCAGATGAGTCTACAAAGTGGGTAGATATCTTAAACTTTTTTGTTTTAAGTGATGACTCAATTTGAACTCTAATTAAATGAGATTCATGCGCTGGATCTTTCTCAATTTCAAAAGAATATTTTTTAAGATTTTCCACATCTTTTGCAAAATGACCTTCTAGTTCTTTTACAAGATCTTGTAGAACGTTCTCAGCTTTTAAGCTATCTATATCAAGCTTACCTTGTTCAATGATTTTTTTGAGCAATTTCTTATCAAAGTGTCGATCGTATGAATCAAGTAAACTATTGAAAGCTTTATATTTATTTAAAAGTGTATTGAGCTCATCTGAATCAAATTTTTCACCATTAATTTGGACTTCAGCATCTCCAAGAGATGAATTAATAAGAAATTTTTCTAAAGCTCTCTCATCTTTTAAATACTGTTCACTTTTACCTTTTTTATATTTAAAAAGTGGTGGCTGAGCAATATAGAGATGCCCTCTTTCAATTATTTCTGGAAACTGGCGATAAAAGAGAGTTAATAATAAAGTTCTAATATGAGAACCATCGACGTCGGCATCAGTCATAATGACTATTTTGTGATATCTTAGTTTGGAAACATCAAAATTATCTTTACCAATTCCTGTTCCCATAGCTTGAACGAGCATTTTTATTTCATCATTAGCAAGCATCTTATCGTATCTAGCTTTTTCAACGTTTAAGATTTTCCCTTTTAAAGGTAATACTGCTTGATGTTTCCGATCTCTCCCTTGTTTGGCAGAACCACCGGCTGAGTCACCCTCAACAATATAAATTTCGCAAAGACTTGGATCTTTTTCCTGACAGTCTGCCATCTTTCCTGGAAGACCTGCAAAGTCCATTGCTGATTTTCTTCTTGTTAATTCTCTTGCTTTTCTTGCAGCTTCTCTGGCGCTTGCTGCATCAACTGATTTTCGAATAACTGTTTTTCCAACTTTAGGATTTTCCTCTAAAAATTGTTTTAATCTCTCCCCAACAAGTGAGTTTACAATTCCTTCGACTTCACTTGATCCTAATTTATCTTTGGTCTGACCCTCAAACTGGGGATTAGCAAGTTTTGCTGAGACGATAGCTGTCAAACCTTCTCTCATGTCATCACCGGTTAATCCGATCTTACCTTTTATGAGATTATTTTCTTTAGCATAGTTATTAAGAACTCTGGTTAAAGCAGTTTTAAAACCAGAAATATGTGTACCGCCACCCGGAGTATTAATATTATTAGCATAACCAGTTAATGTTTCAGTATAACCATCGGTCCATTGCATCGCAATTTCAACTTCGTAGTCATCTCTAGAGGAAGAAAAATAAACTGGTTGTTTATGAATTGGATTTTTGGCCCTATTCAAGTATTGAACAAATTCAGCTAAACCACCTTCGAAATGGAAAACATCTTTTTTGTCATTACGCTCATCTTTAATGGTAATTTTCAAACCTTTATTTAAAAATGCCATTTCCCTAAATCTATTAGCAAGACGATCGTAATCAAATTCATGAACTTCAAAGAGTTCATTGTCCAACTTGAAAGTTACTGCTGTCCCTGAATCTTTTGGATCGGTTTCACCTACAATTTTTAAAGGGGTTTTTGCCACTCCCAGCTCAAACTCAACAACGTGAACCTTTCCTTCTTTTTTAATTTCTAATTTAAGACTGCGCGACATTGCATTTACAACTGCAGCACCGACCCCGTGAAGACCACCAGAAACTTTATAGGCTCCTCCCTCTTCATTGAATTTTCCACCTGCGTGTAGTTTTGTATAAACTATTTCCGCCGCTGATACACCTTCTGTTGGGTGAATACCAACCGGAATACCTCGTCCGTCATCTACGACAGTAATTGAATTATCAACGTGGATAATAACTTTTATCTCGTTACAATAACCTGCTAAAGCTTCATCTACTGCGTTATCTACAATTTCGTAAACACAATGATGAAAACCCCTTGCACCGGTATCTCCAATGTACATCCCAGGTCTCTTTCGTACAGCTTCAAGACCTTCTAGAATTTTAATTTTATCTGCGGTGTAATCGGAATTTACTTTCGAAATCGAATCTGCATTTTGATCCATTGAGGGAACTCCTAAATTTTAACGAATTTCCATATTCCCGTCAGAAACAAAAATTTTCTTAGCTCCTTCCAATTGCTCTAATTCCAACTTGAAGCTTTCATTTGCAGTAGTAATGAAAACTTGGAATTTTTTTGCTTGCAAGTAGCCAATCAAATTTTTCCACCGACGTTTATCTAACTCACCTGAAACGTCGTCTAATAAGACCATAGGGTAAGTCTTAAATTTATACCGAAAAAGCTCTGTATAGGCAAATATGAGGCTTAGAAAGCTCATTTTTTGTTGTCCCAAAGAACAGTACTCAAAAGAGTTATAACCATCAAATTCAAACAGATAATCATCGCGGTGCGCTCCATTTTTTGAATGGCCTAAAACAATATCCTTTTCGAGATTTTCTAAGAGAATCTTTTGTATATCCTGAGGGGATTTATGATTGAATTTTGAGTCCAATTTCAAAACTAAATTGTGCGACTCATCAAAAAGCAATTTAAAAGTATGTCCTAAGAAATCAGTTAATTGATTTAAAACATTTGATCGCAATTGATTTAACTGACAAATTAATTCACAAAAATTAACCTCATTTGCCATAAGTTGTTCTTTAAATTGCGCAGGCTTTTTTGCCAATAAACTATTTCTGAATCTCAATGAATTATTATAGTTAGTTAAAGTTTTTTTGTATTCAGGTGAAAGCAAACCTAAGTGATGATCAAACCAGGTTCTTCTAAACGCAGGAGTAGAGTGAAATGAAAAAGAGTCTGTGGGTCCAATAAAGAGGCTTTCAATTATTTTTTTTCTTTTAACTGGTTGATTAGAAAAATACCATTGATAGTTATCTACTTGTACTTTACCAGTATAAGGAATGTATTCTCCTTCTTGATTAAAAACTGAAGAAAATAATATTTCTGGTTGTTCACTCTCTACACTGATAATTTGTGGAAAACCTGTTTTTTTACGAAAAGATTTTCTATTTAAAAGAAAATAAATACCTTCCAATAAGTTTGTTTTTCCATTGCCATTCTCACCAAAGATACAATTTATATTGTTATTAAACTCAAGAATTTGAGATGATAAATTTCTAAAATTAGTTATTTGTAACTTAGAGAGATAGATCTGGTCCATTAACTTAAATTTTAAGTGGCATTATAATGCCTAAGAAATTTTCTTCCTCGCTTGAACGTACGATTACAGGACTTAGTTCGTTATTCAATTCATAAGTGATCTCATTGACACTTAAAATATTGAGAGTATCTAAGAGGTATTTAGCATTAAAACCTATTTCCATTTCAACACCATCATAGCTTACGGGAACTTTTTCTATTGCATATCCAAGTGATGGGTGATCTGCCGAGATGGTCATCTCACCAGACTGAAGATTGACTTTTACACCATTGGTTTTTTCGTTTGATAAAAGCTTTATTCTCTTAACCGCATTCAAAATAGCTTCTCTTTCAACTGTTAAAGTATACGTGGTTTTATTTGGAATAACTGTTTGGTATTTAGGATACTCTCTTGCAATTAATCTAACTGACAAATAGTTTTTCTTATCACTGATGACATGAATAAAAGATTCATCGAGATAGATATCTAAATCTTGATCTAAATTAGCTTCAGCAAGTTTTTTTAACTCAAATACACCTTTTTTAGGAATGATAAATCCATCGATTAAAGTTTGGTTATCGCTTTCAAAATCAATGATATCAAAAAGGGCAAGTCTATGACCATCAATAGCGACAGTTCTTAACTTATTTTCTAATTGTTGAAGATAGATCCCATTTAAATTAATTCTAGTTTCATCTGTGGAAATGGCGTGGGAAATTTTATTAATTATATTTAATAAATAATTTGATCTAAGTTGGATGACTTTATTCGAGTTTGAAAAATTAATCTTTGGAAAATCTTCGGAAGGTGAAATTAAAAGCGAATAATTGATTGAACCACAACTAAGATTTAATAGATTTTTTTCCTGATCGATGGATAGTTGAAGTTGATCATCAGGTAGTTCTCTTAGAATATCAGAGATATTTTTAGTGTTAATACAAAATGTTGTTTCTTCTTGAGAGTCAGCTTCTAGAACAATTTTTGCTGAAACTTCTAAATCTGTAGCGATAAGTTCTATGCTATTTTGATTAATTTGAATCAAACTATTGGTTAGGATTGGTCTTGAGTTTCTTTTATCAATGATAGTGATAACTTTGTTAAAGCCTTCTCTTAAAATTTTAGAATCAATTGCTATGCTCATAATGGTCCTATATTGGTTCATTATTCTTATCTGGTCTGGAACAATTAAGCAAGGCTCTGAGAAGTGGCATAGGTTTTTAGTTATCCTATATATATTTATATATATTTATATATCTATTATTATAAGGGATAAATTCCTGTGGATTATTTTTAAAAATCAATAAATTTAAATGTTTATATTAATTACTAGAATGAAAAAGTTTTCTAAATTTCACTTTTTATATCCTCAGCTTCGTATATTTTAAGTTATTTGGCGGAATAATTTTTTTATAAAGCTACTTTTAACAAGGTTTTAAACATAGAAGTTTTTATTTAGTTTTTAATTGTTGTTTTTTGTGAAGTTGGGTTGGCCTTATTAACATTATATTCACATTGTTAATAAGTATCTTTGTTAAGTTTATAATTTTTTTTCAACAATATGTTGGTATGTTAATAAGCCAAAAAAAAGCCGCTAAAAAGCGGCTTGTGTGATCAATTTTTATTAAATTTTATAGTCTTGATTCAATTTCGTAGAGTTGTTGAGATAATTTACTATCAGTTCTCATTAAATTTTGTATCTTTTTTATTCCATGAATGACAGTACTATGATCTCTATTGTCAAAAAACTCGCCAATTTCTTCTAAAGTCTTTTTCAGTATTTTATGACTCATAAACATTGATATATGTCTTGCGAGAGCTACTTCTTTCTTTCTAGATTTCCCTTTAATATCACCAAGGGTAATTTTAAAATATGAGGCGACTGTTTTTGTGATAGATTCTATACTGACTAGTTTTTCTTCGTTGAGTTGGGAGAGATTAAGCTGTTCTTTAGCTATTTCAATATCAATATCAACATTCATAAGATCAGAATAGGCTCCAAGCTTAACTAAATTCCCTTCCAATTCTCTTACGTTAGATTTTACACAACTTGCGATGAGGTTTATGACCTCGTCGTCTAAATAAATATCTTTCTCTTTAGCTTTCTCTTTAAGAATAGCAATTCTTGTTTCCAAATCAGGTTGCTGTATATCAATTAAAAGAGCACTTGATAGCCTTGTTCTAATTCTGTCCTCAATACCAGATATTTCCTTGGGTGGTTTATCTGAAGTAAAAATTAGCTGTTTACCTTTGTTTTGAAGCTCATTAAAAATATAAAAGAATTCAGTTTGTGTTCTTATTTTATTACTGAGTTCGTGAATATCATCGATAATTAATAAATCTACTTTTTCAGTATATTTATTTCTAAAATCATCAATAGTTTTAGCTTGAATAGCTACAACCATCTCTGTCATAAAATCATTAGCTGTTGTAAAACATATTTTAATATGAGGTTTTATATCTGAGATATGATTACAAACAGCATGTAGCAAGTGAGTTTTTCCAAGTCCCGAATTGCCGTGGATATAGAGTTGCGGATACACCTTTCCTGGATCTTTAGCTACAGCATGGCTAAAGGCATGCGCCATATTATTAGAGTGTCCTACAATAAAGTTTTCAAAAGTTTTTGATCGATCTATTTTTAATTTGCTGGTGTTAATTTTAATTTGTTTACTTTCAATAACCTTTTGAGCGTCTGATTCAGTTAAAGAATTCATATTTTTCAGCTTAAAACTAGGCTGTTTAGATGAAGTCGGTTCTATAGGGGCAGTTTTTGAAATCGATTCGATTGGTAGTAATTCAATGCTGTATTCGGTCCCTAAGGCTGTAAATAAGATTTCTTTAATTTCTTGTAAGTAGTGGTTATGAATCATCTTTTTGATGAATGGAGTCGCAACAGTAATAACCACGGTAGTGTCAGAAATCTGACTAATATAGAAGGTTTTTTCAAAAAATGCTTTGTATTTTTCAGTACTTACGTTGCTCTTTAAGCCTATTAACAATTCTTCGTTTATTGTTGAAAGCTCACTTTCGGAAAAAAAACTATCGTTAAGTGCTTGATTTTGTTTAAGGTTTAGATCTGCTGTGTTATTATTTGTGTGATTTAATTTCTGTGTTTTGGCTGGTAAGTTGTTGTTTTCTTTGAAGTTTATAAACTGATCAAAAGGAAAATCATTACTCATTAAGTCTCTCTCTTTTTTTGTGGAAAAATTTTGTAGCACGTGGAAATTTTTTTTTCAATTCATATTACAAAAATTTAGAGTACAGTTTGGGACAGATTTCAATTGACCCAATACAGCTTTTTTTGTATCTAGGTCATCTCAATTTTTATTTAGAAGCAGGATATAAGTTATGAGTAAAAGAACTTGGCAACCGAAAAAATTAAAAAGACTTAGAAAACACGGTTTTCTTAAGAGAATGTCTTCTCCTGGTGGGAAAAATGTCATTAAGGCAAGAAGAACTAAGGGTAGAAAGAGATTAACGGTAACAACAGGTACCAAATAAGTTGAACAATTCCTTTCCAAAGGATTGTAGATTACTCTCTAAAAAAGATTTTAATTCGCTTAGAAGCGATAGTACCCGACTTAGGTCGGGTTTTCTTGTTTTTATTTATAAAGAAAACTCATTGGGCAAACCTAGACTAGGTTTAGCGATCAGTAGAAAGTTTGGGAACGCCGTAAAAAGAAATGACCTTAAAAGAAGAGTAAGGGAAAAGTTTAGAACAACTAATTTCGTAGGTAATAATTTAGACATTCTCGTTACTGTTAATCAAAAAGCTTGGTCTCAAAGGTCAGATGACGGAAGTAGAGTAGAGACTTCTCTGAGAAAAGATATCGAAAGGGGTTTTTCAAGTCTGGTATCTCTCTAGTGTTTTTGAACCTAACATGTTACATATTCGCTACTTAAGGAGTCATTGATGGATGCGAATGAAAAAGATCAGAATAAAAATCTGATGATAGCTTTAGTTTTAACCGGGCTTGTGTTGGTTGGATGGCAATACCTTTTTCCGCAACCTCTACCTGAAAGCTCTGTTCAACAAAAAACAACAGAAGCATCTACTTCTACAGACAAAATTCAAAATGATAATATTAATGTTGTTACAGGGAAAGATATTGATCTTTCGAAAGAGGCAACTAATGAAGTTAACTCTACTGAGTTCATACTAGAGAATGAATCAGCTAGGGTGGTAATTAGCAATTTCTTAGAGTTAAAGTCCTTTTCTTATAAGAATACTAGTAGAAATCTTAACGAAGTTTTTCCTGAGTTTGGGGCCAAAATTTCTATCCTTGAAGACGGCAAGAGGTTTGAACAAGGTTTTAATTTAAATCAAATATCCCCAACAGAAATTGAATTTAGCCAAAGTAAGACAAGCGGACTATTACGCTTAAATAGCGATGGACAGCTTTTAATAAAGGCTAAGTCTGATCAAGGGCTTCAGTTTGTGGGCTCGATTGTTTCAAAAGAGGAAAGTAAAGATCAAAAAGTTAATAACTTTGTCTATTATACTGATGAACTAGTGACTGAAGCTGTTGGCGAAGATCTATTTGAAGAAAAAGATATTAAGCTTGGCTGGTTTGGTATTGATTATGACTATCATGTACTGGCTTTTGTCGTGCCTGGAAATTCGTTTCATTTAAGAGGAGAGAAGTCTGAACTAAAATTGGCAAATCTTAGAGCATTGAACGAGCTTGAATTTAAAGTGTCTTTTTTAAAGAAAAACTATGATGATTTGGCAAACCTTGGGGATAACTTAAAAAATGCAGTAGATTTTGGAATTTGGTCTGTCATTGCTCTACCCATGTTAAGAGGTTTACAACTTTTTTACAGCTATCTTCAAAATTGGGGTTTAGCAATAATCTTTCTAACTATATTAATTCGACTAGCTATGTTTCCTCTTCAGCACTCCTCCTTTAAAAGTATGAAGAAGATGCAGGTTTTACAGCCTGAGCTCAAAAAGATTAAGGAAAAATACAAGGATGATCAGAGAAAGCAGCAAGAACAAACCATGGCTTTGTTTAAAAAACATGGTGCTAATCCAGTTGGAGGCTGCTTACCTTTATTTTTACAAATGCCAATCTTCTTTGCGTTTTACAGAATGCTTTATAATTCAGTTGAACTCGTTGATGCGCCTTTCTACTTATGGATTCAAGACCTTAGTGAAAGAGATCCATTTTATATATTACCTGCATTAGTTGGTGGCGCTATGTACTTTAGTATGAAGTTAAATCCGCAAACATCGATGGATCCCGCCCAGCAAAAAATAATGAAGTTTATGCCATTAATGTTTTCTGCCTTTTTATTCACATTACCTGCAGGACTTAACTTGTATATTTTTGTTTCAACAATAGTGGGAATGGCACAACAAATTTTTGTCTATAAAAGAACGCCAAGTTCCGTAAGTGCTTAAGCATGGAGACAGAGTTAATCGTAGCATGTTCCAGTGGTAATACTGCAAATGTAGCGATTTCAGTGATTAGAGTTTCTGGTATAGATTTTCTTGCAGAAATTGATCATTTATTTTCTATCGATATTCTGAAGATTGAAAGGAATCGCGCTTATTTTACCAAAATTCTTAACTCCAATGGAATTCTGGATGAAGTCGTAATTTGTTTTTTTAAAGGACCTCATAGCTATAATGGGGAAGATATTTTAGAGATTTCTTGTCATGGAAATCGGTTGAATGTTCAACGCATTCTAGATCTTTTTGTAAATAGCACAAGTGCAAGGCTTGCAAGGCCAGGTGAATTTACAGAGAGAGCACTAAGAAATAATAAAATGAACCTTTCTCAAGTGGAAGGGCTAGATTTACTTTTGAATGCAAATAATGTTTTGGCATTGGATCAGGGAATGTCTCTTTTATCAGGTGAAATGCAAAAAGATTTTCTAAGTTTATATAAGGATTTTTTAAAGCATAAGTCTGCCATAGAGCTTGGTTTTGATTTTTTTGATGATATAGGCGAAGAAGGTTTTCAAAAAAACTTTGATGAGAGTCTAGATAATCTCAAAAAAACGATTGGAAGGCTTTATAGGCAAGCCGTTGATAGCTCTCAACACTTAATTCAGCCAGAGATAGTTCTCTTTGGTCCCCCAAATGCTGGTAAAAGCACTTTATTTAATCAGCTACTTGGAAGTGATAGAGCCATCACCTCAGAGGTCGCTGGAACTACAAGAGATTTTATAACTGAGAATTTAGTCATTGAAGGAAATCTTTTTAAATTGATAGACACAGCTGGTATTAGAATTTCAAAAGATAAGATTGAGGTAGAGGGAATCGAAAAAGCAAAAAGTCTTGTAGATAAAGCTTTTTATAAAATATTGTTGATAAACCCAAACGATAGTTTTGATTTCTCAGAGTTTAGTGAAATTGAATTTGATCTTTTCCTCCTTACTCATATCACTGGCAAATTTGAAGATTTAAAGGGTTTAAAAAGTCTAAATTTGGCTGGTCCTATAGAACCGATTCTAACTGCCCCCATAGGACCAATTAATACAGTTGACCTCTTAAAAACCAATATTCAACCTCTGCTAAAGGCGAAAATTCATGATAAATTTAAGGATGTCATGGATTTTGATCCTGTCCTTTTAGAGAGGCATCGCAATACAATAAAAAACATTTATAATGAGTTCGGTAAATATCTGGCTACTATTAATAATAACGAAGACTTAGCCATAATTTCTTCTGAATTTAATACCATAGGGCATTGTATTTCAGAGCTTATTGGTATAGCTTCCCCAGACGAAATTTTAAATGAAATTTTCAATAATTTTTGTATAGGGAAATAGTTCTACGTGGAACATTCGAATTTCGACATAGTAGTAGTTGGTGCTGGGCATGCTGGTCTTGAAGCAGCCTATATGGCCTCTCGATTTAAGGATTTAGAAATAGCAGTGATAACACTTCCGGGTGTACCGATTGCCAGCGCCCCTTGTAATCCATCTATTGGTGGTGTTGGAAAGGGGCAAGTTGTAAGAGAAATTGATCATCTAGGCGGAATAATGGGAAAACTCGCCGACCTCGCTGGTATTCAATATAGAACTTTAAATGAATCTAAGGGTTATGCTGTTCACTCTACTCGTATACAAATTGATAAAGAGAAATATTCTGATTTAGCTGCGCAGACTTTAATGTCTCTAGAAAATGTAACTATCATCCGCGAGAAACTATTAAATTGTAGAAAAAAGGACAATTTATTCTTTTTAAAAACTACAGACCAGACTGTTAAGGGTTCTAAAGTTATATTTACCGTAGGGACATTTCTAAACGGCAAACTCCACTATGGAGAAAAGACTATAGGTGGCGGAAGGCATCAGTCCGATATTTCAGGTGGCATGGATGATATTTTCACGAATATAAAAACGAATCCAAAAAGATTTAAAACTGGTACTCCACCCAGAATTCTAGATTCCTCAATAGATTTTGAAAAACTAGATGTTCAGCCCTCTGATAAAAGTGTTGAGAATATGCATGTTCTACATGGAACATTTGATCGTTTTTTACCTCAAAAAAGTTGTTTTCTAACTTATACCAATAAGAAATCTATGCAGGTAATTAGAGACAATAAAGAGAAATCCCCTATGTTTAACGGTCAGATTAAAGCGACAGGAGCTAGGTACTGCCCTAGTATAGAAGATAAAGCCTATCGATATCCTGATAAAGATATTCACCACGTATTTATAGAGCCAGAAGGACTTCATACAAATACTATGTATCCAAGTGGGATATCTACGAGTTTACCTGAAGAAGTACAACTAGAAATGGTAAGGTCAATCACAGGTCTTGAAACTGCAAAAATTGAAGTTCAAGGTTATGCTGTAGAGTACGATGTTGTCGACACTACTCAACTGGACTTAACGCTACAAATGATAGAAGTACCAGGCCTGTATTTTGCCGGTCAGGTTAATGGAACTTCAGGCTATGAAGAGGCGGCTGGACAAGGATTAATAGCTGGCTTAAATGCAGCACTTTCTATTCAAAAAAGACCAAGTTTTATACTTGATAGGTCACACAGCTATATAGGTGTCATGGTGGAAGACCTTGTATCTAATTTGAGGGATGAGCCTTATAGGCTCTTTACAGCAAGGTCAGAGAATCGGCTCTTTATAAGGGAGGATAATACAGCCCAGAGGATGGCTCCTTATAGAAAACAATTGGATTTAAACGAGCCTATAGATCATTATTTGGAAAACTTTCAAGAAGCTTTTAAAGTTTTTAATGATCTAATTAAAAGCCACCTAGTAGATCCTACTGAAGTGTTCTACGTGGAACAAGGAATAGAATTTTCAAAAAAAGTAAGCTTAGAAGAAATACTTAAGCTTTCCCATATAGATCCAGTAGAGTTTCTTAAAAAATATTTTATTCACATAGGTATGACTTTAGATTCAAGACTTGTAAGAACTCTCGCTATAAGTACCAAATACTCTGGATATATAGCAAAAGCAGACTCTGCTAATATTAAGATTAATAAGCTTGAAAAAAAACCAATAGATTGGGAGGCACTCTATTCATCTGACAATATTTCTTTTGAGTGCAAACAAAGAATTAAGTCGATTAAACCTACTACCTTTGGACAGCTACGTAGGATAGAGGGAATTAGACAAGCTACCCTTTCTGCAGTTGCAGGACAGTATTACTAATGAAGGAGTTTGCTCAAAACTATTTTGAACTTTTAAATGGTAAATATGCTGGTATTAACTTAACTCGTATTACAGAACCTGAGGAATTTTGGAATAAACAAATACTCGATTCGATTGAACCTTTTTATCAGTCAAAAACTTTTCAAAATTCTATAAATGAAAGTAGCTTGCATATTGATGTGGGATTTGGTGGAGGATTTCCGCTTTTACCCCTAGCCTTTTTAAACCCACAAAAAGAATTTATTGGTATAGAAGCAAGAGCCAAAAAAGCTAAAGTTGTGGATGAAATTGCACTCGAGCTTGGATTGAATAATGTCAATTGCCATCATATAAGATTAGAAAATTTACTGATTGATGTTCCCTGTAGCATTACTCTTAAAGCGGTTGGCAAGGTGTATGATTTTTTAAGTCTTATTAACGCAAAAAATAAGGTAAAAGTTTTTTTCTATAAAGGACCAAATTTTACAAATATTGAAGCTGCACAAATTAAAAGAGCAAAAAGTGAGTGGTCAGTTATTGAAGATTTGGAAATTGATGTACAAGGAACTGAAAAAAGATATATTATTGGTTTTGAAAATAAAAATGTTCCACATGGAACGACAAATAAGAAAGGCCTATTAAGTCTGGCCTCTTTAAAAAAAGCATAAAAGGATAGTCATGGCAAAAATTATTGCTATTGCAAACCAAAAAGGTGGAGTTGGAAAAACTACCACTTCAATTAATCTTGCAGCATGTCTCGCTGCGGCAGAAAAGCGAACATTGGTAGTTGACTTAGACCCTCAGGGAAATGCCAGTGTTGGACTTGGGCTTGAAAAGTCGATATTTACTGAAGCAAATGTATATCATGCCGTGATAGGTGAAGAAAATATTGATAATTGCATCTATGATACTGAGCTTGATTGCTTAAAGATTTGCCCTTCTGACAATAACCTAATAGGTGCTGAAGTCGAGCTAATAAATGTTATATCGAGAGAATCAAAATTAAAAAGAGCTCTGGCAAGTGTCGACGATAGTTTTGATTATATAATAATAGATTGTCCTCCCTCGCTAGGCCTATTAACAGTAAATGGTTTAAATGCTGCAAGTTCTATTATTGTACCAATGCAAACTGAATATTACGCAATGGAAGGACTAGCACAATTGTTGAATACGATTAGTTTGATTCAACAAGATTTAAATCCCGAGCTTGAAGTGGAAGGTATTCTTCTTACAATGTTTGATGGAAGAAATAATTTGTCTAAATTAGTAGCACAAGAAATCCAAGGAGCATTTCCTGAGCAGACGTTTAAAACAATTATTCCCAGAAATGTGAAGCTCTCGGAAAGTCCATCTCACGGAAAGCCTATAATCACATACGATATTAACTCTAAAGGTTCAGAGGCATACTTCAGTCTCGCCAAGGAGATAATAGCTAAGTCTAAGCAGAAGTTCGATGAGAATAATTCAATAGTAGAGAAAGTTATAAATAGAGAACAGCAATCAGGAATGCGAGAGATACAGTTTTAGGGAGAGATAAAATGGCATCAACAAAGCCCGCACTGGGAAGAGGAATGAATGCATTATTAAAAAATAATGCACTACACAACAAAAAAGAGACTATTGCCCCTATAGAACCAAATAATGGCGTGACTCAAATACCTCTTGAAAAAATTGAACCTAATAAGGATCAACCGAGAAAGGTTTTTAAAGACAAGGAGCTGATTGAGCTTTGTAATTCAATCAAAGAGAATGGAATTATTCAGCCAATTACTGTTTACCAAGAAGGTGGTAAGTACATTATCATAGCTGGTGAAAGAAGATATCGAGCATCTAAGTTGGCTGGACTTGAGCAAATCCCAGCGATAATTAAAAAAGCGACTAAAAAAGATGTTTTGGTGATGGCCATCATCGAAAATGTCCAACGAAGTGATTTAAACTGTGTTGAAGAAGGTCTTGCATACTATCAGTTAATGAATGAGTTTAATCTTACTCAAGAAGAGGTTGCTAAAAGAGTCGGAAAAGACCGTTCAACGATAGCGAATTTTTTAAGAATTTTAAAGCTCCCTAGAGAGGTTGCTCTATTACTTCAAAGAGAAGAATTGTCTTTTGGTCACGCAAAAGTTTTAGCAGGCCTTAAAGAAGATGAACAAATTAAAAGACTGGCCAGAGCTGCAGTTCAAGATAAACTTTCAGTTAGAGATCTAGAAAAACTTGCTAAAAAGCCAGCTGCCCCTACGGTAGATAGGGCAAAACAAAACAAATTCTTTGACGAAAAACTTGACTCGTTGCGCGGAAAATTGGAAGCAAAAACAGGCTACCATTTTGACCTTAAGACAAAAAATAACGGTTCTGGTACAATAAGTATTAAATTTGGCAATGAAGCTGAGTTTAATGATATTTTCGAATATCTTATTTCAAAGTAGGATTTAGTTGAGTCAAAGTAATCAGATATGCGCCATTATTGAAGAAGGTTGCAGATTCGAGGGAAACCTATCATTTAATGGTGTCGTAAGAATAGCTGGCACCATAACCGGAAGTATTTTTTCTAACGACACGTTAATTGTCTCTGAAGGCGCAATAATCAATGCTGATATAAACGCGAATATTATCCTGATTTCAGGTACGGTTAAAGGAAATATCAAAGCAACTTCTAGGGTTGAAATTAAGAAGCCCGCAAGATTTGAAGGGACTATAACCTCACCTAGTCTAATTGTTGAAGAGGGCGTTATCTTCCATGGTGTTACCAAGATGAAAGAGAAAAGGTCGGAGCTGTAAGTTTCACCTTATTTAAAGAAAAATTGTGCGCTCCGACCTTTCAGCCAAAAAGAATCCGTCAGGATTCTTAAATCACGCTCGGATCTTTCAACACATCAAAGCCGAAAGGCTTTGCTTTCGACCTTTCGCATTTAAAAGATCTATGAAGCAACGCATACATTAGTCATTCAAAACTAACTCCTAACCTATACAATTTAAACAACTTCTCCCTTGACTGTGGCCTGCCCAACAACTATTAAATACAGTTGAATTTATTCGAACATTTCAAAGGTTTATTAATGGATTTGGTGCTAAAGATTTTAGTTCAGCTTGGAGCCGATCAATCGTTCTTTTATCAACTTGGAATTATTCTCCTTGTCTTTATAATTGCTAGGTTTATTTTTATCGATCATTTACAAGCTGTTATTGAGCGACGCGAAGATAAAACTGTTAAGCTTGAAGGTGACGCTGAAAAACAATTCGACGAGATCAGTAAAATTCAAGATCAATACAAAGAAAAAATTCAAGGCGCATCAAAAGAAATGCGAGTTAAACTTGAATCGAATAAATCTGAAATAATTAAAAAGCACGAAGCACGTTATCGCTCAAGTGAAGCTGAAGTTAATGAATATCTAGACAAAACTCGAGCTGAAGTTGAAGCAGAGATTAACGAGAAAAAAGAAGAGGTTATGGCAGAAGCAGATAAGCTTGCAGCTAACCTTGTTAAGAAGCTCTCTAAGGAATTATAAAAATGAGATATGTTCTTTTATTAGCATCATTAATTTGTTCAGAAGTTTTTGCAGCAGGTGGTGGACATGGACATGTGTCTGATCTACTTCCAAATGCAGTCAATCTTTCTTTGTTGATTATTATTTTAACCGTCCTTCTACGATCAAAGCTTCAGGCTTTTTTTACTGATAAGTCTGTTTTGATCTCTGATATGGTTGAGCGTGCAGAAATAAAAGCTAAAGAAGCTCAGTTGATGATGGAAAAGCAAAAGAAAAAAATTGATGGGGCTGAAGCGGAGATTAATAAACTAAAGTCTGAAGTAGATGATCAAATCAAAACTTTTGAAGCTGATTATAGCAAAGAGGTGGATGAGAGAATCGTTAAGATGAAAGAGGATGCCGGCCATAAGATTGAAGCTGAAAAAATTGCACTTCTTAATGCGTTGAACTCTAACCTACTTGATCAGGTTATCGTGAATGCAAAAAAGAAAATTAAATCAGAAAGTACGCTAAAGGCTAAAGCGACTGAGACTTTAATTGGAGAATTATAAAAAATGAAAGAGCAGAATATAGCTAAAGTTTATGCCAACACTTTAATTGAGCTAGGAGCTGATTCAGGTGTTGATATGGCCAAAGATATCACAACACTTACGGAAATTATAAATGCTTCAAACGATCTAGAAAACGTTCTTTTCCTGGATGTTTTTACAGCTGAAGAAAAAGAGAATGTTTTCACAGCGATAGCAGAAAAAGCCGGGCTTTCTAAAGTTACTGTAAGTGCAGTTAAATACTTAATCACTGAAAAGAGAATTTCTCTTCTACCCCTCATTTCTAAAGAAGTAATTGTTTATGATGATCATAAAAAAGGATTTTTAAGGGGAACGATTGAAGGTGCAGATGACAGTATCGATGAGGGTCATAAAGCAAAGCTAATTGCTTCAATTAAAAAACATGTTGGTGAAGTAACGCCTCAACTTGATTACGTTAAGTCGGATGAAATCACAGCAGGCTATAAAATTACAATGGGCGATCTTCAACTAGATGCAACTATTGATAATCAATTAAAAAGTTTTAAAGAATCTGTTTTAGGTAAATAGTAAAAGGAATATCTAAATGAGTACAACAATGAGACCAGAAGAAATTACCTCAATTATTAAAGAGAGAATTTCTAATTTTGAAACTAAGTTAGACGTTAATGAAGTTGGAACTGTTTTAACTGTTGGGGATGGGGTTGCCCGTGTCTTCGGTTTAAAAAATGTTCTTGCTGGTGAGCTTGTAGAGTTTACTGATGGAACAAAAGGGATGGTTCTTAACTTAGAATCTAATAACGTTGGTATCGCTGTTCTAGGTGAAGATACTAATATTAAAGAAAGTTCTACGGTTAAAAGAACAGAGGCTATCGTTCAGGTTCCAGTAGGTGATGCTCTTTTAGGTAGAGTTGTTAACCCTATTGGTGAGCCATTAGATGGTGCTGGTGAAATCAAGTCTTCTGAATTTAGAAATATTGAAATTAAGGCTCCTGGTATTATCCAAAGAAAGCCAGTTCATGAGCCTCTTCAAACAGGTATTAAGGCGATCGATTCTATGATCCCAATTGGACGAGGACAAAGAGAGCTTATTATTGGAGATAGAAAAACAGGTAAAACTGCTGTTGCACTTGATACGATCATCAACCAAAAAGGTAAAGACGTTGTTTGTATCTATGTAGCTGTTGGGCAAAAGCAATCTACTGTTAGACAAGTTTATCAAAAGCTCAAAGAAGCAGGCGCTCTTGATTATACAATTATCGTTTCAGCGACAGCTTCTCAATCAGCTCCTCTTCAATATATTGCTCCTTATACAGGTGCAACCATGGGTGAGTTCTACAGAGATAGCGGAAAGCACGCTCTTATCATTTATGATGATTTAACAAAACAAGCACAAGCTTATAGACAGTTGTCACTTCTTTTACGTAGACCTCCTGGACGAGAAGCTTTCCCTGGAGACGTTTTCTATGTTCACTCAAGACTTCTTGAGCGTGCAGCGAAGATGAGTGATGAAACCGGAGCTGGTTCTTTAACAGCACTTCCAATCATTGAAACTCAAGAAGGCGACGTTTCGGCTTATATTCCTACAAACGTTATATCTATTACAGACGGACAGATCTTCCTTGAGGCCGATCTTTTCAACGCCGGTGTTAGACCTGCTGTTAACGTTGGTATCTCGGTATCAAGAGTTGGTGGTTCTGCCCAGATTAAAGCGATGAAAAAAGTTGCTGGTACTTTAAGACTAGACCTTGCTCAATATAGAGAGCTTCAGGCTTTCTCTCAGTTTGCTTCTGATCTTGATGAGGCAACTCAAAAGCAACTAGCAAGAGGGGAAAGACTAGTTGAACTTCTTAAGCAAGCTCAATACTCACCTTATCAAGTAGAAGATCAAGTTATCGGTATTTATGCTGGTACAAAAGGAATGTTTGATCCTGTTCCTAGAGATCAAATTGTTGCTTGTGAAAAAGGTCTATTAGATCATATCAAAGCTAAGCATGACGACATTAGATCTTCTATTAGAACTGAAAAACAAATTACAGCGGAGACAGAGGCGAAATTAAGTGAAGTAATTTCAGCTTACGTATCAGCAAACTATTAAGAGAGTAATATGGCGAATATTAAAGAATTAAAGGTAAGAATTTCTAGTACGAAAAGTACTTTGAAAATCACCAGTGCGATGAAGCTGGTTTCTGCCGCCAAACTCTCAAGGGCGCAAGGAAATATTCAATCCCTTAAGCCCTACTCTAATGAATTAGACTCTACTATAAGAACTGCTTCTGCTCTGGCTGATGACTACAGCCATGAGTTTTTAGAAGCAGGTGACTCTTTGAGAAAAGCCATTGTGGTAATTTCGTCTAATAAAGGTCTTTGTGGGGGTTATAATTCTCAACTTTATAAACAAGTAAAAAGGTTTATGGGTGAAAATCCGGACGCTGATTTATTATTTATGGGGCGAAAAGTTAGAGAGTTGGCAAAAAGAGATGGTTTCAAGGCAACGAGAGACTATGTTTTTGAAAAAGCAGAACCTCGCTATGACGAAGTCGTATCAGTGGTGAATGAACTCACAGAATTATTTAAATCAGGAAAATATGGTGAAATTTATATCGCTTTTAACTCGTTTGTTTCGGCGATCGAATTTACTCCCACGGTTAAGCCAATCCTCCCCTTTTCAATTACGGAAGCGGAGAAGGCTGAACTAGTTAAAGAGTTTCCAGTTGATTTTAAATATGAACCTTCAGCAGAAGTTATTTTGGATGCATTAATTCCAGAGGTACTTGTGATGACGGTTTATGCGAGTGTTTTAGATGCTATCGCTGCAGAACATGCTTCACGTATGACTGCGATGGACAATGCAACTAACAACTCAAAAGATATGATTCGTACATTAACATTAAAAGCAAATAAATTAAGACAAGCAGCGATTACAACTGAGTTAACTGAGATTGTATCTGGTGCTGAGTCGTTAAATGGTTAAAGGATAAAATAATGTCTACAGAAAATTACGGTGTTATTAGACAAGTTATGGGGCCAGTTATTGATGTTGAGTTTCCTAATGGAAAACTTCCAGCTCTTTACTCGGCGCTTAGAGTTACTAACAAATCTATTGGTGATAAGGAGTGGAACCTTGTAACAGAAGTTGCTTCTCACCTTGGAAACAATATGGTCAGAACCATTGCGATGGATGCAACAGAAGGTCTTGCTCGTGGACAACAAGTTCAAGATACAGGAGCTCCTATTCAAGCTCCAGTTGGTCGTGAAGTTCTTGGTAGAATTATTAACGTTACAGGTGATCCGGTTGATGAAGCTGGACCTGTTAAAGCTCAAAAATCATACTCAATCCATAGAGAAGCTCCTACTTTTGCTGATCAATCAACAAAGCTTGAGCCATTCTATACGGGGATTAAAGTTATCGACCTTCTTGCGCCGTATTTGAAAGGTGGAAAGATTGGTCTTTTCGGTGGTGCCGGGGTTGGTAAGACCGTTTT
>CEQY01057480.1_pt1 | contig 22003 bp, 18 predicted proteins | sample 361391 | NCBI WGS metagenome assembly CEQY01 (sample SAMEA2621075, study PRJEB7988) | marine metagenome | isolation source: saline water (ENVO:00002010), including | reverse complement strand
AAAAAAATTTTTTTGGGTACAGCACAATTTTTCTCTAATTATGGTATTTTAAATGATAATAAAAATTTTAGTAAAAAACATTTTTACGATATTTTGGAATTAGCCGGTAAAAATGATATTTTTAATTATGATACAGCTCCAGGATATAATTCTGAAAAATTTTTAGGTAACTTTATTAGTGCTAATCAAATTCATAAGGCAAAAGTTATTACTAAAATTCCAAAAATAATTGGAAATTATAAAAAATTTTTAGAAAAACAAATTAACCAGTCTTTAAAAAATTTGAGGACAGAAATAAACACTCTTTTTTTTCATAACACTGACGATATTAATTTCTTTATTAAAGATCCTAAGTTTTTTTTAAATTTAAAAAACAAATTTCCACTGAAAAATATAGGCTTTTCTGTATATGAAATTAATGATCTTAGAAAGATTAAATCATATAAAGAAAATTTATCCCTTCAAGTACCTTTCAATATTTTAAACAATAGCTTTTCAAAAATTGTTATTAATAAGCGGTTCCACCCAATTTTTGCAAGATCAATATTTTTACAAGGAATTCTTTTAAAAAAAATTAAAAAAAATAGAAATAAAAATTTAAAACTTTCTGTCGAAAATTATATTAATTTTTTATTAAAGAAAAGAATATCTCCATTAAAATATAATTTATCATTTATTAATAATCAAAAAAAAATAGATTACTTTATCTTTGGTATCGAAAAAAAAAAACAGCTTAATGAAATTATTAATACTGAATTTAAAAAATATAATTTAAAATATAAAAAAAAAATTAATAGTTTTTTTAATAAAGCAGATATAGATCCAAGATATTGGTAATTTATCTAAAAAGTTTAAGTGCAAAATTCCAATCTTCCATTGTGTCAATATCAACAGATTTTTCTCTTTCCAGCAAATAACCAGAAAATTTAATCTTTTTATTTTTGTAAAAAACTTCTGAAGAAAAAATTCCAAAATTTCCTGTATCATAATAATAATCTTTTAAAATTTGAGATTTTTTTTTTTGTTTATTTTTATCCAGAGGTATTAAATTATTATTTTTCATTTTAAATGCCCAATCTATTGAAGGTGAAAATTTACAAACTGAAAGAACAGAGTTGTTTTTCTGCTTTCTAAAAAATGATGATGCTTTGATTAAATCTTTACTTCTAATAAGTGGAGAGCAAGGGTTTATAAACCATATTTCATCAAAATATATTTTTTGTTTTTTGTAATATTTAGCTACATGATTAAAAACTTTAATTAAGGGGGTATTATCAACAGATAGATATTCTGGTCGTATGAAAGTTATATTATTCTTTATTTTTTCAACAACATTTTTTATTTTTAAATTGTTAGTCGTTACATGTATTTCATTGAACAATTTTGATTTGATAGCTTCACTTATAGGGTAAAAAATTATTGGTTTACCCTTAAATATTTTAATATTTTTAAATTTTATTCTTTTTGATCCTCCTCTTGCAGGTATTATTAAAAGTCTATTAGTCATTATAAAATTATATCTTGTTAAGATTTAAAAATTTAATATATAATAAAACATTACTTATACTCATGAAATCGAAAAAATATATTGAACAGATTAAGAAAAATGGTTTTACTTTGGTTCCAGGGTTTTTATCAAAATTAAAAATAAGAAAATTAATTAAGTTAGTAAATAATTTTTATGAAATTGACTCAAGGAGAAAAAATCCTACATTTAAGCAACACAAAAATAAAGATAAAACAGTTTATAATCTTCAATACAAAGACTACGAGTTTATTAAGTTATTTTCAAACAAATTAATTCAAGATATTGCAAAAAGTTTTCTAAACGACCCATTTTATCAATTTTTAAAGCCAGATAAAGAAAACTATATTCTTAAATATTATAATGCGAGATCAAGTGTTAATAAACTTGATTTACATATAGATACTTACATGCCTTTTAAAGGTAAAAAAACTTACATGATGCAATTCATTTTTTTGCTAGATGATAGCACAGTAGAAAATGGATGTTCAGTTGTAGTTCCAAAATCACATAATTCAGGAAAATTTTGTAATAGAAATTCAAAAAAAATTAGAAATTTGACTGGTAAAGCTGGTGATTTAATAATTTGGGACAGTAGACTTTGGCATGGTGCGAGAATAAATAAATCTCAAAATACTAGATGGGCCCTTGTAGCTACGTTGACTAGTTGGTTTATAAAACAAAGTATGGACATCCCAAAAGGAATACCAAAAAAAATATATTCTAAGTGCACAAGTAAAGAAAAATTATTTCTTGGTTTTTGCTCAGTTCCCCCAAAAAATGAATTTGAGGGGATTAATACAAAAGCAAATTATAGTAATCTATTAAAAATCTGATTATTTATAATGATTTTAAAAGAAGCTTACAAATTTAAAAAAAATAATTTTATTTTTAAGATTAAAAAGATAACATCAAAAGATATCTCAAAAGATTACTTGCAAGGTTTAAATACAAATAAATTCGTAAGATATAATATTAACCAAAAAATAAATAAATCTTTTCAAATAAATTATATAGATGAACATAATAAATCTAATGATAAAATTGTTATTGGGATATTCAACAAAAATAAACTGATAGGAACATGTGGTGCTCAAAAAAAATCAAAAAAAAAATATTATATAGGTATATTTATTTTTAACACAAAATATAGGGGAATGAAGTTATCCAAAATCTTAATTTGCTATTTATCTCACTATCTTAAAAAAAAAGAGAATATAAGCTATGTATACGCAAGTGTTAACAGAAAAAATAATATTTCACATAATCTTTTTAATGCGTTAAATTTTAAAGCTAATTTAAGAGAAAAAAAAAGATATAAAAGTGATGTTGTATATTTTGTTAAAATAAAAAAATTATTAGAAATTAATAATCTCTTAAACTAATTTTAGAAGTAGCAAATATTTAAGCCTAAAAATTTATGAATTAAAGTTAAGGTTTGATAAAAATTCGTTTAAATCCTCAGGTGTTCCAAGTCCAGACATTTTTTCTATATGTGAAATAGTAATTTTTTTTTTATCTTTAATAGCTTCATTAAAAACAGGACAAACATAAAACTCGTTATTTACTCTTACATTGTTTTTAATCATTTGTTTAGAATATTTTACATAGTCAGATCCTTTAGACCAATAGTATATTCCAGCTGTAGCGTTTTCTGATATAACCTTCTTTTCTGCTACTTCTTTAACTATATTGCTGTTTTTAATACATTTAGCATATGACCATTTTGGGTGTATAGATTTAAATGTAAGAATTCCTCCATCAAATTTTTTACTTGTAAAGTCATACATTGTCCTTGAACTATTCCATTCTATGTATTGATCAGAGTTTGCAATAATGAGTGGGTTCGAATTATTGATAAATTTTTCTGCTAATAAAGTGGTACAAGCTGCTCCCTCTGTTATTTTGTCTAGCTCTATAATTTCGCAGCCTTTAACTAAAGTTTTTAAAACACTTTTAATATTAAATTTTTGTTGATGTTCTTTTTGTATAATAAAAATATATTTTCCTGTAATATTTAAACTTTCAACTACCCATTGAATCATAGGTTTGTTCTTTACTTCTATAAGTGGTTTTGGAAAAGTGAAGCCAGCTTTTGCAAACCTACTTCCTAGACCTGCCATAGGTATCAAAATATTTAATTTACCATCTATCCAGGGTTTTTGTTTTAATTTCATATCTTCAGAATTGATTTTAACATGGTGATTAATTGATTTGAAGTTTAAATCTGAAATTCTTTTGATGGGCAAAAGATTACAACCACTCTCAAGTGCTGCAGTTCTTCCATAGTGCGAATCTTCAACAATCAAACATTCTGATGGTTTAAATTTAAAATGATGTACGCAATTAATATATATTTCTGGATGGGGTTTCGAATTAATTACATCATTATTGGATAATTTATAATCAATAAATTTTTTAATTTTTAATTTTTTAATACAAATATCAAGAGTTTCAGATACTGCATTACTAGCTATTGCAATCTTATAATTAGGACTTAATTTCTTAAAAATCAAAAATATTTTTTTTGAAAATTTAATTCTTTTTTTTAAAAGATTTTTTGTCTCATGTTGTTTAATTTTTTTTATTTTCTCAATATTTTTTTTTTTAATTTTATTTTGTTTAATTAAAATATTTAATTTTTCTTTGGTTGGCAAACCATCAAATACATTAGAGTGATCATTTATAGAGATTTCATAATTTTCAATTTTCTTTAAAGCTTTATTTAATGCATAATAATGAAGAGGTTTTGTGTTAACAAGAACACCATCTAAATCAAAAATTATTAGTTTAATCATTTAAAAATTTATATTCCTCAATATAGTCAGAACATATACCGGCACAATTAATTTCTTTTATTTTTGAGATTTCTGGAAGAACACATATACTATTTCTTGTAAGTTTCTTACCAGGATATGTCCAGAAATATCCATTTGAAGTAATTGTTACATCATCTTTTTGATGCCAAAAATATTTACAATTAAGTTCAGAAAGCGATAAAAGAGCTTCAATATTTTTTGCATGACACCATAATTTATCATTTTCTAAATAATTAGTATTAACTTTAGTTTCTGCTGAATCATGACCTAAAAAAAAATCACCATCTTTAAACCATATGTCAACTTCTACATCAAATCCAAAACTAATAGCTTTCTCGATATATTTTGGATTATTTTCAAATTCTTTGTTTATTCCAGATGTATTCCCTCTGTGGCTGATTAAAATCATTTAAATGTAATAGATATTCTTATTCTATTTAATTATTTCTTATTTACAATGCATATTGAAATAAAAATTAAATAAGTTTACAACATATTTTCAATATCAATTAAACTTATTTAATAATGGATAAAATAAAAAAAGTTATCATTTTTGGAATAGGCCAAATAGCAGAGTTAGTGCAAGACTTAATCGAAGAGAACAAAACACTTGAACTTCAAGCCTTTTGTGCTGATAAAGAATTTGTAATTAAAAATAAATTTAATGGATATGATTTAGTTTCATTAGATCAGGTAGTTGAAAAATTTCCGCCAAGAGAATTTTATTTTATAACTGCACTAAGTTACTCTAATCTCAATCAAAATAGAGAGAGTATTTATAAAAAGTTAAAAAATCTTGGTTATGATTTCATAAATTTAATTAGTGAAAAGTCTATATTTAAAGCAGACACAATTGGTGAAAATAATATTATATTTGAATTAAATAATATTCAGAAGGGGGTTAAAATAGGAAATAATTGTATTTTCTGGAGTGGAAATCATATTGGACATCATTCAACAATAGAGGACAATTGTTTTATTTCGTCTCATACAGTTATATCAGGATCTGTAAAAGTTGGTGCAAATTCATTTATAGGAGTTAATTCAACAATAAGAGATAATATATCGATAGGAAATAAGTGTGTAATCGGAGCACATTGCTTGATCCTAAAAAATCTAGATCATAATAGTGTAATTAGAGCAAAGCAAAGTGATATTTCAAAAATTACCTCTGATAAATTGGTTTAGGATTTATCAATGAAAAATTATGCAATTATTAGAACAATATATAATTTCCTAGAAAATAAAGAAAAAAAAAATATTTTCATTATCTTTTTAAACGGATTAATAAACCTTTTTTTTGATCTAATGAGTATAGGTTTAATTATACCTATTATCTATAGTGTAGTTAACCAGAAAGAATTTTATATTCCTTTATTGGGAGATTTTAAGATAACACTTTATGCATCATTATCATTTTTTATAATTATAATTTTGTTTAAAAATTTATTTTACTTTTATAACTCAAAACTACTTCTTAAGTTTTGTAAAAATCTTTTTCAAAGAGTCTCTATCGGTTTGCTTACAAATCAATTAAAGACTAGTTATTTAGAATATTTAAAAATTGGTTATTCTGATTTTTCAAGATCTATTTTATTAGAAGTTAATTATCTTGTAAGTTTTTACAGAGGGATTATTAATGTAGTCATTCATTCTTTTATATTTATTGGAATATTAACTTTCTTATTTTTTTATAATTTTATAGCGACTGCAAGTTTAATTTCTTTTTATTTTATTTTTTTACTTTTACCTTCGATATTTATTTATAGAAAAATTGATAAACTTGCAAAAGATAGAAAATTTTTAGATAAAAATAAAATATATATTTCAAATCATATTTTTCAAAATTTAAGCATAATTAAATTGTTCAAAATTGAAAATTATTTTGTAGATTTTTTTAAAAATGCAAATAAAAATCAGCAAGATAATTTATTTCAAATTTCCAAAATACAATTACTACCTAAAATATTTGTTGAATTAACAACCTTAACTTTTTTAGTATTATTGATTTTTTTGAATATTTATATGGCTATAGAATTAGAAAAAATTATTTTAGTTATAACGATTTTTTTATTTGCTGCAGTAAGATTAATGCCTTCGATTAATGAGATTATGTCTAATCTTCAGCAAATAAAATATTTTTTCAATAGCTTTTCGTCCATTAATATAAAGATAAAAGATATTAATTTAAATAATCAGAATATTTTAGATAATAAAAATATCAAAGTAAGTTTTAAAAATGAAATGAGTATAAACAACCTTTGTTTTCATTATCCGGGCGAAAGCAAAGAAATTATTAAAAATCTATCCTTTAAAATAGAAAAAAATTCTTTGTTTGGAATTCATGGAGAAAGCGGATCGGGGAAAACTACCCTTATAAATTTGATTTTAGGACTTATTGAACCAACAGGCGGTCAATTACTAAGTGATAATGTAGATATAAATAAAAATAATGTGAGCAGTTGGCAAGATCTTATCTCTTACGTACCTTCTAATTATTTATTATTGAATTCAACAATTAAATCAAATGTAGCTTATGGAAAATATGAAAAAGATATAAACGAAAAAAATGTTTTTGAGGCTTTAGAGAATGCTCAATTGTATAATTTTATGAAGTTAAGTGGAATAAATCATAATTTTATAATTGAGGAAGATGGAAAAAACCTTTCTGCAGGACAAATTCAAAGAATGTGCATTTCTAGAGCTCTTTATAGAAATACTCCGATACTAATTCTTGATGAACCCACAAGTAACCTTGATAAAGATAACGCATATAAAATAATTAAGCTAATTAAAAGTGTTAAAAATTTAACTACTATTATTGTTTCTCATGACAACAATATTATTAATATGTGTGATCAAAGCATTAAACTTGATTAAACAATATGAATAACATTTTATTTCCGACTAATTCTAAATTTATTAAGGATGTAGGAAATCTAATTAATAGCAAAAAAAATAAAATTTATTTTTTTGGTCATCCCAAAAATTCAAAAAATTTAAATGAATTTTATAACTCTGAAGATATTATAGAGAAAATTTTTTATAAAGTTAATGAAAAAAAGAATCAATATAAATTTAATATTAATGATAGAAAAAAATTTAAGTTTTATCAGAATATATTTAATAATTTTTCTAAAAGAATTTACATAAAAAAAAACTTACATAAAAAAAAAAATTTATTTTTAGAAATGTGTAATTACCATTATGATTTTATCAAAAAAAATAAAATATCCCACGTAGTTTATTGGGCCACACCACACTTTCATTTTGGTATTTCACTTTTTTATATTTCTGAAATTTTAGGGCTTAAACAGTACATACTTCATGAAACAGACATAGAAAATACATTCATCGTTAGAAAAAATTGGTTTTCTTTACATAGATATCTCATTAATAAAAATCATACAAAGGTATTAAGTAAATATTTATCTAAAAATCAAAACTCGAGAAAATCAAAAATTATTAGATCCTTACGTTATAATGATCTTTATGATAAAAATTTTTTTTTGTTAAATTTTGTTTATTTTGTGATTAAAAAGATAGCTAGGATTTTATTTATAAAAAATAATAACGACAAAGATGGATATTTTATTTATTTAAAAAATCATCCAAGATTTCTTGAAGCTTATTTGCGAACTAAAATGCTATTTACGAAATTAATAAGAAATTATTTTTATAATTATTATATTTCAGAAAAAAAAGTTAATTTAGATATTAAGTATGTTTATTTTGCTTTACATGTGGAGCCTGAAAGAACAGTTTCTCCAGAGGGAGGAATATTCCATGATCAAATCCGTGCGATAAAGTTATTAAGAAAAAGTTTACCTAATAATATTAAGATTTATATAAAAGAACACCCAAATGAATTCTGGTTAAGAGATGCTTGTATTGATACACTTTATTTTAAGGGATTAAAATTTTATAAACAATTAAAAAATATTAAAAACGTTACACTTTTGAGCAATAATATTAATCCAGATCTATTAATTAAAAATTCAATTTGTACAGCTACTATTACGGGTACATCTGGATGGGAGGGAATCAAAATGCAAAAAAAAACAATAGCGTTTGGTTTTCCTTGGTACGCAGATCATAAAAATTGTTTATGTATTTCTAAAGATGATAGAAATTCAATCAATAAAATTAATAACTTTATTTTTAAAAGAAAAATTAAAGACAAGACATATACTAAAAATTATATTAAAAATTATAATCAATATCTAGTTGAAGCAGAGACGTGGGAAAATGTTGTAAAAACTCCAAAAAATATAGATCATATTAAAAAATTATTTGCTAGTAAATTAGTTAAATTGTTTTAAATAGAAATAATAAAAAATTTATTTAATGAATATAAAAAATATTTTTAAAAATAAAACAATTTTAATTACTGGTGGGACAGGTTCTTTTGGTAATAGCTTCACAAAGATTTTGTTAAAAAAATGTAAAATAAGAAAACTTATTATTTTTTCTAGAGATGAAATGAAGCAATGGTTTATGAAAGAGAAGTTTAATGATAAAAAAATAAAATTCATGATTGGTGATGTAAGAGATGAAGATAGCGTTATCAATGCCTCAAGAAATGTTGATTTTATAATCCACGCTGCTGCTACAAAGATAGTACCAACTGCTGAAATAAATCCAATAGAATGTATTAAGACAAATATATTGGGTGCTCAAAATGTTATAAAGGCTGCTAATTTAAATAAAGTAAAAAAGATTGTTGCTTTATCTACAGACAAAGCATGCAATCCAATCAATTTGTATGGTGCAACAAAATTAGCATCAGATAAATTATTTATTGCAGCAAATAATTTTTATAGTTCAAAATTTACTAAATTTTCAGTTGTAAGATATGGAAATGTAATTGGTTCTCGTGGATCATTAATACCTTTCTTTTTAGAAAAAAAAAAAGAAAAGTTTTTTCCTGTCACTCATTCAGATATGACTAGATTTTTGATAACTTTAGAGCAAGGAATTGATTTAGTCTTTTTTGCATTTAATGATATGATCGGGGGTGAACTATATATAAGTAAAATTCCGTCTGTATTTATAAAAGATATTCCAAAAATAATAAAAAAGAATGCAAAGATAAAATATATCGGAATTCGACCTGGTGAAAAATTACATGAAAAAATGATTTCAGAAGATGATTCTTTATTTACCTATGAATATAAAAATTACTTTAAAATTCTACCAAGTTTTCTAAATGATAGTGAAAGAAAAAAATATATTAAAAGAGGCAAAAAAGTAAAAAAAGGTTTTTCTTATTCTTCAGATAATAATAAAGAATGGATAAGTAAAAATAAATTATTAAATTATATTAATAAGATTGAAATAATTTAAATTAATTCAGCATTAAATTTTCTATTTTTTCTTTTATTCTGTCAGAAGTTTTTTCATCTCTAAAATTATCAAAATTATGTATTATTCTTTCCCAATCTCCTAAATTTTTAAAATTTGAATTTCCTATCCTATATTGCTCTATGGCTTCAAGAGCTTCATCAATATTTGAAAATATTATATTCTCATTTTTCATTATTTCTAAATTTTCATTTTTAATATTTTGAGGATTTATTAATACACATCTTTTTCCTAATAGTGCAACTTCAAGAGCTGCTGTTCCTCCTACTGCTTGACCAATTGCAATTTCTGAAAATATTGACGCCTCTGATGGAAAAATAGAATTTCTAAAATTACCAAATGTGGGCTCGAGCCACTTTCGATCATTGATTAAAGATTTTAATTTTGAATTAAAACAAACAATAGAGGCAGTATTTTTAACAAATTGTGATTTACAAATCACTTTAACCAGTTTATTTTTTTCAGAATATTTAGATAGTTTTTGTATTTCGTTGCAATAATCAGATTTACTAAAAAAACCAAATTTATCGTTGTCACTTTGGTAATTTTCATCAAAGTATGTAATAACAAAATCTTCATCCTTTAAACAAAGATTTTTTTTAATAATTTCTTTCTTATTTTTAATTAATTTAAAAGAGGAGGAATATATATATCCAATACTTAATAATTTTCTAGGCCCACATTCGTTATATGAGTATCTTTTATGGTATAAATCTGAAAACGTAAACATATAGTCTGCAGTTGTTTGCATAATAGGATTAACAATTCTAGATAAATTAGAATATTGGTAAGAAAAAGTTTTAATTATATTTTTTGAAGAAATCATATTCATTACAGAAGTTATAGGATCATAATTTTCAGAACTCATAAATCCTTTGATATTATGCATAGTACAGAAACCTAAATAAAAAAAAGTATCTAAGTGCAATTTTATTAATTCATTTAAATAACTTTCATTTTTCTTAAAAAGTAATTTAATTAAAATATTAAAAACTTTTTTTTGTTCATTAGTTTTTAACGACAAACTTTTAATTTTTTCTTTATCTATAACATTTATATTTTTATCACGTAATTCATGATTTTTTATATCTCTTGAATATTTATCTTTAAGAATAATTATTTCATATTTCTGAATGGTATCTTCTTTAAATATCCAGTGAGGTTGTGATCTGTGAGACCTATCCATTGATAAATCATCTTCTTTTGTTAGTAATAATTTGGGTTTTAAGTTTGGTTCTAAAATAGTTTTTTTTTTGAGTTTTAAAAAATCATTTAACAGAGCACCAAACAACTTGTAAAAAATTATAAAAATTCCAAAAATTTTTGTTTCATACATATGATGAAACTTATTATTATACCATATTTTTTTATTAAAATTATCTTTGTATGTTATTAGTGATTCATCAAAATACTTTGGTCTTTCAATAATTAAAATTTTATTATTGCTAAGACTTTTTTTCACAAACATATCACTAATAAGAAATTTTGTTATTGTTTTTTTTTTATATTCTATTTTTTCAAAAAAAAATTTTGATAAAAAAAGTGTAATTGTGTTTTTTTCCCAGTAATTATTTAAATTATAAATCCATTTTTTTTTCTTAATTTCGTTTCTCGCAATTTCAAAGGAAATTTCTTCCATAATATGTCTTGCTTTAGTCCATATATTCTCATTTTTTTGAGTAAAGCAGTGACCAGCATAAAATTCTAAAATTTTGGAACTAATATTTAATTTTTTCATTAAAAAAGAAAAAATAATAAATAGAAACTTTGAATTTTGATTTTCTAAAATTCCAACTTCAATTTTATTAAATTTATTTTTTATTATAATTTTAAATATAATAAAAAAAGTAATCAGTGAAATTTTATCAACAATAATCATTTTAGATATTTAATGATTAATATATTCCTATAAAAAATAAAAAACAAAGTGGTCTCAAAACAGCTAGCTCTTCACCGTTAATCTCGATTCCATTAACATATTTTTTAACAATATTATCAATATATTTTAAATTAAATATTTTTTTTGATAAAATTTTTCTGTATGGATGTTTAGATAAAATTTCTCTGAAATATGGAGCAAATGCAGAGTAATTAAAAGTTTCAACAGCTAGATTGAATGAAGGATTGGTATCATAAACATATGCATGTGGCCCCGCTTGCAAGTTAAAAGGGTAGTCAATTTTATTCTTTAATGTCCATTTTAATGGGTATTTTGTTGGGTTAAAATCAAGTCCTCTTCCAAAATTTTCAGGCATAATTGATAAAAAATTTTGTAATTTTATATCATAGAATGGCATTTGCATATTTTGATTAAAAAGTTCACTTGTAAGAGTTAAAGTTGAAACTGTTGATCCTTGCCAATGAAAAGAATTATAAAGATGTATATACCATGAGTATACTGTATTAGATCTAATTTTTTTAGACGCTTCTTTTAAATATATATTTTTCATATTTTGATAATGAATTTTTTTACCTTTTTTAGTAAATATTTTATCGTCTGTGTTAGAAACTAAAGGTAATCTTTTATTTGTTAAGAAGAAGCTACTTAATAATTTTAGTCTCCTTTCTTCTCTGGTTTTAAACTTATAATTATCAAATTTTAAATTTTTATTAAGAGATTTAAACAAGTTGTATATTTGGTCAGTATCTTGATTATTATTCTCAAATATTTTCAAAAAAGTTGGACCATAAAAATAACTCATCATTTTATCACTATATTCTCTAAAATTTTTAGATGAATGAAAAATAGATGTAAATTGACTGAAACCTAAATTATGTACTCCATCACTTATTTCTCCACAAAATATTGCAGCCCTATCATCGTAATTATCTTTTACATAATTGGCCAAGAGTCCGTGATTGTTCATTGTGCCAGCATAAACACAACAACTTTTCATTTTATTTTTTAATTTTTCTGAAATTTTAGGTATTTTTTTTGAGTAATCAAAATCGACAATATCCAAGGAAACTTTGAAATAATTTGCAATTTTTTTTGCCTTTTTAATTTCAAAAGGATTTAGAACTTTAGATCTTTTTGAATTATTCATTCTTCCAATTACAGCTTTTACTTTTTTTGATCCATAAATATGAACTAGTCCTGCTAAAATGGATGTTGAGTCCCAACCTGAAGAAAGATAAACTACATTTACATGTTTTGATCCATATCGCTTTAATGCTTTTATAAATAATTCACCATATTTATTTAAATCTTCTTCTTTAAGGTTTTTAGTTTTTAAGGCTTTAAATTTTATTTGTTCAATTGAAGTGATATTATTTTTAAAATTAATTATTTCTCCGACACCTAATCTATGAACATTTTTATAAATTGTACTTTTTTTTGCTGGTCTACTACTGTAGTTTGATAAGAGATGTCCTAAACCTAATTGATCGTATCCTTGTGAGGAAGGAAGCGTGTTGAATAAAGACAAATTTGATGCTATTTCAAACTTATTGTTTTTTTTGTGATAAAAACATTCAAATCTTCCGTATTTGTCTACAAATAAGCTGCCTGATATTTTTTTTTCGTCTATTAAAATCATTAAATACCTACCATCTAGAAGGTTTTTAATTTTATTTATAAAATATTTTTTAGACTTACTTTTTTTAAACTCAAATAAGATTAGATCCTTAAGACTTTTATAATTCCTGGTTTTATCAAAGAAAATATTACCAATGTATAATAGCTTTAAATTTTTGTTAATTTTAACAAAATCTATGTTTTGATCAGATTTGATTTTAAAATTATTATTTAAAATATCTAGATCAAGATTATCTTTTTTTATAAATTTTATATTTTGAATTAATATATTCATTTGAATTTTTGTTGATGATTTTTTATACAATTTATTTTAAATTTAAACTAATATTTAAATATCAATTTAAAATATCTTGTTTTATTCATGTATTTGTTGAATTTTTAAAATTAACATATCTAAGATGATAGGATTGCATAAGTTTTTAAAAATAGAAAAATTAATTATATCAACTTTTGTAATTTAATAGTGTAAAGTTCTTTTTTCAATGAATACAAATTACAGTAAACAGTTCCTAGATAATGAAGATATAAAATCAGTAGTTAAATGTCTCAGAAGTGAATATTTAACTCAAGGTCCACTAATTCAACAATTTGAAAAAAAAATTGCAAAATATGTTAATTCAAAATATGCAGTAGCTGTATCAAGTTGTACGGCAGGTCTTCATATTTCTTTAAAGGCATTAGGATTTTTAAAAGGAGATGAAATAATAACCTCAGTTATTTCTTTCGTATCCACTGCTAATATTTCTTACTTTATGGATGGGAAAACAAAATTTGTAGATATTGATCATCAAAGTTTAGGTATGAATTATGATCAAATCAGAAGAAATATTACAAAAAAAACAAAGGCTATTATCCCAGTGCATATGTCGGGATCTGCATACAATATGGATAAAATTAGAAAAATTTCAAAAAAATTTAAAATTCCTGTCATTGAAGATTGTGCTCATGCTTTTGGAGCAAAATACAGTGATGGATCAATGATTGGAAGCTGTAAGTTTTCAGATATTTCAGTTTTTTCATTTCATCCTGTTAAGTCGATGACAACAGGAGAAGGGGGTGTAATTACAACAAATTCAAAAAGTTTATATTTAAAATTGCTAAGACTAAGAAGTCATGGAATTAATAAATCTAATGATAAATTTATTAATAAAAAAAACGCTTACACAAATGGTAAATTAAATAGGTGGTATTACGAAATGAGAGAATTAGGATATCATTATAGGATTACCGATATTCAATGTGCACTAGGTCTTAGCCAATTAAAAAAAATAAATAAATTTATAAAAGATAGAAAAAAAATTGCAAAAATTTATGATAAAAGCTTCCACAATTTAAATTATGTAAAATTAGTTCACTCCGAAATGAGAAATTTTAGCTCTAATCATTTATATATATTAAGAATAAATTTTAAATTTTTAAAAATAACAAGAGAACAACTTTTTAGCTATCTAAGAAAAAAAGAAATAATTTGCCAGATCCATTATATTCCAATTGTGATGCATCCATTTTACGAGTCGAAGGGTTTTAATATTAAAGATTTTCCTAATGCAAAAAAGTATTATGATGAGTGTATAAGTATTCCATGTTTTTATAAGCTTTCTGTAATAAAACAGGAAGAAGTTATTAATCTTATAAAAAAATTTATACTAAAAAATTATCAAGAAAATTTTTTAGTATTTGGTGGCACAGGTCTTTTAGGTGGCAATATTTTGAAAAATATAAATAAGAAATCAGAAATATATTCTTATGTAAACAATAGAAAAAGTAGTTTATCACATGTTAGAAATACAAAGTTTAATATAAACAAGAAAGAGTTAAAAAGATTTTTAATAAATAAAAATATTACAACAATAATAAACTCTGCAGGTTTAGTTTCAATTGAGAAATGTCAAAGTAATAAAAAATTAGCTTATCAAAGTAATGCTAATTTGGTTAGCATAATTATTGATGCAATAAAAGATACAGATATAAAATTAGTACACATCTCAACTGATCACATATTTAATAAGGGGTATGGAAAAATACATGAAAGTGAAAAGTTTTTTTCTAAAAATTTTTATGCTGAGACAAAAATAGAAGCAGAAAAAATTATTCAAAATTCAAAAGCAAACTATTTAATTATTAGATCGAATTTTTTTGGAAAAGGCACTTATTATAGAAAGTCTTTTTCAGATTATATTTTAACAAACTTAAAAAATAATAATAAATTATTCTTATGGAAAAATATATTTTTTTCACCCGTGAACATACAAACATTGTCAAAAGCTATTATTAAATTGATAAATTTTAATCAAAATGGTGTTTATAATATCTCCTCCAATCAAAACATTAGTAAATACAGATTTGGAAAGTTAATTGCTCAAAAATTTAAACTTAATGAAAATTTAATTATACCTAGAGAATTTATTTATAAGAATGAAGCTATTAAAAGACCGTTAAACATGTCTCTTTCCAACAGAAAATTTCTCCATCTATTTCCAAGCATGAAAAAAGAACTTTCAATTAAAAAACAAATAGGATTAATTTAGTAAAATTAAAAGTAAGAAGATTTTATAACTTTACCATTTTTTATTTTCCACTTTTCTTGTAGTTTAGGATTTAATCTTTTTCTTTTACTTTTATAAATTGCCAGCCAATCAGAAAAAGATATTCCTCTATTATCATAAAATGAATAATTTATATTTCTTCTTTGCTCAAAGTTTCTTTCATATTTATTCCATAAAAAATCAACTGAATGAGCATCAAATATACAAAATACATTTTTTAACATTTCTTCCCATTGTGACATTGTCCAAGATAATTTTACTTTAACTCTTCTGAGATAGGACGCACATAAATAAGTTTCAGCAACTACATATGTGTTTTTTTTTAAATAATCTTTATTTTTTATCTCTAGTTTTTTTATCCCTTTAAAAAAACAATCATAATAAAAATATTTCAAAAGTTCATCTGTAGTTGAAAATAATAAAATATCTGTCACGCCATAAATTTTATACTTACATGAAAAACTACTGCAAAATAAAATTCTACTTTTTACATTGAGATTATTTTTTATATTTACTGGAAAAAGTTTAATAAGATTATATAGGAAGTTTAAACTATCAGGATTATATATTCTGCAGTCTGTTCTTGATTTAAGAGAGTAACGAATTTTTTTTTTTTTTAAATGTATTAAAGCTGAATATGTAGACTTTAGTTGTAAATTTACATTAGCGATACCACTTTGTTTTGGTTTTTCATTAAAAATGATATGATCACACAAAGGTACAATATCTTTTTTATATTTTATTTCATCTTTCCAAGTCGAAACAACTATATAAGAGTTCTTAAATATTTTTTTATAAATTTTAAGAGTTTCAATTAAAAATTTTTTTTGATCATGTATTGTCCCTTGCAGAATTATTCCAAATTTAGAATTATTACTTTGTGACAAGTAATTTATTTGATTAGAATATTTTGGTCTAATAGTTACAGAAAAGAAAAAATTTCTAGCGAAACCAAACATAATACCTTTTGCATCTTTTATGATAGGAGCAGTCGATAATTTTTGATTAAACCTAATAATAAGATTGTTGTTATATTTGTATAGTCCAGTAAGTTTTAATAAAATAGATTTTAACATTAATTGATTTTAAAATTTGTTTATAAACTATAAATTTAACATTTAAAATAATTTAAAAATAATAAAATGATTTCTGTTGTTATTCCAACGCTAGGATTGATGAATGAAAAAAATTTAAAATATCAAATAAATAATAATACTGAAAAAGTTCCTTTCGAAATAATTTTTTGTGTACCTAGAAAAAATTTTTCTAAACTTATAAAATATAAAAAATATAAACATATAAAAATTGTTTTATCTAATTATCACAATCAAGTTAAACAGAGGCTGGAGGGAATTAAATATGCAAAATATAACTTAATTCTTCAATTAGATGATGACATTTATTTAAAGGAGTTTTTTATAACTCAGCTTTTTAATTCTTCAAAAATTCTCAGAAGTAAATTTTGTTTATCTCCAATATATAGGTATTACGATACAAACAAAAAAATTTATAACACTCCATCAAGTTTAAAAATTTTTTTATATAAATTTTTTTTTCAGGTTGATTTAAATAAAAGTTATGGAAGACTATCAAATTTTGGTTTGGCATTTGATTTTTCGCCTTATTCAAAAAATATTGATAATGTTGAATGGTTGCCTGGAGGATGTATGTTAACAAATAAAAGCTATTTTAAAAATTACGATACATCAATCTTTAAAAATTATGAAAAATCTTATTATGAGGATGTTTTTTTTTCAATAAAAAGTAAAAATAAAAAGTTTATTGATAATAGATTGTCAGTTTATCTTTTTAAAGAAAAGCATAATGAAAATCTTTTTTTAAATTTAAAGTATTTTAATAAGATATTCTTGTTTAATAAAAAAAAAAATTTAGTTAAATATTCAATTTATATAATTTACAGATGTATAAAAAAAATAATTTTTTAAAAAATAAAAACGATTTTTTTATTATTGTTTTTGGAATTATCATTTTTTCAAATGAATTGAATTATTTTAGATTTGAAATTTTTGATAATATTTTATTTGGTCCAAGAATTTTGATGTCATTTTTTATTTTGTATGTTTTTTTTTCTTTACCGGAAAAAAAAATAAAGAATATTATTTTAATTAAAAAAAATCTAAAATATTTCCTTATTTTTTTTATATATATTTTTATTAACTTAATTTTATTTAATGATTACTATTTAAAATCTGAATTTTTTTTCAAATTTTCTAAAATTTTAATTTATGATTTTATTAAATATTCTTTTTTATATATTTTTTTTTGCATTATAGGTTTAAATTTAATAAACAAAGATAATTTAAAATTATTATTTAAGGTAATATTAATATTAAGTTATATTTCAATAGTAGTTGGTTTATTTTTTATTGTATTTTATTCCATAACTGAATATGAACTAATTAAAAGATTATTTTACTATGACGATTTTTCAGTTGTAGGTTTGAGGTTTTATTCATTTTTTGGTGAACCTAGAAATGCATCTGTAACCTTATTGTCATTAGTTTGTTTAACTGTAGTTATATTTAAAAATTTAAGTACAGATCTAAAAAAACAATTTTGGCCGTGGATTTATATTTTAATTATTTTATCTTTGATTTCTTTCTTTTTAACTAAATCTTTTACTGGTCTTTTAACATTAATTATTGGAAGTTTATTATCCGCTATCGTTATTTCAGTAAATGAATTTAAAAAGGCAAGTTTTAAAAGAATATTTATTTTAATTTTATGTGTTATTGTAATTTTGTTTTTAGTATATATAGTTTTATTTAATATAGGTAGATATTATGAATATCTCGTTGAGTTTTTAAGGATTTTTAAAATATTAATTAATACTGGTATTGAAAATACAATTGCAGATTTAACAACAACGTTAAGACAACATACCAGATTGTATTCTCAATTAAAAGACGTTTTACCTCTATTAAGTTATTGTTCATATTTTTTGGAACTTGATATTTTAAAGATATTTTTTGGAAATGGTTCTTATACATCTTACTATGTTGAATCTGTTAGCACCTTCCATAACACCACAGACTTTGTTGCTCCTCATAGTTTTATTTCAAGGATTTTATATGATAATGGCTTGATTGGAATACTGATTTTAAGTACTTTTGTTTTTTCTAGCCTTAAAAAAGATAGTGACTTAGCTGATAAAATTTCTCTAAGCTTTTGTTTTGCTGGATTTTTAGCTTTAAATTCTACGTTTTTGTTTATATTGCTAATGTTCAATCTTTATTTTAAAAAAACTGCATATGAAAATAAAAATAAATCTTAGTAATTTTAGAAAAAATTTAATTAGCTCAATTCAAAAAACTATTTTATTAAATATTTTGATTGCTATTGTAGTATCTTCGTTAATATTTTATGAAAATTTAACCAATCAAAAATTTGAACACACTATTGAAATAAAACTAAGTAAAAGAGTTTTTAATATTTATAATTTATTTATTGAAGATCATGTTAACGAAATTTTCTACTTAATAGAAAAAAAACGAAAGTCTGATACAAATAATTATGCAAGCGTAGTATTTAAAAAAAATAAGTTGAGGAAGGGTGCAAAAATTTCTTGGGAAGAAGGTTATAGTAATTTGTTTATTGAAAATAGGTTTCATGGAATTAATTATGATAAAAATGTAAAAAAATTCTTTGATGAAATGATTATAGAAGTTATGGATTCATACTATAAAAGTGTAAAAGATTATATTGTTGAGGAAAATTTATCACTATTATTTTTAAAAAATTTATATTCACAAAGTCCAAACAGTAGTATCATGAAAAAAATACAAGCAAAAGAACAAAGAATTGAAGGTTTAAGTTTAATGATTGATAATGATTTAAATTATATAAAACATTACGTGGTAGACAAAAAATTTAATTTATTTTTCCCACCTATTGTTGCTTTCTTATTTTCGTTTTTTACTTTCATATGTTTGTTAGGGGTTTATAATGTTGGGAGTGTTTCGTTTAAAAATTCAAATTAATTTTACTTAATTTATGAATTTTTTTTTTGGGTTTAAAAATGAATTTATTCGATCTGAATTAACTATACCTAAATTTAACTTTCAAGGTGAAAAAATAGAAAACACTTATAAAGTATTTTCTGCAGAAATATTAAATAAAAGTTGGAAAATTGATCAAACTAAAATTAATGAAGACGATAATTTTTTTAAAATAGATCAATCAGAGATAAATAATAAAAAAATTTTTTTTTTATCTAATAATAAAGAACTTAAAATAGATAAAAATAATCAAGGATTTTTAAAAACATTATTTAATTTTAATTCTTTTACAGATAATGATTTAGTTCAATTCCGATCTAATCTTAAAATTTTTAATTCAAAGGGTGGTTTTTCATCTTATCAATCAGATTATAATCATAATTTATGCAGACAAGGAGGAAATATACTTAGCCCAATAAGCCCTCTATTAAATAAAAATGCTGATGAAAATTTTATCATTTTTAGAAACATACTATTAGAGCCAGATAACAATAACTTTAAATATTATTTTATATGTTTGAAGTCTGAAAAAATTTTAGATCAAGGATTTATAACAAGCAATAAATCAAATGAAATTAAGGTTGATAACTCATTAATAAAAGACTCTGTTTTCTTATTTACCGAAAATATATTGGGTATACCTATATTTGTTACAGTTGATAATGATCATATCTCAATGGAACATACGCATCCTCCTCATCAGTATATTTTAACTAAAGATAACTTTGATCTTGTGAAAAAAATTAAAAATAGATTTAAAGAAATAGTATTAAGTCAATGATAAAAAAATTATTTAAAACAGAAAAGATAATAAAGTTAAGAAATTTTTTTTCAATTAGTCCAACATTTTTTAATATAAATTATTTAGAAAAAAACATTTCAATTTCAGACGGTTTTTTTTGGAGAGTAGATGATAATTTTTCTACTATATTTAAATTTACTAATCTTATAAAATTTTATTTTAATAAGGAGTCAAATGTTGAAATATTTTTTTTTGATAACAATCATAATTATTTAAATCAAATAGCTTTAAATACAAAGAATTATAGTGAAGAATATATTATAACAAAAAAAATTGTTAAAAATATCAATTTTGGTGTATTTTATATCTTCCATAGATCAAATACTAAAATTGACTCAATTTTAAGAAATAGTTGTTATGTAGGTTATTCTTATAAAAATAGTTTATATTCATATGTGCATGGCAATACCCCATCTGCAAAAAAAAACATTTCTGATAATTTTTCAAAATTAAATTATGATTTATTAGGTTCGTCTATTTTTAAAAAAAAATATGTTGTTCAAAAAAAATTTAATAATAATAAGACTGAAGCAATGATCTTAAATTCAACACCAATAGATCAAAGAATTTTGATAAATGAAGAAAAAATTTTTTTAAAAAAAGGACATTCCTATATTCATCAAATTAAAGATAAAGAATTGTTAGAGATTAACTCCAAATGTTATCTACTCAGACCAATTATTTTTGAATATGAGAAAGATTTCTTAAATGTTTATCATGGATAAAATTTATATTCACTTTCCCGCAGTCCATCCGCCATCTATTCTTAAATTACTTCCAGTCATAGTTTTAGAGTTTTCACAAATAAAGTAGATTGAATTTGCTATTTCTAAGGATGAAGGAAATTTTTGGATAGGAATTTTTTTTTTTATCAAATTTAATCTTTTTTTATGAAATTTTTCCTCATTTTTGTGAGTAATTGTTTTTGTCGGTGACACTGAATTAACTTTGATGTCATATTTTGCTAAATCAAGCGCGCTTGATTTAGTTAAACCTTCTATTCCAAATTTAGTTAAACAATATATTGATCTATTGAACGCTCCAATATGACCTAACTGAGATGATAAATTAATTATATTTCCAGAAATTTTTTTTTTTATCATTTTTTTTGCAAAAATTTGTGACATAAAAAAAACTGATTTTAAATTTATTTTTATTAAATTTTCAAAATCTTTTTCACTTACTTTTGTGAATTTCTTTTTATTAGTACTTGCTGCATTATTTATTAAATTATCGCAGTAATCGATTTGATTACTTAATTTATTTAAAAAAGTTTTTTTTGTAAGATCTCCCTCAAATATTTTAAAATTTTTATATTTTTTTATTCTTTTTATTAAAGATGCTTTTTGACTTTTTTTATGAATTATAAAATAAACAAAATGACCATTTT
>CEQY01008037.1_pt1 | contig 22096 bp, 28 predicted proteins | sample 361391 | NCBI WGS metagenome assembly CEQY01 (sample SAMEA2621075, study PRJEB7988) | marine metagenome | isolation source: saline water (ENVO:00002010), including | reverse complement strand
GAAAGTTTGCATCAGTGGGAGATGTTATAAAAGTTGCCATTAAGGATGCAATACCTAAAGCCAAAGTAAAAAAGGGTGAAGTCTATAATGCTGTAATTGTAAGAACCAAAAAAGGTGTTAGAAGACCTGATGGTTCACTCATCAGATTTGACAGTAATGCTGTTGTCCTACTAGACAATAAACTAGAGCCATTAGGTACACGTATATTTGGTCCTGTAACTCGTGAATTAAGAGATTTAACATTTATGAAGATTATATCTTTAGCGCCGGAGGTACTCTAATGAATAAAATAAAAAAAGGTGACTCTGTAATTGTGATAGCGGGTAAAGATAAAGGCAAAAAAGGTGAAATTATCAGACTATTGGAAGGTAATAAATGTTTAGTATCTGCAATTAACATGGCAAAAAAACATACCAAACCTAATCCCAACAAAGGAATCGAAGGTGGAATCATGGAAAAAGAAATGCCAATTGAACTCTCAAATTTGATGATTTTCAATCCTGTAACAAAAAAACAAGATAAAGTCGGTTTTAAAAAATTAGAATCAGGTAAAAAGGTCAGAATCTATAAATCTAATAGAGAGGTAATAGATATATAATGAACACCTATAAAGAATATTATCATGAGAATGTTGTGCCTGCACTAATGGAAAGATTTAAATTTAAATCTAATATGGAAGCGCCGCGTTTAACTAAAATTACTTTAAATATGGGCTTGGGTGCTGCAATAGCGGATAAGAAAATTTTAGAAAAAGCACAGGAAGAGCTTACACTTATTACAGGTCAGAAAGCAGTATTAACATACGCGAAAAAATCGATTGCAAACTTTAAGCTTAGGGAAGGTATGCCTATTGGATGTAAAGTGACCCTAAGAAATCAAATGATGTATGATTTTTTTGAAAAACTAGTAAAGATATCTTTGCCAAGAACGAGAGACTTTAGAGGGTATAGTGACAAGTCGTTTGACGGAAGAGGAAATTATACATTAGGTGTAAAAGAGCACATTATATTTCCAGAAATAGATTTTGACAAAATAGATAAAATTAAAGGTCTAGATATATGTATTACAACTAGTGCCAAAAATAATGAGGAGGCGATGGAGTTATTCAAACAGTTTAACTTTCCATTTAAATAATATGGCTAAATTATCAATGATAGAGAGAGAGAAGAAAAGAGAAAGACTCAATAAAAAGTATCTCACAAAAATAAAAAAAATTAAGGATCAGCTTAAAGACAAAAAAACATCTGAAGATGATCTGATTGTATTAAGGAAAAAACTTCAAAAAATTCCCCTTAATGCTTTGAGTGTGAGAAGACGAAATAGATGTGCACTTACGGGAAGGCCTCGAGGAGTCTACAGAAAGTTTACATTAGGAAGAACTAAATTAAGAGAGATGGCTATGCAAGGCTTTATCCCTGGATTAACAAAAGCGAGCTGGTAAAAAATATGAGCATGAATGATACAATTTCGGATTTACTAACTAGACTGCGCAATGGGCAGATGTCTAACAAACAATCTGTATCTATACCATTTTCTAAGATGAAAGAAGCTTTATGTAAAGTGATGCTCGATGAGGGATATATAAATGGAATTAGTATTGAAGATGGTGATTATAAAAATATTATTGTAGATTTGAAATATTACGATGGTAAGCCTGTCATAGATTTTATAAAACGTGTAAGTCGTCCAGGGCTTAGAATATATAAATCTGCAAGTGATATCCCGTTAGTAAAAAACGGCCTTGGAATTTGTATCGTATCTACATCACAAGGTCTTATGACTGGGAAAATGGCAAAGGAAAAGAAATGCGGAGGAGAGATTATCTGTTATATCTCATAAAGAATATGTCAAAGATAGCAAGCAAACCAATAGAATTAAAATCTGAGATAAAGTTTAGTGTAACTAACAATGTTATAAATATTCAAGGACCAAAAGGTACGCTTGAACTTAACAAATCTGAAGATGTCATAATAGAACAAAAAGATAATTTCATTAAAGTATCAACAAAATCAGACTGTACTGCGATGAGCGGCACAACAAGAGCACTATTAGCTAACATGGTTACCGGAGTTTCTGAAGGATGGGAGAGAAAATTATTACTTGTCGGAGTGGGATATAGAGCTAAAGCAGACAAGCAAAAGTTAGAACTTACTGTGGGATATTCTCATCCTGTGAATTTTGAGATTCCTGATGGTATTACCATAGAGACACCATCGCAAACTGAAATCTTAATCAAGGGGATAGATAAACAACAAGTAGGTCAAGTTGCTGCAGATATTCGACTGGTGAGACCTCCAGAGCCATACAAAGGAAAAGGAATAAAATATTCAGACGAAGAAATAGTCAAAAAAGAGGCCAAGAAAAAATGATAAGAAATAATGCCAAAAATAAAAATAATCAAAGAATTCGAAGAGCTACAAAAACTAGATCAAAAATTGCTGACTCTGGAAATCATAGAATAAGCATACATAGATCAATCCAGCATATGTATTTACAGTTAATTTCACCATCTGGTGATAAAGTAATCACTACTGTTTCTACAAATCAAAAAGATAATAAAATAAAAGGGAATAATATAGAAAGCGCGAAAAGTATAGCAACAAAAATGGCTAGCTTCATTAAGAAATCTAAAATTAGTAATGTTGCTTTTGATAGGTCAGGCTATAAATATCATGGTAGAGTCAAAGCAGTTGCCGAAGCACTAAGAGAAAATGGAGTAAAAATATAATGTCATCAGATGAAAGAAATTCAGATTATATTGAAAAACTCGTAGCTGTAAATCGTGTTGCCAAAGTAGTTAAAGGCGGTAGACAATTTGGGTTTACAGCATTGACTGTTGTTGGAGATGGGCATGGAAGAGTTGGTTATGGCTACGGTAAGGCAAAAGAAGTACCAACTGCTATACAAAAAGCAATGGAAAAAGCTAAGAAGAATATGGTATCTGTATCTTTGAAAAAAGGAACACTTCATCATGCAATTACTCATGAACATGGATCAGCAAAAGTATACATGCAGCCTGCTGCAGAGGGGACCGGTGTTATTGCTGGGGGAGCAATGAGAGCAGTATTCGAGGCAACTGGTATTCATAATGTTCTTGCTAAAAGCATCGGATCAACTAATCCGATAAATGTAGTAAAAGCTACAGTTAAAGGATTGGAATCAATGTATTATCCTGCACAAGTTGCTTTAAAGCGCGGGAAAAAAACAAGCGAGTTGTAAGCTAATTATGAAAAAGATTAAAATATCACAAAAACTTAGTTTGATTGGCAAGACGAAGAAGCAAATCGCTTGTATAAAAGGATTAGGACTAAGAAATATAAGCGATCAGAAAATTATTGATGCTACTCCTGAGAATCTTGGCATGATTAATATCGTAAAACACATGTTAAATGTTGAACAAATAAAAGAGTAAATTATGTTAAATGAACTTAAATTAAAAAGAGAAGCTAAACAATCGAAAAAAAGGGTAGGCCGAGGTATGGCTTCAGGCACTGGCAAGACATGCGGAAGAGGTCACAAGGGTCAAAAATCACGTGCCGGAGGAAAAGTTCAAGTTGGTTTTGAAGGCGGGCAAATGCCTCTTCAAAAAAGGCTACCAAAGGTGGGCTTTACGTCTAAAAAAAATATAAACACTGTAGAACTTAAATATGATTACTTAGATAAAATAAGTGAAACAGATATAACTATTGAGCTACTAAAAAAATATAGACTTATAAAAAATAAAGCCACTAAAGTAAAAATTATCGGACCATGTACAATCTCAACAAAGAAGAAATTAGTTGATGTTCAAGCTACTAAATCAGTTATGGAGTTTATTAAATAATGTCTAAATCTTCTGCAAATATTTCGTCTGGATTAGGAGGTTTAACAAAATCCTCTGAAATTAGACAACGAATCTTTTTTGTTATATTTGCCTTAATTGTTTTTAGATTAGGAAGTTTTATAACACTACCAGGTATAGACCCAGCTGTTATGAGCTTTCTTTTTGAACAACAAAGAGGAAGTATTTTGGATATGTTCAATATGTTCTCTGGTGGCGCCCTCTCAAGAATGTCTATATTTGCTCTTGGTGTAATGCCTTATATATCTGCATCAATTATTATTCAAATGATGACACATATATATTCACCACTAATACAACTAAGAAAAGAAGGTGAGAGGGGGAGAAAAATAATTACTAAGTACACTAGATATTTCACATTACTGTTAGCTTTACTTCAATCTATGGGTGTGATGAACGCATTAATGAATCAAAATACATCATCAACTACACTTGTTCTTGATCCTGGCATTGGGTTTTTCATCACCGGTGTAGTAACTCTTGTGACAGGAACAATGTTTTTAATATGGTTGGGTGAACAGATTACTGAGAGAGGAGTCGGAAATGGAATATCGATTATAATATTTGCAGGGATAGTCGCAGGGCTACCTTCTGCTATCGGAGGTACAATAGAACTTGCTCGAAATGGTGAAATCCAAAACTTTAGTGTGATATTAATCTTTTTATTAACTCTAGTGATTACAGCTTTTGTAATTTATATTGAACGTGGTCAGAGAAAAATACCTATCAATTACGCTCGCAAAATGCAAGGTCGTAAAATGTATGCTGCTCAAAGCAGTTTTCTTCCTTTGAAAATAAATATGGCAGGAGTTATCCCTCCTATCTTTGCTTCAGCTATAATACTGTTTCCGGCAACTATTGCTAGTTGGTCAGGATCCGGATCTCCAGATAGTATTGTTCAAAAAATAGCAATGACGCTCTCTCCTGGTCAACCTCCTTATATAATGCTTTATGCTTTAGCAATAATATTCTTTTGTTTTTTTTATACTGCGCTAGTATTTAATCCAAGAGAAACTGCAGATAATTTAAAAAAATCAGGTGCTTTTATTCCTGGCATTAGACCAGGCGAACAAACAGCAAAGTATATAGATGGAATAACTACTAAACTTACCACTGTTGGAGCAATTTATATAACAGCTGTGTGTCTACTTCCAGAATTTCTAATTTTATATTTTAATGTACCTTTTTATTTTGGTGGAACTTCTCTATTAATTGTAGTTGTTGTAGTTATGGACTTAATGGCACAAGTACAATCACATCTGTTATCACAACAATATGAAGGCATGATGAAAAAAGCAAACTTGAGAGGTATTGGGGGAGGTATGCGATGAAAGTAAGAGCTTCAGTAAAAAAAATGTGCAGAAATTGCCGAATAATAAGAAGAAATCGTGTAGTCAGGGTTATATGTAATAAAGATCCAAGACATAAACAGAGACAGGGCTAATATAACTGTTGTAATAATGATAAAGGAAATATAGAATTTACGCTCAGAGACAAAGATGGCAAGAATAGCAGGAATAAATTTACCAAATCATAAACATATATGGATTGCATTGACAGCTGTATATGGTATCGGGGATACAAGAGCTAAATTTATATGTCAGAAAGTTGGCATTGAAGCTACGAAAAAAGTAAAAGATTTAGAAGAAAAAGAATTAGAGACAATTAGGCAATTTATAGATGAATATCAACTCGAGGGTGATCTAAGGAGAGAGAATTCTATTAATATAAAGCGCCTCATGGATATAGGATCATATAGAGGCATTAGACACAGAAAAGGCCTACCTCTCAGAGGTCAGAAAACTAAAAATAACAGTAGAACAAGAAAAGGACCAAGAAAATTATTAAAATCTAAATGATATGGTAAATAAAACAAAAAAGAAAAAAATAAAAAAAATTGTAAATGAAGGTGTGGCCCACATAAATGCATCATTCAATAATACAATAGTCACTATCACTGATAGACAAGGTAACACGCTTGCATGGGCGACGTCAGGAGGGTCTGGTTTCCGAGGTTCGAGAAAAAGTACACCATTCGCAGCGCAAATAGCAGCAGAAAAGGCCGGACAAAAAGCAACCGAGTTTGGCATTAAAAGCTTAGAGGTATTAGTGAAGGGACCTGGACCTGGAAGAGACTCTGCTGTCAGAGCACTTAACAGTGTAGGATACAAAATCACTAACATTAAAGATATAACACCATTACCTCATAATGGATGTAGACCACCTAAAAAGAGGAGAGTCTAATGGCAAAGTTTACAGGTTCAAAATGTAAATTAATGAGAAGAGAGGGTACAGACTTATATCTAAAGTCTGGCTCAAGAGCTTTAGACACTAAGTGCAAGATAGACAGGAAGCCAGGAATAGTAGGTGAGAGAAGAGAAAAATTATCAGACTACGCTCTTCAGCTTCGTGAAAAACAAAAAGTCAAAAGATTGTACGGCATTCTAGAAAAACAATTTAGAAACTATTATAAAAAATCTGCCAGTAAAAAAGGATCTACAGGTGAAAACTTACTAACTTTCCTAGAATCAAGACTAGATAATATTGTTTATAGATCTGGCTTTGGTTCAACTAGAGCCGAATCACGACAACTCGTTAACCATAAAAATATAGAAGTAAATGGTAGTACAATTAATATACCATCATATCAGGTTCAAGCATCTGATAAGATTTCTGTCAGAAATAAAAGCAAAACGCAGTCTAGGATTCAGTTTGCATTATCTGTTTCAGAAACACGTAACTCAAGTGACTGGATTGATGTCGATTCAAAAAATTTAACGGCAACCTTTCTAAGAGCGCCTGAAAGATCAGAACTTCCGAAAGAGATAAATGAATCATTAATCGTAGAATTATACTCAAAATAGCAGGTAACATATGAACACAATCACATTTTTAAAACCTAATTTAGTTGATATTGAAATTATTTCAAATTCAAAATCTAAAATTGTCATCCAACCCTTAGAAAGAGGTTTTGGCCATACTCTAGGTAATGCACTTAGGAGAGTTCTATTATCATCTATGCCAGGAAGTGCAGTTACTGAAGTATCTATTGAGAATATTCTTCATGAATATAGTACAATTGATGGTGTTCAAGAGGATGTCTTAGAAATAATATTAAATATAAAGAAACTTGCACTAGTTCTTCATGAAAAAGATAAAGTTGATGTTGTCTTAAAGAAAAAAGGAAAAGGGCCCGTTCTTGCATCAGACATAGAAAATCATCCAAATCTCGAAATTAAAAATCCAGATTTTTGTCTAGCAAATATTACTAACGATAAGACAGAGCTAACTCTTAATTTGACAATATCTCAGGGCAAAGGCTATCAACCAGCAACTAAGAGAAAGTTTAATGAGTTAGAGGATTTGGGCATCGGCAAGATGCAAGTTGATGCATCTTTTACTCCAGTAGAAAAAGTCTCATATAGTGTTGATAATGCTAGGGTTAAGCAAAAAGCTGATTTAGACAAACTTATTATAGAGCTCGAGACTAATGGCACAATCGATCCTGAGGATGCAATTAGAACAGCAGGCAAAATTCTAAGAGAACAATTGGAAGTGTTTAGTCATCTAGAGGTGAAAGATGATACACATGATGAAGTTGATGAGAACCATATTGACCCTGTCTTATTAAGGCCTGTTGATGATTTAGAGCTTACCGTCAGATCAGCAAATTGCTTGAAGGCAGAGAATATACACTACATAGGCGACTTAGTGCAGAGAAGTGAAAATGAACTTTTAAAAACACCTAATCTAGGAAAAAAATCTCTTACTGAAATCAAAGATGTATTATCTACACACAGTTTAACTCTTGGTCAAATCATTGAAGAATGGCCTCCCAAAAATATTGATAAAAGATAATGAGACATAAAAAATCAGGTAGACAGTTAAATAGAAACTCTTCTCATAGAAAAGCTATGTTCAGGAACATGGCTATTTCTTTGTTTAATCACGAACATATAGAGACTTCCCTTGCCAAAGCTAAAGAGCTCAGAAGAACGGCCGAACCTCTAATCACATTAGCTAAAAATGATACTTTAATGAGAAGAAGATTAGCATATTCTAGGATAAGAGATAAAAAAATAGTAAAAAAACTTTTTGAAGTCCTTGGACCTAGGTTTAAAAATAGACCGGGTGGATATCTTAGAATTTTAAAGAAAGGACACAAGCTGGGTGATGCTTCACCTGTTGCTTATGTTTTGCTCTCAGAATAAAAAAAACTAGATTTTTGTTTTTAAATATTTCCCTGTATATGATTTTTTTGATTTTATTAATTCTTCAGGCGTTCCTGAGCTGATTATTCTACCCCCTCCATTACCACCCTCGGGCCCCAGGTCAATAATCCAATCTGCAGTTTTTATAACATCTAGATTATGCTCTATTATAATGAGTGTATTACCTTTTGATTTGAGTCTATTAAGAACAGATAATAGATTTTTTACATCATAGTTATGAAGCCCAGTGGTTGGTTCATCAAGCACATATAGTGTGTGTCCTGTATCAGGTCTTATTAATTCTTTTGCTAACTTTATTCTCTGTGCTTCCCCTCCTGAGAGTGTGATTGCGCTTTGACCTAACTTAATATATCCAAGCCCAACATCTGATAGAATGACTAGTTTTTTATGTATTCGTGGATAGTTTTTAAAAAAAATCAAAGCTTCTTCTACAGTCATATCTAAAACATCACCAATATTTTTTTCATTTAACTTTATTTCTAATGTTTCATCATTATATCTTTGGCCATCACATTTTTCACATTTTACATATACATCTGATAAAAAATGCATTTCAACTTTAATTTGCCCTTGTCCATCGCAATGTTGACATACGCCATTATTTTTACCTTTAACATTAAAACTAAATCTTCCTGGCAGGTATCCTCTTGATTTTGATTCTGGTTTCTTCGCAAACTCATCCCTTATTAGTGAAAATATACCCGTATATGTCACAGGGTTGGATCTTGGAGTCCTCCCAATTGGACTCTGATCAATGTCTATGATTTTATCTATGTGTTCTACTCCATCAATTTTTTTACAATTTACATATCCTTCATTATTTTCAAGAAGTTTATTTACAATTGAAGTGTATAGAACATTATTAATCAATGAAGACTTTCCTGATCCTGACACGCCTGTTATGCATGTCAACAAACCAATAGGTATTTCCGTATCAACATCATTCAAATTATTCGCATTAGCTTTTTTTATCGAAAGCCATTTATTGTTTGGTTTTAGTCTCTTTTTGGGTATATCTATTTTATTCTTACCTGATATAAAATCAGAAGTATGAGAAGATACGTTTTTAATTTTAGATGGTTTGCCCGAATAAACAACCTCACCTCCGTGAACACCTGCTTCAGGTCCAATATCTACTATATAGTCGGAAGTCATTATTGTTTCCTCGTCATGCTCAACTACGATTACTGTATTTCCCAAATCTCTAAGATTTTTTAATGTTTTTAGCAACTTATCATTGTCTCTTTGATGTAAGCCAATTGAAGGCTCATCTAATACATACATAACGCCTGTAAGTCCTGAACCAATCTGACTCGCTAGCCTTATTCTTTGAGCTTCACCACCTGAGAGTGTCTCTGCACTTCTAGAAAGTGTTAAATACTTTAGACCAACGTTATTTAAAAAACTAAGTCTTGATTTTATCTCTATAATTATTTTATCAGCAATTTTCATTTTCATGCTATCAAGTTTTAAATCAGTGAAAAATCTTAACGCTTCCTCAACATTCATATTAGTAACTTGATTAATAGATGTATTATTAACGAATACGTTTCTTGCTGAGACATTCAATCTTTCTCCTTCACATGCTCTACAATGACTCTCAGTAAGGAATCTCTCATAATATCTCTTTATGCTCCATCTAAATGCATTATTATAATTTCGTTCAAAAATATTACATATACCTTCCCATTGACTTATCTCTACTGAATTTTTTAATTTTTTGGTTTTTTTATCCAACTTTGTTATTGTAAATTCTATTTCTTCATCAGAACCATAGAATAAAATATTTCTAAATTCATTACTTAATTTATAAAATTTCTCATTTATATCTATATCAAAATGTTTAGTTAATGATACTAGCATTGAATTATAGAGAACATTTCTTGAGTCCCAACCAGCTATTGCGCCAGAGGCTAAACTTAGTTCATTATTTTGCACGATTTTGTTTTCATCAAAAAATTCATCAACACCAAGACCATCGCATTTGTTACACGCTCCTGAAGGAGAATTAAAAGAAAACAGTTTTGGTTCTAATTTTGTAATAGAGTATCCACAATGAGGGCAAGCATACTTAGTAGAAAATATTTGCTCATTTTTATCCTCCATAATATGAACATAAATTATGCCGTCTGATATTTCTGAGGATGAATTCAATGATTCAATGATTCTTAACTTATTCTCTGCATTAATCTCAACCCTATCTATTAATATCTCAATATTATTTTTTTTCTTAGGATTAATAATGTGTCCTAGCATATGTTTTGATATTTCACTTATTTTGTGTATTTCACTATTTACTCTTACACGGTTGAAACCTTGCTGAGAGAAGCTTTCAATCACTTTCGTATGTTCACCTTTTTGATTTCTCACTATCGGAGATAGTATCAAAGCTGTTTTGTTAATACTTTTTGAGACAAGCCTTTGATACATTTCAGAGGCTGACATTGCATCCAAACCAATGTTGTGTTCTGGGCATTTAGGGGTACCAACCCGCGCATAAAGAAGTCTCAAATAATCATATATCTCAGTTACAGTACCAACTGTTGATCTTGGATTATGAGATGTTGATTTTTGTTCTATTGAAATTGCAGGAGAGAGGCCTTCTATCTTATCTACATCAGGCTTGTCCACCATAGAGAGAAACTGTCTCGCATAAGCAGATAACGACTCAACATATCGTCGTTGCCCCTCCGCAAAGATAGTATCAAATGCTAGAGATGACTTTCCAGAGCCTGACAGGCCCGTTATAGTAATTAGGTTATTTTTTGGAAGCTCTAGATCAATATTTTTAAGATTATGAGTCCTCGCACCTTTGATTTTGATAAATTTTTCCACTTTAGAATGTTAACATTTTTTAACCCCCTAAAATACTGGAGACTTTACCTATAGACAAGCGTCATTACCATATCTAAAAAGTGGATTAAGTGGCATTTTCTTTTTTACTACTGTAATATCAACTGTGTAGGCATTAGTTTAATCGATGCCCAGTTTAAAAGGAGCAAAAGTTGTCAGTTAATAAAGTTATAATATTAGGTAGGGTTGGAGCAGATCCGGATGTAAAATTTATGCCAAGTGGAAATGCTGTAGTGAATTTATCAATAGCAACAAATAGAAAATTTAAAAATCAGGAAACAGGTGCATATGACGACAAAACAGAATGGCACAGAGTTGTTTTTTTTAACAAACCAGCTGAGACTATAGGACAGTATGTGAAAAAAGGACAACAGCTCTATGTAGAGGGAAGACTTCAAACTCGAAAATGGCAAGACAAGGATGGCGTTGAAAAATATGCAACAGACATTATATCTGATAATTTCACATTTATTAGTGGAAAAGCAGAAGCATCTGAAAATTTTAGTTCTCAAAAAAATCAAGATACTAGTGACTTTTCTAATCAAGATATCATTAAGGATGAAGACATACCTTTTTAATAAATGATAGCTAACAAAAAGTATTTTATTCAAACGCAAGGATGTCAGATGAACGGATACGATTCTGACAAAATTTCTGATTTACTTGTTCATCACTATAATATGACTTCAACCGATAATCCTCTACAAGCAGATATTCTTATATTAAATACATGTTCTATTAGAGAAAAAGCACAGGAAAAAGTATTTTCTGAGTTAGGTAGGTGGCGTAAGATAAAAGAAAAAAAACCAAGTACTCTTATTGCAGTAGGAGGATGTGTTGCTACTCAAGAAGGAAAAAACATTCAATTAAGAGCTCCTCAAGTTGATATTGTCTTTGGACCTCAAACGCTGCATCGTCTTCCTAAAATGATTGAAAATGTTTTTAATGATAAATCCTCATCTATAGATATTGAATTTCCTTTAATTGAAAAATTTGATTTCTTACCACAAAGTACTACATCAAAAGTTTCTGCTTATGTATCAATCATGGAGGGATGTAGCAAATATTGTACATTCTGTGTTGTACCTTACACTCGTGGCGAAGAAGTAAGCAGATCTCTTGACGAGATATTATATGAAGTATCATGCTTAGCAAAAAATGGTGTCAGAGAGGTCATATTACTTGGACAGAATGTAAATGCCTACAAAGGAATCAGAAAAAGAGATAATAAATCAATTAGCTTTGCAGAACTAATAAGATATATTTCTAAAATAAATTGTATAGACAGGATAAGACATACAACTTCACATCCTATTGATTTTTCTGAAGACTTAATTGAGGAGTACAATAATAAAAAATTATGCAGTAATCTGCATCTTCCAGTGCAATCTGGGTCTGATTTTATTCTCTCAAAGATGAAAAGAAAACATACTTCTTTAGAGTATAAAAATTTAATCAGAAAAGTTAGATCAATAAGACCAGATATTAGCGTGACCTCAGACTTTATAATTGGCTACCCTGGCGAAACAGAAGAACATTTTCAGGAAACATGTGATTTAATTAAAAATATTGGCTTTGATGATGGCTATAGTTTTATATATAGCAAAAGACCTGGAACACCTGCATCATTTGAAACTGATAATATTTCACTTGAAGATAAAAAGATAAGACTTTCTAAAGTACAGAAATTGATAAGAAATAATGCAAAGGAATACCTTTCACGATTAGTTAATTCTGACCAAGAAGTGCTAGTCGAGGGTATATCAAAGAAAAATGATAATGAGCTTATTGGGAGAACAAATACAAATAAGATAGTACATTTTAAAGCTTCAAAAGACTTGATAGGGAAATGTATTAATCTGCACATATCTAAAGCTAATAGAAGTTCCTTAGTTGGAGTCTTATAATAAGATTATGAAATCGAATCAGAAAAATATGAATCAATTAATAAAACTTGAACCTATTGATAACGATAGGCTTATTAATTTATGTGGTCTGCTCGATAAAAACATAAGACAAATAGAAAAATTTTTTGATGTAGAAATATCTAATCGAGGTAATTCTTTTAAGATAACAGGTGACAGTGAAAATATTGCAAGCACTTCTAACTTTATAGAAAAAATATATTCTCTTTCTGAAAATGAAGAGATAACACCTAAACAACTCCATCTTTATTTGAATAACTCGTCAGAATTTCTATCTGATAAAATAGATTGTAATCTTCAAAATAAAATATCTCTTAAAAAGCTAGTTATCAAACCTAAATCTTCTAATCAAAGTAAGTTTATCAAAACTATTTCTCAAAATACCATAACCTTTGGAGTCGGTGCAGCTGGAACTGGAAAAACATTTCTTGCGGTTGCTTGTGCAGTAAATGCATTAGAACAAGGATTAATTAAAAAAATAATTCTAGTAAGGCCAGCTATAGAAGCAGGAGAAAAACTAGGATTTCTTCCTGGAGACTTAGCGGAAAAAATCGATCCTTATTTACAACCTCTCTATGATTCTTTATACGAGTGTTTAGGTTTTGAAAACGTAAATAAACTTTTAGAGAAAAAAATTATTGAGATTGCACCACTTGCATATATGAGGGGCCGAACATTAAATGATGCGTTTATCATACTTGATGAAGCACAAAATACTACAGTTTCACAAATGCAAATGTTCCTTACAAGAATCGGATATGGTTCAACTACAGTAGTTACTGGAGATGTTAGCCAGATAGACTTACCAAGAGAATCATTATCTGGATTAAAAGACTGTCTAGAATTTGTTTTAGATATAAAAGGTATTGATGCCGTGAATTTTGGTCCAAAGGATGTGATGAGACATAAAATTGTTACATCAATAATTGGTGAATATGAAAAACGTAAAAAAAATAAAAATTAACTATATATCTTATATAAAAAACCACTACACTCCATCCACTCGTAATCTCAAGAAGTGGGTGCTTATGGGCTTAATTAAAAATACAATCTCACAAGTGAACATCATCTTTGTGGGTACACAGAGAATGACAACTCTTAATAGGCAATTTCTTAATAAAAATAAACCAACAAATGTTTTAACTTTTATATTTAAGGAATATAAGATTCTCAATGGCGATATAATTCTCTGTCCTGAAATAATAAATAAAGAGGCAAAAAAATTTGGATTTTCTAATGATTCAAGATGGGCACATATGATTGTTCATTCTATGCTTCATCTTCAGGGTTATGATCATCATAACAAAAAAAATCAAACAAACATGGAAAAAATGGAAATTAAGTTACTATCTAATATGAAATATAATAATCCTTATGTCAGAAGTTAAAAACAATTGGCTTGATAAGATGAAGCAATTTTTGGTAGATACGCCAAAAAATAAAAAAGATTTAATAGCTCTATTGGAGAGTGCCACAAAAGATAATCTTATAAGTCATGATTCCTTTCAGATGATACTTGGGGTGTTTAGTGTATCGGAAATACCAGTGAGAGAAATCATGATACCAAGACCGCATATGATAGCAATTGATGTAAATGAAGAATTAAATAATGTGATAACTAAAGTTATAAACTCTGGACATTCAAGATTTCCTGTTGTTAATGGAAAACTCGATGAAATCATAGGAATTTTGCACGCAAAAGATTTACTGAAAAATGAGATTAATACCGCTGATGAGTTTGATTTAAATGATTATATTCGACCAGCAACTTTTATTCCCGAAAGTAAGAGACTGAATGTTTTATTAAATGACTTCAAAGCAAGTAGGAACCATATAGCTATCATTATAGATGAACATAGTAATGTTTCTGGACTCGTCACTCTAGAGGATTTAATTGAGGAGATAATTGGCGAGATAGACGATGAGCATGATGTATCGACTAAAGAGCTGATAATAAAGCAAGCGAGTAACAAATACATAATAGACGCCTTACTTACACTTGATGATTTTAATAATCATTTTGAATCATCATTAGTAGACGAAGATATTGAAACACTGGGAGGGTATCTAGTCAATAAATTTGAGAAAGTTCCAAAAAAACAAGAATTAATAGAAATAAATAATTTCTTATTCACAATTTTATCAGCTGATTCCAAAAAAATTAATCGTATTCAATTAATTATCAAAAGAGACAAACCAATCAATTGAACTTAATTTATATATTATTAGCTTCAGTTTTTTATGTATTATCTTTTTCTCCATTTGATTACAAAATTCTTATTTTTTTTTCATTTATAATTTTATTAACAATTATCGAAAATTTGAGTATTAGGAAGAAGGCCTTATACTTATTCTATTTTGCATTTATTTTTCACTCAATTGGAGTGTCATGGGTAAGTCAGTCTTTATACACATATGGTTCTTTAGATGCTATAGGTAGTTTATTAATTACATTATTATTTATTATACTAATAAGTATGCCTTATGCTTTAGTTGGGTTTTATCATAAACCTATTCAGAACAACAAATTATTTAATGCAAATCTTTTTGCGTTATTATTCCTATTAGTAGAACTTATAAAGTCTTGGATATTTGGAGGATTTCCTTGGTTATTAGTTGGTTATTCGCAATCAGAAACTATTTTTAATTACATATATCCAATATTTGGAAGTTATGCTGTGACCTATTTTGTTATTTTAATTTCTGCAATACTCATAAAATCATTCTTGTATAAATCAAAAGAAGGCATAAGTTTTATAATAATATTCATTCTATTATATTATTTATTTCCGCCATATTTATCAGATGTTGACTATGATGGTAAGAAAACAATTAGCTTTACTATCTATCAACCAAATATCTATCCTCAAGAATCATACAACGTAGATGAATATGAAAATATTCGAAATAAATATTTGAACTTTCTTAATAAAAAAAATGATAGCGATATAGTAATTTTTCCTGAGACGATAGTTCCATATGAACTTCAAAAAAATGATCCTCTATATAGGAAAATAACAGAATTCACCAGTAAAGAAAAAATACTCATTACAGGACTCTTTACCATAGATGGTAATAAAGTTTTTAATAGCATGGTATTTTTTTCTGATCAAGTTCAAATTTATAATAAAAGAAAACTTGTGCCATTTGGTGAATACACACCTTGGTACAATACTTTTATTAAGTTAGCGGAATCCTTAGACATTCCCTTATCTAATATAGCTCACGGATTTGATAATCAAAAAGATATCAACTTTAAAGATATAAAAATTGTACCTATCATATGTTTTGAGAGTACATTTTCTAATCTAATTAACTCAAATATGCCTGAGGAGGTCATTATAAATGTAAGTAATGATAGCTGGTTTGGAAAATCGTTAGCACCATATCAACATCTTCAAATTTCACAAATCAGAGCTCTTGAATTTAATAGGTCTTTACTAAGAGCGACAAACACAGGTATTAGTGCCGTAATTAATAATAATGGTCAGGTTATTGACCATATACCTAATGATGTTGAAGGTATTATTTCAGGTAAAATTTCTATCAATAAAGAAAGATCGATTTACTCTCAATATGGAGATATGAGCATTTTGATGTTACTATTTTTGACATTACTCGTTAATGGACTAGTTCGTCTAAAAAAGATGTTATGAATAAAGATTATCAACCAAAAGAAATTGAAAAAACTGTTCAAAAAATATGGGATGAACAATTACTATCTGGGAAAAAACTAGATAATGATCACAATAAATTTTATGTACTAAGTATGTTTCCTTACCCTAGTGGTAAATTACATATTGGTCACGTGAGGAACTATACAATAGGGGACGTCATCACTAGGTCAAATAAAATGATTGGAAAAAATGTATTCCAGCCTATGGGTTGGGATTCTTTTGGATTACCTGCTGAAAATGCGGCAATTAAAAATAAGGTCCACCCTGAAGAGTGGACTAAAAAAAATATTACACATATGAAAAAACAACTTAAAAATATTGGAATTTTATATGATTGGGATAATGAGATTTCTACTGCAGATCCTGAGTATTACAAATGGGAGCAGTGGTTTTTCATTAAACTTTTAGAAAAAGGTCTTGTATATAGAAAACTCTCCGAGGTTAATTGGGATCCCGTTGATCAGACAGTATTAGCAAATGAGCAAGTTATTGATGGAAAAGGATGGAGGTCTGGAGCAATAGTCGAGCGTAAGGAAATACCACAATGGTTTTTAAAAATTACAGATTATGCAGACGAACTACTTGAAGACTTGAATCAACTTAAAGATTGGCCTGAATCTGTAAAACTTATGCAGAAGAATTGGATAGGTAAATCCAAAGGCCTGAACATTAACTTTAAATCAGACAAAACTGAGTTCACTTTTACTGCATTTACTACAAGGCCTGATACTATACATGGTGTTTCATATATCGCCATTGGGATAACCCATAAGCTATCAAAAGAGTTGTTTAATAGAGAAAAAAATATAAAACAATTCATCTCGAAATATCAAAAAAATAAATTATCTGAGGAATCAACAGCTAAATTAGAGAAAGATGGCATATTCACTGGCTTTTACTGTAGACATCCTATATCTGATAAAAGTATTCCTATATGGATAACTAATTATGTTATAGACACATACGGTACAGGTGTAGTAATGGGCGTACCAGCACATGATGCGAGAGACTATGAATTTGCTAAAAAATTCAATATTGAAATAGTTCAAGTTATAAAAGAAAAAAGTGGCAGCAACGATTTACCATTTTTAGATAGAGGAGTTTTAATTAATTCAGGTGACTTTGACGGTTTAGATAGTGATGTGGCTAAAGAGCATATTTCAAAGTATTGCGAAGATAAAAATATTGGACAAGTTACCACAACCTTTAGATTAAGAGACTGGGGTATATCTCGACAAAGATATTGGGGTTGCCCCATACCTGTATATTATTTAAAAGATGGAACCGTTCATGCTGTCCCTGAAAAAGATTTACCAGTCGTGCTTCCTAAAGATGTAGATTTAAATGGAGATGGGAACCCTTTAGATAAAAACAAAAAATGGAAAAATATCAAATGTCCCTTTACTGGTGAGGATGCAGTTAGAGAAACAGATACGTTTGATACTTTTTTTGAATCATCATGGTATTTTCTTAGATTTTTAGATCCTAAAAATGAAAAACAGATATTCAACAAAAAATTTCAATCATGGCTACCGGTTGATCAATATGTGGGAGGAATAGAGCATGCTATCTTACATCTTCTGTATGCTAGATTTTTTTGTAAATTACTGAAAGATGAGGGCATCATTGAAATTGATGAGCCTTTTAATGCATTATTATCACAAGGTATGGTACTCAAAGATGGTACAAAAATGTCGAAATCTAAAGGCAACACGATTGATCCGGATCTAATTATTCAGAAGTACGGTGCAGATACTATAAGACTATTTATTTTATTTGCTGCACCACCAGAGCAAAATCTAGAATGGTCTGATTCTGCCATTGAAGGAGGATTTAAATTTCTTAAACGTCTATGGAAGTTATCATATTCAATTAAGCTATCCGGAAATTCTCTCGACGGCCAAGAAGATAATACATTATTAATTAAGGTTAACGAAACTATAGAAAAAGTTACAATAGATATCTTTAATAGAAAGGCATACAACACAGCTATAGCAGCTATAATGGAACTTAATAATAAATTATCAAAGCTTTACGATGAAAATAAAATTAGTAAAAATGTAGCATGTAAGTGTATTAATACAATAGCAAAACTATTATACCCAATCACTCCTCATATAAGTTATGCAATATTATCGGAGTTCAACAAAGAGCAAGCACTAAATCCTGAGTGGCCTAAGAAATATCAGGATGTTAAAGATAATCAGGAAATTCAGATAATAATACAGATTAATGGTAAACTGAGAGGTAAAGTGAACATTAAGCCTGGACTAAGCAAAGAGGAGATTCTGATACATGCTAAGAATAATCAGAAAATCAAAGAATATGTCCTTAACACAAGGATAATAAAAGAAATATATGTGCCAAATAAATTAGTTAACATAGTAACAAAATGAAAAAATTTATTAGTCTTATCTTAGTTTGTAACTTGTCATTTGCACTGACGTCCTGCGGTTACCAGTTGAGGGGGTCTATAGATACAGCTGGGTTGGATAATATTAGAATATTATCAGATAGTAGGAATAGTATATCTAAAATATTAGAAAAAAAATTTTCAATAAATAGACAACCTAACATTACTAATACTTCGAAGTATCCTGCTATAAAAATAATTAACATAACTAGTAAGAAAAGACAGTTATCAGTCAATTCTTCCGGAAGAGTTGATGAGTATGAAATAAGTAAAACTCTTAGGTACCAATTTATTTTTTCTGAGGATAACAAGATTGTTGGAAGTATCAAAGCAAGTGCCTCATATGATTTCAATGAGTCTCAGATGCAAGGAACAAAAGAAAAAGAAAGTATTACTAATAACAATATAGATAGAACTTTAGTAAGAATGTTACTAAATAAATTTAAATCTGTATTAAAATCTAACTCTTAATTAAAGGTGCATATGGTTCATGCCTTGTCTTATCATGATCATGCATTCTATATTTTATAAAATCATTTAGATTACTAAAATTAAAAAAAGGATTTCCAGATATTTCTTCATCAAGAGTAGATTGTCTTTTAATAGAATAATTATGTCCAGGCATAATAATTGTCGTTTTTGCAAGATTTTCTTTTAATAGTTTCAATGAGTTATACATTTCTTCAGGATTTCCTCCATGAAGGTCACATCTACCACACCCGAAAACAAATAAAGTATCTCCAGCAATTAAATTATTATCAAATGAATAACAACATGAACCTGGAGTATGTCCTGGTGTGTGAAGCGATGATATCTCTGAATTTCCTATGTGTATTTTATCTTTTGAATCCATAGTGATTAGGTTATCGTATTTTTTATTCCAGAAATCTGCTTCTTTTTTATTTATATATATTGGTAAATCTTTCTTCTTTAGTAATAAGTCGATAGAGTTAACATGATCGTGATGGCTATGTGTCAAGAGAATCTTTTTAAGAGTAAGATTGTTTTTTTCTATAAAGTTTAAAACATCGCTCAAGTCCCAAGCAGGATCTACTAATGCAGCTTCTTTGGTAATTTTATCCCAAATAAGGTAAATAATATTAAGCATAGGACCAACATCAAAAGTTTTTACACACAATGTAGATTTATCTTGCATACATATTAATTATAATATACTTTGAGTAAGTATTTATGACAGAAATAGTATTAAAACCAGAATTATTAAAAGGTCTCCAAAAAGTTCTGATTGATTATGAACCAAAAAATGAAGATCCAATATTAGCATCTCAGTATTTATCAGCTGTTGTTGGCTCTATCGTAGCTACTGCTGAGATTCCAAAAAAGGATAGGGATGATATTTTAAAGCAACTTATTGAATTCACCCAGTATGTTTATGACCAACAATCTTCTTCATCCGAAAATAGTCAAGCTTCAACTCAAAGCAGCGAAGAAGCTTATGGTACGTGGAAACCTGAGTAATCTAAGCCTTCAAGATTCTTTCAATTAAATCTGGACCTTCATAAACTAAACCAGTATATATTTGTAGTAAATCTGCACCCAGAGAAAACTTTTTATCTGCGCTTTCAGGTGAATCAACTCCACCTACACCAATAATTGTCTTATTACTATCTAATTTATTAGACACTTCTTCTAAAACTTTATTCGACCTGTGGTATAAAGGCTTACCACTTAAGCCCCCTTGTAGACTTTTTAATTTCTCATCCAATTTTGATTTATCTACAGTTGTATTAGTACAGATTATTCCGTCGATTTCATAGTGCTCAATTAAAAGCACGATATCATTAATTATCTCACTATTAACATCTGGAGCAATCTTTATAACTAAAGGAGTATGTTTTTTATAAACTTTTTTTAAGTTATTATGAAGGTTTTTTATAGAGTAGAGAAATTCTGAAATATTTTCTCCTGATTGTAAATCTCTCAAATCTTTTGTGTTTGGAGAAGAGATGTTAAGTGTAATGTAATCCGCTATAGAGTATGCCTTTCTAAGACAATATTCATAATCTTGGAAAGCATTATTAATAGGTGTGGTAGCATTTTTACCTATATTAATTCCAATAGGGATGTTTCGGTTATATTTTTTTATTTTATTCAGGGCATAGTCAATCCCTTTATTATTAAATCCTAAGTGATTTATTATTGCTCTATCTTTTATTAGTCTGAATACTCTTGGTTTTGGGTTACCTATCTGAGGCTTAGGCGTTAATGTGCCAACTTCGACAAAACCAAATCCTATATTAGAAATGAAGTTAAGATAATCAGCATTTTTATCAAATCCTGCAGCTAATCCAATAGGATTATCAAAGACTATATTTAACTGTTTTGTTTCTCTATTAGATATATTCTTATGAAATACTTTTCCAAGATAGCTACGATAGACATATTCTAGAAATAAAAGCGTTATATTATGAACTTTTTCTGGATCAGCCAGAAAAGCAATTTTCTTATATAATGCGAAGATTATACTATTCAAATTACTCTCTCATAGATAACAAGAATCATTATCATAGTGTTATATTAACAGAAAATTATTGACATATATAACCTATAAATTTAGAATCATTCTAAATAAATCATTTTGGGAGAACGTGATGAGTTTAAAGGGATCAAAAACTGAACAAAATTTAAAAGATGCATTCGCTGGTGAATCACAAGCCAATAGAAGGTATCTTTATTTCGCAGCTAAAGCTGACGTAGAGGGGCAAAACGATGTAGCAACTGTTTTTCGCTCAACAGCAGAGGGAGAGACTGGTCATGCACATGGTCATCTAGAATATTTAGAAAAGGAATGTGGCGACCCTGCTACTGGTGAACCTATAGGAGATAGTGTACAGAATCTCAAAGCTGCAATCGCTGGGGAGACTCATGAATACACAGATATGTATCCTGGCATGGCTAAAACTGCAAGAGATGAAGGCCATGATGAAATTGCTGATTGGTTTGAAACATTAGCAAAAGCCGAAAGGTCACATGCTAATCGATTTACTAAAGCATTAGAGTCAATTTCTTAGATATAATTTTTGTGGGGGTGAATAATAATAACTCCCACTGATTATAGCAGGGAATAAAATGGGGATTGTAAATGCTAAAAAAAGCTCTGAGGGCGGCTTACAGAAGCCCACTAGGCATGAGAT
>CEQY01201722.1_pt1 | contig 22121 bp, 24 predicted proteins | sample 361391 | NCBI WGS metagenome assembly CEQY01 (sample SAMEA2621075, study PRJEB7988) | marine metagenome | isolation source: saline water (ENVO:00002010), including | reverse complement strand
TATCAACATATAAAGAAAAAACTCAAATTGATTTAAATATTTTAAGTAAAAACACAAAATAGACTAAATTTTTTATTTTATCTAAATAAAAAAATAAATATATTTAACCTAATTTTTAACTTAATCGAGGAAAATTTAAAATGAAAGTAAAGGCTGAATATATTTGGATAGATGGTTACGAACCAACTGCTAACCTTCGTTCAAAAACCAAAGTATTAAATAATTCTGTATCATCAGTGTCTGAGCTCCCTACATGGGGGTTCGATGGTTCTAGCACACTCCAGGCGGATGGTGGCGATAGCGACTGTAAATTGAAACCTGTTTGGATGTGTCCTGATCCAATTCGTGGAGGTGAAAATATTCTCGTTATGTGTGAGGTTTGTAATCCAGACGGTTCTCCACATAAGTCAAATTCAAGAGCAGCTCTTGTAGAGATAGAAAAAAGATTTAAGGAGCATAAATCATGGTTCGGTATTGAGCAAGAATATACATTAATGGATGGGAAGCAACCCGCGGGTTGGCCAGATGAAGGGTTTCCTGAAAGACCACAAGGTCCATATTATTGCAGTGTTGGTTCAGAAGATGTTGCAGCAAGAAATATGGTAGAAGATCATCTTGACTTATGTCTTGATGCAGGTTTTGAAATATCAGGAATAAATGCTGAAGTAATGTTAGGACAGTGGGAGTATCAAGTAGGACCATTGCCAGCACTTGAAGTTTGCGATCAACTTTGGGTAGCCAGATGGCTATTAGAAAGAGTTGGTGAAGATTATGGTCTAAGAGTAGACCTTCACCCAAAACCAATCAAAGGAGATTGGAATGGTTCTGGAGCACATATCAATTTTAGTACAGAGTCCATGAGAGCTGAAGGAGGAATATCAGTTATTAATGAGGCTTGCGAAAAACTTGGTAATGAAGTTGAAAAACATATCAAAGCGTATGGAGCTCATAATGATGAGCGCCTTACAGGAGATCATGAAACATGTAGCATTAATGAATTTAAATATGGAGTTAGTGATAGGGGAGCTTCGATAAGAATTCCAATGGATGTTGCAAATGATGGTAAAGGCTACCTTGAAGACAGAAGGCCAGCATCAAATGTTGATCCTTACAAAGCATGTGCAGCTTTAATTGAAACTACTTGTAGTTAATTTTTTTGGATTTTTGGAGTCATATTCTTAATCTAAGCGTATGATTTCACAACAGTTACTCGGGTGGTATTCCTTAAATAAAAGAATATTACCTTGGAGAGAAACCAGAGATCCTTACAAAATATGGATTTCTGAAATAATGCTACAACAAACCCAAGTAGCAACTGTAATTCCATATTATGAAAAATGGATGAAAAGCTTTCCAAATATCGAAGCTCTTGCACAAGCTGACTATAATCATGTCTTAAAACATTGGGAAGGATTGGGATATTACTCTAGATGCAGAAATATTCATGCAACTGCAAAGTCTTTAAATGGGAAACTCCCAGAAACATTTAATGAGCTAATCAAGCTTCCAGGTATTGGTGAATACACAGCAAAAACAATTTTAGCAATAGCTTATAACAAACAAGAAGTTGGAGTTGATACAAATTTAGAGCGTGTTGGTTTCAGGCTTCTTGGTTTAAAAAAGAAATCTAAGTTTAATAATAATAGAGTAAAAAAATATCTCGAAAATATTCAGGATAAGGCAAAACCTGGTGATTTTAACCAAGCTTTAATGGATCTTGGCAGTAGTTTATGCCAAGCCAAAGCTGTTGATTGTATGCCCTGTCCAATTACAGCAGGCTGCAAAGCTTCAACCAATGATGATCCCTTGAAATACCCAGAAATGAAAAAAAATAAACCCTCACCAACAGTAAATGTTGCTGTATGTATAATCATTTATAAAAGTAAGCTATTACTTATGCAGCGCCCTAAAGACAAAATGCTTGGTGGTCTTTGGGAGTTCCCAGGCGGAAAAATCAAAAAAGGGGAAACCAAAGAAGATGCAGTGATTAGGGAAGTTTTTGAAGAAACACGCTTAAACATCAATAACCCAAAATACCTTGGGGAAGTAAAACACCAATATAGTCATTTTAAAGTCAAAATTTCTTTATTTCAGCACAATATAAAGGATATTAGCAATCTAAAAATTAAAGAAAAGTATTTATGGACAACTATTAAAGGGTTAGATAATTTAGCTTTACCAAAAGCAAACCATAAGATGTTAGATATTTTTAAAAAAAATAAATAGATATGTATAAGATTATCAGCATTATACTTTCAATATTTATTATACCAGTTTTCTTTTCACTGTTTGCACTACTTTTGATTTGTATTATTATATCAAGTTACATTACACATCCTCGAAATACTTACCATATACTTGCACCTATTAGCTGTAGATTGATTATGCTAAGTGGTTTACAATATTTTTCAGTTAAGGGTAAAGCGCCTCCAAAAGAAAATGGACCTTATATATTCATGTTTAATCATGAATCCATGTTTGATGTTTTAATGCTTGCAGGTGGAATTCCATACTATATAAATGCAATTGGATGGGAGGGAGTATTTAAGATCCCCTTATTTGGTTTTTTTGCTAAGAGGTATGGTGCATACGCGATAACGCACGATTCTACAGATAAAGCAAAACAAACTTTAAAACTTGCAGAAAAGATTTTACTAGAAGACAAAGACTCAATGGTTCTTTCGCCAGAAGGCCAACGAACAATTACTGGTAAATTAGGAGAATTTAAAAAAGGAGTATTTCATTTTGCAAAGGCAACCAATGCTACCATCGTACCAATAGGATTAATTGGTGCTTATCGTGCTAATAAAAGAACTAGCTGGATTATTAACCCTGGCAAGTTAACACTAGTTTTTGGTGAACCAATACCTTCGGATTTATATTCAAATCTATCAGTTGAAGATTTGAGAGATTTAACGAGGGAAAAAATATCTGACCTTCTAGTTTAAGAATCTTATTTTCGGGTGTAATAAGCCTGCAATTCCACATAAGCCTGCTAGAATACCAAACAATAAAAAAATTGTTCTGATATCAAGAAATTCAGCTAAAGATCCAATGATTCCACTTGAAACTGCTGTCATGCTTAAAATAGATATTGAAATAATTGCAAAAACCCTGCCCAAAAGTTTTTCTGGTATATTTTTCTGCATTATAGATACACGAGAAATAATCAAAAAAGGTATACCGATACCATGAAGAAAGGATAAGAGATTTAATTGGTTAAGATTTTCAACAAAATAATAAAAACAAAAGCTAGCACCATCAATAAATAAACCTAAAAGAAATAGTAGTCCATGGGGATATCGATTACCAATCCTGTAAACTGTTGCAGTGCCCACAAGCATACCAAGGCCAATAAAAGCCTCAGCAAGAGCAAAGTCTGCTGCACTTCCTGAAAGATATAGCTTTACTAGAACAGGTATTCCAACGACAGCAGGACCCATGACAAACAAATTACTAAGAAGAGTTAAAATAATTATAAAAGTAAATGTTGAATTGTTTTTTAAAAATATAATGCCCTCATATGTTTTTGATACAATCCTTTTCAAACTTATTTCTTCTTTTTCAACATAATCTTTAGGAGCAAGAGTGGTAATTGATGCTGCTATAAAATAGAAAAAGAGACAAAATAAAAACAAGTTTTCAACATTATAAATTGTCAAAAGTTGAGCAGCAATAATTGGTCCAATTAAAACAGCAGTCTGCCATGATATATTAACGATTGAGTTTGCTTTTAATAATCCTTCTTTTTCAATTTGTGTAGGTAAATATGCATTAAAAGCTGGTACCATTGGTAGACCAAATGCATTATGAAAAAAGGCTAATAAAACTAAAATCCAGATTGACTCAATTTGAAAGAAGAACAAAATTGGGATCATTGCAAGAATTATTCCTTGCATAATTGTTGAAAAAGATATCATTCTTGTTTTAGGAAATAAGTCAACAACTGCACCAATGAATAGTCCACACAATATTGCCGGTAGGTATGTTGTCATTGCAACTAACCCAGTAATCTTTTCAGAATTGGTTAAATCAAGTATGAGCCAAATAAAAGCTACGTCATAAATAGACCTAGCAATTGAGTTGGATAGAGGAACTGTTAATAAGAATAGATTTAGATTTTTTTTCTGAAACATAGATGCACATTAATAATAAAATTAAAATAATATAAGATAATAATTTCCTAACATTTTATATATTCATTTTCTATTTTTATGCTCGAGGGAAATTAATGAAAAAAGACCAAATATTAGAAAAACTTAAGACAGTGAATTATCCTGGCTTTAATAGAGATATAGTCTCTTTTGGTATGGTAAAAGAAATAGTTATTGATAGAGATATCATAACTATTATGCTTTCTTTTTCATCAAAAAATGAAGAAAAAAAAGAACAACTGATAAAATCTATTATTGATACTCTCAACACAGATAATTTTAATATCAATGTTAAAATTCTTGAACAAACAAATAGTGATGTCGTTGATACAACCAATAAAGAAGCTAACGTTCAAGGAAATATTAAAAATATTATTGCAGTAGCAAGCGGTAAAGGTGGAGTTGGAAAGTCAACAATAGCGTTAAATCTGGCTGCAGCACTATCTTCTTTAGGTTTTAAAACAGGTCTTCTTGATTTAGATATATACGGTCCTTCCTTGCCAATAACAATGGGAGTTAACAAAAATCCAATTGTAGATGAAAACCAAAAAATTACTCCAATAGAAAAAAATAATATGAAGCTAATGAGCTTTGGTTTCATAAGCGGAAATCAAGCCCCAGTAGTTTGGCGGGGGCCTCTTGTAGCAAAAATGACAGAGCAATTTTTCAAAGATGTTAACTGGGGAGAGCTCGATTATTTAATTTTAGATCTGCCGCCAGGCACAGGAGATGTTCAGTTAACCTTATCTCAAAAAATCCCTTTAGATGGTGCAATAATAGTTACCACCCCAAATGATATATCATTAACAGATGTTAGAAAAGGCGCAGATATGTTCAAAAAAGTAGATACTAGTCTTTTAGGAGTAATTGAAAATATGTCATATATGAATATAAAAGGGGAAATACCTGGAAAAGAAAATCAAAAAATTGTAATTAATAACAAGCAAATAGATGTTATTGATGGCAAGTTTAATTTTAATTTTAATTTGTTTAAAAGTGGAGGTGGTTTAGAAGAAAGTTTTAGGCTAAATATACCCTTGCTAGCCGAAATACCTTATTCTGAGGATCTTATGCTGTCGATTGATAGCGGGGATCCATTGGTTTTATCATCTCCTGAAAGTGAAGTTGGAAAGATATTTATTAATGTTGCAAAAAAAATAACGAAATAAAAATGTCTAGAAACATTAATCATTTAGCAATTATCATGGATGGTAATGGAAGGTGGGCACAAGCTGTTGGTAAACCTAGAGCATTTGGACATTCGAAAGGTGCTGAAGTAGCCAAAACTATAATTAATAAATGTGTAAATGAAAAAATTCCTTTTTTAACATTATATACTTTTTCAAAAGAAAATTGGGGTAGGCCTTCAAAAGAAGTAAATGCTCTTATGAGTCTTTTATCAAATATGCTTGATAATGAATTAGAAAATATGTTAAGGAACAATATTGTCTTTAATATTGTTGGTAATATAGAGGATTTACCAAGCTCAACAAGAAAATTCGTTGATAATGCAATAAATTTGACAAAAAATAATGATGGTATGACTTTAACATTAGCACTTAGTTACAGTGGGCGACAAGAAATTGTAGATGCTGTTAAAAATATTATCAAAAATAATGAGAAAATAATTGATGAAGAAATTCTTAAAAATCACTTATATTGCCCTGAAATGCCTGATCCTGATCTAATTATAAGAACTGGTGGTGAGTATAGGCTTAGCAATTTTTTGCTTTGGCAATCGGCATATTCTGAATTATATATAAGTGAAAAAAATTGGCCGGATTTTAATGAGGTTGATATAGATTTGGCTATTGATAATTTTAACAAAAGAATTAGAAAATTTGGCAATTTAAAGAAATGAAAAATAAAATTTTTATAGTTATATGTTGTTTATTTGTTCATCTATATGGTCAGGATGTAACGCTATATAGAGTAAACGTTGAAGGTAATCAAACCACCTCAGATAAAATGATTAAATATTCTGCTGGTTTAAGAGATGGTACTCAAATCCAAAGATCAGATATATCGACAGCAGTCACAAGACTTTGGGATCTCGGTCTTTTTGAAGATATAAACATTGTATTGAATAACGAATCACAATTCGGTGTTGAAGTCACAATTATTGTTAAAGAAACACCTATCTTGAATAAAGTGCTTTTTAAAGGAATGACAGTTCGAGAAGGTAGGTTTATAGAAAAAATTGATCTTAAACCCGGTAAAAGAATCAAACCTAATTCACTTGAAAAAGCAGCAAGAAAAATAAGTGAAATTTATAAAGAAGATGGGTATTTCAATGTCAAAGTAGTACCTACAATCGAAGTGCCAACAGATACAATTGTGAGAACTGATTATGCAAGAGACGTTCTCTTTACAATTGAAGAAAATAGAAAATTCAGGTTACGTAATATTACTTTTGAGGGAAATGATAGTTTTAGTGATAGAAAGCTTAAAAGAGAATTAAATAATACCAAAGAAAGAAAATGGTGGTCATTCTGGGTTAAAAGTTATGATGATAAAACCTTTGAGGAAGATAAAATTGAATTATCAAATTTTTACAACAATGAAGGACATCGTGATTTTCGAGTACTTGAGGAATCATTATTAGTAGATGAAGCCACGTCTTCGTTAACACTCAATATCAAAATAGAAGAGGGTCCAAAATATTATTATAGGAATTTTGAATTCGATGGAAACCAAATAGCAGAACAAGCCGAATTAGAAAGATTGCTAGGAATCAAAGAAGGTGATGTTTTTTCTAAAGAGCAATTTGATAAATCTGTTTTCGAAAATATGATGAGCGTTTATCAAGATAGAGGGTATATTTTTAGTAATGTTTCCCCAGAAATAATACCATATGGTAAAGATTCTTTAGATGTAAAGTTTGTTTTTAACGAAGGTAACAAGGTCTATGTGGAAAATATTTTTATATCTGGAAATGAAAAAACTAGAGAAAATGTAATTAGAAGAGAGCTAAAGCTTTACCCAGGTGATGTTTTTAGCCGATCAAAGTTAATGAGAAGCCAGAGAGATATTTGGATTCTTAATTATTTTGATAATGTTATTCCAGATGTAACACCAATTTCAGATGATAAAGTTAATCTAGATTTCTTTGTTCAAGAAAAAAAATCTACTCAAAGAATTAATGCAAACGTCGGATTTACTGGAGAATATGGAGTAACTGGTGGTGCCGGTATTGAATTTGATAATTTCATGGGTAAAGGACAGAAATTTAATGTTGGTGCAAGTACTGGTACGAACTTTTCAATCTATACAACCCAAGAACCCTCGAAATATAAATCCTTAAATGTAAGCTTTCAGGATCCAATGATAAACGACAGCCCTTATTTGGTTGGAGCATCTATTTTCTATTCTTTTAGAGGCTCTTCAACAAACTATTACTTCCCCCTAGATTTCACTGTAGGGGGAGCTGTTGCGAGTTTTGGAAGAAGGTTAGAATGGCCTGATGACTTTTTCAGAGTGATGTGGTCTGCAAAATACATGCAAAAAGAATATGATGGTTCTCAAGCAGATATTGATAACTATATAGGTGGCTTGCAAAAAACCAGAGGTATTAGTATTTCACAAGTGTTATCAAGAGATAGTAGAAATAGAGCAGAATTTCCAACAAACGGCTCTACTTTTACGCTTGAAAATACTCTATCGGGTGGTTTTTTAGGTGGTAATGAAAATTTCCAAAAACATATGTTAACACTTGACTGGTTTACTCCAACTTTTTCAAAATTTGTTCTTTATAATTCAGCAAAAGTTGGGGTCATTAAAACAATTGATGTTGGAGACGATATACAAAGTTTTGTTCCCTTTGATGAAAGATTTATTATGGGAGGTAATGGCATACCATATGGTAACGCATTAAGAGGTTATCCTGATAATGCCATTGGGCCTCAGACAGTATCTGGTCAAGCAGTTGGAGGAAACGCAATGGGTAGGTTTATAACCGAATTAAGATTTCCTCTATCAGAAAATCCTGTAATATATGTTATGGCTTTTGGAGAAATGGGAAATGTATGGAATACATCTCAATTGACAGAACCATTTTACATTGATAGATTCAGCTCAATTTCAATGAAAAAGTCTGCCGGAGTTGGTGTTAGGTTTTTTATGCCAGGCATAGGTAAATTAGGCTTTGATATGGGATATGGATTTGATGATATCAATGGTGACGGTGAAGCCCAAGGTTGGGAGTACACAATAACTTTTGGACAAACTTTTTAAAGAAGGAGAATATAGTGTATAAAAAAATATTAGTATTAATGTTGTTGATGGGAATTGCATTTTCTCAACAAAAGATAGGTATTGTTTTTTCTGAAAAAATCAGGCTTGATTTTGAAGAATTCAAAGATGTCGAGCAACAGCTACAATTAGAATTAGAAGTTATTCAAAAAGAATATCAAACCATGGCGACAGAATTAGATAGTATGGTTAAAGAGTATGAGCAACAAAGCTTAATGATGTCAGAAGAGCTAAAAAAAGCTAAAGAGCAAGATATTGTTGATATGAATAATTCTATGCAGAGTTATCAATTATCTAAAGTTGGACCGCAGGGTGAACTAACCAGAAAGCAAGCACAATTAGAGTTTGAGCTTGTAGAAAAGTTTAAAGCAGCTGTAAATGCTGTTGCTATTTCTAAAGGTTTTGATTTAATAATTGATGGTTCCCAAGCTTCTCTTTACACTAAGCCTACAATTGATTTGACAGACGACGTGTTATATGAGCTTAGAAAAGCAGACCAATCCTCAGAATAATAAAGGTCATATTTGTTGATTACCCTTAAAGAATTAGCTTTAAAGGTTAATGGTACTCTTGTTGGAGATGGAGGGGTTTCAATCTCTTGTGTAGAAGACATTAATCTTGCGCAAAAAGGATCTATAACGTTCGCTTTTTCTCCCAAGTACAAAAATGGCGTTGAATCCTCTAAAGCTTCAGCATTTGTTGTAACTAATCAAAAAGACTTAATTGGTAAATCTGGTATTGTAGTTGAAAATCCATATTTATCCATGATTACAATCCTGAATATTTTTAAATCAAGTAAAATTGCATCAGGTAAGATTCATAAAGATGCATTAGTAGAGAGTTCTGCTATTGTAGGAAACGCAACTACTATTGGACCTTTTTCATATGTTGGAAAAACATCCAAAGTTGGAAAAAATGTTTTAATTGGTAGTGGAGTCAAAATCAATGATGATGTTGAAATTGGAGATAATTGTATCATTCATGATAATGTTGTTATTTATGACAATGTTAAGTTAGGTAATAGTTGTGAGATAGATGCTAATACAGTAATTGGTAGCGATGGCTTTGGCTATCATACTGAAAAAAATGTTCATCATAAAATACCTCACATTAAAAATGTTATAATTGGTAATAATGTTCATATAGGTTCTTCTTGTACAATTGATAGAGGTTCAGTACAAAATACCATAATTGGAGATGATTGTAAAATTGATAATCAAGTACACATTGCGCATAATGTTAATATTGGAAAAGCATGTTTGCTGGCAGGAGGAGTTTTTGTTGGAGGTAGCACGACTATCAAGGATTTTGCAGTAATAGCTGGTAAAAGTGATATTGGACCACATCTCGTATTAGGTCCAAACACAACTTTGGCTGCAAGGTCATGTGTCTTAAAATCACTCCAAGGTGATCAGGTTTATGCTGGGAATCCTGCAAGACCACTTAAAGAAAAATTAAAAAGAGATGCAATTATCAAAAGATTTGAACTATTAGAAAAAAAATTAAAAAAAGATGCAACCTAAACAACAAACTATAAAATATTCTGTATCATGTACTGGTGTTGGTTTACATACAGGTGTCCAAAGCACAGTGACATTTCATCCAGCTGATGAGAATAGCGGAATTAAATTTATAAGAAATGATTTAGGAGATAAGCAGGTCACTCCTGATATAGATAATGTAGTTGATTTGACTAGAGGAACAACCATTGAAGAAAATGGGATTAGAGTTCACACCACAGAACACGTTCTATCTGCTTGTGCAGGTATGGGTATTAATAATTTAATAATTGAGTTAAATAGTAAAGAGCCACCTGTTATGGACGGTAGCTCTAAAGATTTTGTCGCCGCACTAAATGAAGGTAAAATCATTCAACAAGAGTCTGATGTTGATTTTTTAGAAATAACAAAACCAGTTGTGTATAATGATGAAGAAAAAGATGTTGAAGTTTTAGCTGTCCCTTTTGATGGTTTCAAAACTACATTTACAATTCAATATGATCTGGATGATCTGGATGTTCAGTACAGTTCAATTCAAAATATGTATACTAACTATGAAACACAAATTGCCCCTGCTAGAACATTTTGTCTTTTAAGTGAGGTAACGGAGTTAGCAAAACAAGGATTAATTAAAGGTGGTAATATTGGTAATGCAGTTGTAATTGTCGATAGAGATATTGATGGAGAGGAAGTAAAGTTTTTTAAGGAGAAATTCGGTATTAAATTTTATCAGGGATCTAGAGGTTTATACAAATCTCAGCAACTACGATTTAAAAATGAACCTGTAAGACATAAAACTTTAGATTTAATTGGAGATCTAGCATTATTAGGTAAGCCTATAAGGGGCCATGTAACCGCAATTAAAAGTGGGCATAAAGGTAATGTGGAGTTTGCAAAACTTTTAAGAAAAGAATTTAAGGACCAGTTCAAATGAGAGATATTAACTATATACTGAACATGATACCTCATAGATATCCATTTATTATGATTGATAAAGTAGTTGAGGAATCAAAAAAACATATTAAAACACTAAAAAATGTTACAGTAAATGAACCCCATTTTTCAGGACATTTTCCAGAAAAACCAATTATGCCTGGAGTTTTAATTTTAGAGTCAATGGCTCAATCTTCTTGTCTGTTAATTCTTAATTATATCGATGATCCTGTCAAACACTTAGTTTACTTATCAAAAGTAAATCATTTGAGGATTTTAAAAAATGTAATACCAGGCGATCAGCTTGTTATTAAAGCTGATTTGGTACAACATAAGATGAATTCATTTAAATTTAATGCAATTTGTACAGTTGAAGATGAAGTTGTTGCTAAATCGGAGTTTCTAGCAACTCTAGTAAAAAAATAGGAGTTAATTATTAATAATATACACCCAACTAGTGTCATAGATGAAAATGTAAAAATTGGAAAGAACGTGATAATCGGTCCATATAATGTGATTGAGAAGAACGTATCTATAGGAGATAACGTTACAATTGGTAATTTTAATACAATATCAGAGTTTACAGATATTGGAGAAGATTGTAGTATTGTACACAACAGCAGTATAGGAGCAATCCCCCAAGATAAAAAATTTGAAGGGGAAGAATCAAAGCTTATCATTGGTAAAAGAACAATCATTAGAGAATTTGTGACGCTTAACAGAGGTACTAAGGAAACTGGAGAAACTAGAATAGGAGACGATGTTTTAATAATGACAGGTGTTCATGTTGCGCATGATTGTATTATAGGTAACAACGTAATTTTGGTAAATCTTGTTGCTTTAGGTGGACACGTTGAAGTTGGTGATTGGGCTATTTTAGGTGGAGCAAGTAATGCACATCAATTTTGTAAAATAGGGAAACATGCTATGATTGCTGCTAATTCCAAAATAGTACAAGACGTTCCTCCATTTATTCTTGCTGGGAAACATCCAGTTCAATATTCTGGCATTAATTCTTTAGGATTAACAAGAAGAGGTTTTAGTGATAAAGATAAATCAAACCTTAAAAAAGCATATAGATATATTTTCCGTTCAGATTTGAATCAATCAGATGCAATAAACAGAATCAACGAAGAATTTTCAGAAGATAAAAATATTAAAGATGTGGTTAATTTTTTCAAATCTTCAAAAAGAGGTATTATTTAGTTGAGACAATGAAAAAAGTTTGTGTTTTAGGTTCAACAGGATCAATTGGTTTACAAACCTTATCAGTTTTAAAGGAAAATGATAAATTATTTTCTCTAGTTGGAATTAGTTGTCATTCAAATGCAGATGCTATTTATAAACAAGTCAAAGAGTTTAAGCCAAAGTTTGTTGCTATAAATATTATTGAAAAGAATCATCCATTAAATCGTTTTTGTACTAAAAATAATATAATTTTGATATCTGGAGAAAACTCTTCATCTACTTTAGCATTAAAAGTAAAAGCTGATTTAGTTTTAAATGCGATTGTAGGAACAAGTGGCCTCGAGCCAACCATAAATATTATAAAAAGTGGAACTGATTTAGCGTTAAGCAATAAAGAATCACTTGTTCTTGCCGGCCATATTATAATGCCTCTTGCAAAGAAAAATAATGTGAATATTATTCCAGTTGATAGTGAACATTCTGCTATTTACCAATGTATGATTGGAGAGAAAAAAGATGCTATTAAAAAAATTATATTAACAGGAAGTGGTGGGCCTTTTCTTACAAGAGAACTTTCTACATTCAATTCAATTTTACCTGAGGAAGCTTTAAAGCACCCAAACTGGGATATGGGAAGAAAAATATCAATTGATTCGGCTACTATGATGAATAAAGCTTTAGAATTAATTGAGGCAATTTGGCTTTTTAACATTACTTTTGATAAGATTGATATTGTTATCCACCCTCAGTCAATAGTACACTCGATGGTGTACTTCAAAGATGGTTCCTATAAAGCCCATCTTGGTGTTCCAGATATGAGAGTACCTATTCTTTATGCACTTACTTTCCCAAATAGATCTTCAAACAATGTGGAAAGATTAAATTTTGAATCTTTAAATCTTACTTTTGAAAAACCGGACTATAAAAGATATCCAATTTTAAGTTTAACAGAAAAATTACTTATGGCTGGAGGAAATAGAGTGGCGGTTATGAGTATAGCTAATGACTATATTGTTCAACAATTTTTAGAACGAAAAATTACTTTTAAAGAAATATTTACCAAATTAGTTGAAATAGTAAAAAAGTTTGAAAATGACAAACTACCATCAGTTAAAGAATTAAATACATTAGATGAAAATATTAGATTATATTTTGAATCTAAATAAAAGAAAATGATTTATATTTTAGCGTTCATAGTATTAATAGGGGTTATTGTTTTTGTTCATGAGCTTGGACACTACATTGCCGCAAGGAGTGTAGGCGTCGGGGTAGAGCGTTTTTCTATTGGAATGCCTCCGAATTTTATTGACCTAACAAAGACCAAATCTGGTTTAATATTAGATATTTATTTTTTTTCATTTTCAAATTCAAAGATTAAATGGAAAAAAATATATTCAACTACTTTCAAGTCTTTTACAAAACCATCAGAGACAATCTTTACTGTAGGGCTTTTACCGCTTGGTGGATATGTTAAAATGAAAGGAATTCTTGATGAAAGTATGGACAGCGAATTCGCTGGAGCAGAAGATGAGTTAGAGTCTAAAACACCACTGCAAAAAATTTGGGTAATGAGCGCAGGAGTAATAATGAATATTATTCTCACTTTTTTTGTTTTTTCTTTGATTGGTGGAATTCAAGGAGAAATGATAACAGAAAATGATGATGCAGTTATAGATTATGTTGTCCCAGGCGGGCCAGCAGATCAAAATAATTTAATGGATGGTGATAAAATTATTAGTATCAATGATATCAAAATCGACGGTTGGAGTGAAGCAGTTTCGATTATTGAAAAATACCCAAGTCAAAATATTTCGATGGATATAATGAGAGATGATAAGATTATTAATAAGAATATATCTCTTACATCTAGACCTAATTTAGATAGCGGCAGAGTAGATCAACAAGTCGGTGCATTGGGTGTGTCTAAAAAACAAATATCTAAAAAACTTAATTTTGCTGAATCCTTATCATATGGAGTAGATGAAACAAAATGGGCAATGGTACTAATGACCTCATCATTAAAAATGATTTTTCAAGGTAACGTTTCACGTGACGATGTAGGTAGTGTAATTATGATAGGTGATATGGCAGGGCAAGCTGCTCAAGCAGGGTTAATTCCTTTTCTTTTTTTGATGGCTTTAATTAGTGTTAATCTTGCATATATCAATATTTTACCAATTCCAGGACTTGATGGAGGACATATTGCAATTATTATGATTGAAGTTTTAATGGGAAGAAGTTTATCGGTAAAAGCCCGAATAAGAATTCAGTCTATAGGAATGTTTATATTATTTTCTTTAATGATATTTTTGTTACTAAACGATATCATTAGAGTATTTTCTTAAGTCTTAACTCAATAACTCCACTTCCAATTCTAATCAATATTTTTGCTGGAACTAGATTACCATTAATTAAAACATAACTTACTTCCATATCACCTTTATTTTTTAATACTGGCTCTCCATTTTTGATTGGTGATAAAGTATAACCTTGTATATTGCCATAAGGTGTTTTGATTTTTTCGGTTCCCAAGTTCTTTATTTCTATTGACCTGCTTTTACCAGCATCAACAATATCAAATATCTTCGATTGATTTGTTTTAATATCAAAAGTTGAAAGAATTAGTAATAAAGAATAAGGATCAAAAACGTTATCCTTTACTTTAAATTCTTTTCCATTCGTATTTCCTATTTGCTTTTTAATTATGGTTTTAGTTTTTTTCTTTTTCCTAAGCTCTCTAATATTTTTATCTTGTCTAACTACATTGAGAGTTTTTTGATTAACCCAAACATCTATTTCATTTCGAATTTTATATATTCTATCACCTAATTTTGTCGTACGAACTTTAAAATTAAAGTGATAGACATCAATTCCATCTATAATTTCTGGATTCTTTATCGACAAAGATGCTTCACCAAGCTTTAGGTTTAATACATCTAGTGCACCTTCTATAAATACGTCATATTCATATTTTATTTTTATGTCAAAATTATTTTTAAGATCATTTGCAACAATCGTAGAAAGACTTAAGAGAAACAGTATTATAAATCGCATTTAACGTATTTTGTTTTTTTCATTATTATCAAAAAGATATATACTTGACGGAGGATTGTTTATAATACCACCGTCAATTAATAAATCAATTTTGTCCCCAAATTTTTTTTCTATTTCATCTGGATTGTTCAGAGGTGGATTTCCCGTCTCATTAATGCTTGTAGTAGTTATTGGTTTTTCATAAATGCTCAGTAATTTTTTAAGAAATTTATGGTTGGGAACTCTAAAACCAATTTTGCCGTTTTGTGTTATTCTATTATTAAAAGCATTTTCAACATAACTAACGATACATGTATCACCTAAAGGAACAATATTTTGAATTTCACTCATAAATTTTTCATCAATTATAAGTTTGTTTCTAATAGATTCGAAATTGTCAACGATAATACTCATGGGCTGACTTCTTTTTTTAAGTTTATTTATTCTATTTATGCCATCATCATTATCTAAATCTGTCCCAATACCGTAGATAGTATCTGTTGGATACACAATAATTTTTTTATTTGATAGTGCTTCTAAAGCAATATCGATTGCATCGTTATCCGTTAAGCATATTCTTATCATTGATATTTTTTAAATGTTTTCCATCTCTTGTGAAACCAAAAATATTGTTCCGGCGCTTTTTTAATACTTTTTTCAATTTCTTTTGTATACTCTTGAACAATATCGATGATTCCAAGACTATTATTAATTTTCTTAAATTTTACATTATAATAATTATCAACTTTTATTATTTCAAAATAGACTAAAGGACATTTTTTTCTTTTACTTAATATTGCTGCTCCAGAATGAGTTGAAGATTCATTATTAAAAAATTTTACAACAACGCCCTTTTTTTTAGCATCTTGATCGCTCAATAATATAAGCCCGTTATTCTCTTTCAAACATTTACTTAGAAGTTTAGCATCGCCACCCTTGTAAAATTGTTTTTTAAGGAAGTTTTCCCTTATGTCTTTAAAAAAAATATCAGCACTACCACTATTTTGCTTATAAGCAACTCCTGTTAAATCAAATTTTAATTCATTTAATTTGAAAAAAAGCTTATCAAATGCACCAAAGTGTGCTCCAACAAAAATAACACCTTTCTTTTGTTTAAAAGCTTCTTTAATAACTTCTATATTTTCTATTTTGATATTTTGGTTATTAAAAAAACGAGGATATGATAAAAAGTCTAAAAATTCATTAGTAAAAAATTTATAACATGCTTTCATTGTTTCGTAGTGCCAAATATCAGGTTTACTGGGGAATGCTATTTTGAGATTTTCCAGAACAACTTTTCTTCTCATTTTTAGTATATGGAATAGTAGACTATAAATTATTTTATAGGTAATTTTTATTATTGCTTTAGGAGCAATTCTAAGTAGCAATGAAAAAGCTTTTAAAAAAAAATGCATCTACTAAATGTAAATCTTTGAATTAGCAATGAAAACAAAATTAAAGTATATAACTATTCTTATAGCATTTCTTTTTTTTGGTTCCTCTATAGCAGATGAGAGTCAAAAAAACATTTATGTTGTACCAATACAAGATGTTATTGATTTAGGCATCCCTGGGCTTGTAAACAGATCTATTGATTTAGCAGAGGGCAAAAATGCTGATATATTAATTTTTGATATTGATACATTCGGTGGAAGAGTAGACGCTGCTACTCAAATTAAAGATGCAATATCAGGAACAGATATCTTAACAGTAGGTTTTATTAATCGTCGGGCAATATCAGCAGGATCACTCATAGCATTATCATGTGACAAAATTTATATGACAGAAGGCGCCACAATTGGTGCAACAAGTGTTGTTGATATGTCTGGTACTAAACAATCTGAAAAATCCCAAAGCTATATGAGAGAAGAGATGGCAGCAACAGCTGAAAAATCTGGTAAAAATCCAGATATTGCTCGTGGAATGGTAGATGAAGAGCTTAGTTTTGAATACTTGGTAGTTGATGGAGATTCTTTAAAAGTTGAAGATATTGAAGGTAGAAAAGAAGGAAAATTAATAACATTGACAACAGAGCTTGCATTAAAATACGGGATTTCAGACGGTAAAAGCGAAACTGTTGAAGAACTATTAATAGAACTTGGTGTTGAGAACTACAACATTACTAGAGTAAATGAAAACTGGTCAGAAAATCTTGTAAGAGTTTTAACTAATCCCACTGTATCTTCATTACTCACTACATTTGGTACTATTGGTATCATATCTGAGCTTTATAGTGCGGGTTGGGGTATTGGAGGAACAATAGGAATTATTTGTCTTACTCTTGCATTGGGAGCAGGTTATATTACTCAATTGGCTTCTTCAACAGATCTTTTAGTAATCTTAGGAGGATTGTTTTTATTAGTTATTGAGTTTGTTGCAATACCCGGATTTGGTGTTTTTGGTTTAGTAGGAATAGTAGTTTTATTTTATGGCATTTATCTTTTGCTTATACCTGATATTCCTGTTGGTCCTGAAGTATATTCAGAAGCCTTAGATGGATTCTCTTGGGCTATTGTTGTTGGAATTATTGGTATGATATTTTTATTACGCCTTATCGGACAATCAGCTTTTTTCCAAAAACTAGTTAGCACAGAATCGAACAAAACAACATTAAAGAAAAATTACAAGAACAGAAGTAAAGTTGAGTAATTATAAAATATTATTTTATAATATCTTAAATTTAATTTATAACAAAAAGGAGGAGTAATGGGACTATATGTTGCCATACCGTTAGTATTATTTATTTTATTGCTATTATGGATTGTGCCTGTAGGTCTTTGGTTGCAAGCCATTTTTAGTATTGGTGGAGGGCATGTAACCATATTAAATCTTGTTGGTATGAGATTTAGAAGAGTACCACCGGGTGTAATTGTAAATGGACTAATAGCTGCAAGAAAAGCTGGCCTAGATGCTATCTCAAGTGGAGATCTTGAGGTACATTTTATGGCAGGAGGAAACGTAGATAAAGTAGTTGATGCCTTAATTGCAGCTTCTAAAGCTGGAATTGAATTAACATTTGCTATCGCTACAGCAATTGATTTAGCTGGAAGAGATGTTTTATCAGCTGTTCAAACAAGTGTATATCCAAAAGTTATTGATGCACCAATTGATGGAAAGCTATCAGCTGTTGCAAAAGATGGTATTGAAGTAAGAGCAAGAGCAAGAGTTACAGTTCGTACAGATATCCCTAATCTTGTAGGTGGTGCAACTGAAGATACTATTATAGCGAGAGTTGGAGAAGGTATTGTAAGTGCTATTGGATCAAGAGAAACATATGAAGCTGTTTTAGAAAACCCAGACTCAATTTCAAGAACTGTGCTTGAAAAGGGGTTAAATAGTGGAACAGCATTCGAAATATTATCAATTGATATAGCAGACATTGACGTTGGAAAAAATATTGGAGCCCAATTACAAGCTGATCAGGCTGAAGCAGACCTAAGGGTAGCTCAGGCAAAAGCTGAGACAAGAAGAGCAATGGCAGTTGCATTAGAGCAGGAAATGAAGGCCAAAGTTGTTGAAGCTGAATCTGAAGTACCTCTAGCTATGGCCCATGCATTTAAGCAAGGTAATCTTGGCGTACTTGATTATTATAAGCTTGATAACATTGCTTCAGACACAAGCATGAGACAGTCTATTGCTGGAGTGAGCGAAGACAATAAAGAAGAATCTGAGGATTAATATTGGAAGAGCTAATATATTGGGGGATAATCTTCCTTTTCTATCTTTTTTCTGCCTACAGAAGTAGGCAGAAAAAGAAAGAAGCATCTTTACAAGAGCAGGAGATACAAGAATTTCAAGCTCCTGCCGAAAATGTTGACCCATCAAAACCAGAATTCAACTTATTTGAGTATTTAAATGATGCAATGGAAAAGTCAGCCTTAGATTTAGATAAATCAAATCTTGAGATGCAACCAATAATTGATATTGAAGAAAATTATGAACCTGAATCAGTAACAGAGCAACGAGAGGAACCTGAGATTATAAATGAGCAAAATTTTGATATAAAAAATCAACATCTAGATCATCTTAAAAGCAGAATAAAAACAGGTTCAAATACCATTTATAGTTCCTCAGAAAGGTTAAAGGTAATTCAAAAGAAACTAAGAAATAAACCAACAAAGTTAGGAATTGTTATGCAAGCAATTTTTGAACCACCCAAATCACAAGGATTGTAATTATGAAATTCTTAATTATGGGACCTCCAGGTGCTGGTAAGGGGACTCAGGCTAAAATTCTCTCACAAAAATTTAACCTTGAACATCTATCAACAGGAGATATATTACGATCAGAAATAAATAATAAGTCAGATGTTGGTCTTAAAGCACAAAAATTTATGGATGCAGGAAATCTTGTGCCAGATGACGTTCTCTTATCAATGATGAAAAATAAATTAACTCAATTAAGAAATAGTGGAATTATTTTGGACGGTTTCCCTAGAACTGTTCCCCAAGCTGAAGGATTATCAAAAATTTTTAGTAGTCTTGAATCAAAAATTGACTATGTAATAAATATTGAAGTCGAAGAAAATGCTCTTATAAATAGATTAATTGAACGTGCAAAAAAATCAGGTAGAGCTGACGATACAAAAGATGTAATAATTAAGAGACAGCACGTTTATAAAGAATTGACCGAGCCACTCATCGAATATTATAGTAGCGAAATTATTCAGGTGGACGGAGATGGAACTATTGAAGAAGTAACACATAGAATTCTTAAAAGAATTATATAATGCAAATAATTGCAATTACAGGCGGAATTGCATCAGGAAAATCTCTTGTAGCAAAATATCTTTTTGATGAATATGGAGCATTCATTTTTGATGCTGATAAAGAAGCAAAAAATATCTTAATGAAAAATGAGGTATCAAAAAAAGTATTAGATTCATTCCCTTCCATAAAGTCCTTAACACTTAAAGAAATTTCAGAAGTAGTTTTTAAAAATAAATCAAATCAAAAAAAATTAAATGATATTATTCATCCCTTGGTAAAAATTGAAATTGAAAAATCTATTGCCATTAAAAAAGGGAAAGAAAATATTTTTATTATTGATGCACCATTAATAATTGAGTCTGGAATGTTCGAAGATTTAAAAAATAATGGAGCAATTATAGTTTTGATTGCAGCTAAGGATAGTATTAGAGCTAGAAGAGCTTTATTGAGAGGTGGCCTTTCTCAAAAGACAATTAGTGATAGGATGAAGCTTCAAATGAGTGATGAAGAAAAGAAAAAATATGCAGATTTTGTAATTGAAAATAACTCAAGCAAGGAATCTCTTTTTACTAAAGTTGATAAATTTTTCAAAGAAAACTTAGGATGATAGATTTAAATAAATTACTGACATTATTTATTTTTTTATTTTTTATTTCATGCGAATCAGATATTGTTTCAGAACCAATATCTGATAATGATAGCGAACAGTCTGGAGGAACATTTGTTGGTGGTGGAAATAGTACTCCTTCTGAACTTTCGGTTGAGTTAATTACAAAGATAAATGATCAAACCGCATCTTTTTCATCTCCATTTGGTGGATATAATAGAAGCTTCATTGTACATGTTCCTCCAAATTTTGACCCTAATATTTCTTCCTTACCACTCGTATTCATTTTACATGGATATACAAGTACAGCACCTATAATAAGAAATTATTCAAACTTCGACTCCATTGCTGATCAAGAGAATTTCATTGTTGTTTATGTTCAAGGAACGACTGATAATTTTTCTAATACAGGATGGAATGTTGATCTTTTACCCTCATTCAGCACAGTAGATGATGTTGCTTTTTTCAGAGCTCTAATTTCGTATTTTAAATCTAATTACAATATTGCAGATGATAAAATATTCTCAGCAGGAATGTCTTTAGGTGGATTTATGAGTTATAGACTAGCCTGTGAAGTAGAAGAAATTAATAGTATAGGTTCAGTTACAGGTTCAATGTCAGGCTATTATTCTTGTTCGCCACCAAATAAGAAAAGTATTATACATTTTCACGGGACAGCTGATACTGTTGTTCCATATAATGGAAGTGATTGGACAAGATCTGCCATAAGTGCTCATAATTTCTGGAGTGATTTCAGTAATTGTGAAAACTTTACTGAAATTATATTACCTGATTTAAATAGTGATGGTACTAGCTCATCAGTTAAAATATCAAGTGATTGTGATGATAACGTAATAGTTCGACTATATACTTTACCAGATGAGGGACATACTTGGTTTAAAAGAGAGTGGGGTCATGACTTATCAAGCTCAATAGCAATCTGGAATTTTTTTAAAAGTCAGATTAATGAAGATTGAACAAAAGTTTTTAAAATATCTATCTAGTAAGGATACCGTTCTTGCAGGTATAATAGAGAAATTTGATGAACCATCTATATCAAAATCAGATGATTATTTATTAGATTTAGTAAAATATATTATTTTTCAACAAATATCTACTAAAGCGGGTATAAGTATCTATAAAAGATTTCTAACTTATTATAAAAATGAGAAGCTCCTAAAAAGAAAGTTTTATATTACAAAAAAAGCTCAAAAGGAAATTGGGTTGTCTGCTCAAAAGAAATTATATATCGAGAATATTTTTCTAAATAAAGAAGTAATAATTGGTTTAAAAGAAATAAACGATGAAAGATTAATCAGAGAGACTCTCATTAAAATAAAAGGTATAGGTAATTGGACTATTGATATGTTTTTGATTTTTTCAAAATGTCATCTTGATATTTTCCCAGTAGGTGACTTGGCGGTGATCAATGTTATTAAAAAAGAGTATCAAGTTGATTCAATAGAACAAATTCTTAAAATTGCTAATAAGTGGTCTCCTTATAAAACGATAGCTACTTTATATTTGTGGGAATCTTTGGGAGATGAATTCCCTAATTAAAATCTGATAATTTATATTTTAGAAAAAAATCAATAATTTCTTTGCTAGAATTTATTTCATGATTGTTTCTACCAAAAAATAGTCTAAGGGTAAGCCAATCTGCTATTGGTGAACCAAGCCATAGATGCCCGCCTTTAACCACCTTAAAATGAATTACTTGTGTATTAGAATTATTTTTACTGTAAGT
>CEQY01068150.1_pt1 | contig 22239 bp, 17 predicted proteins | sample 361391 | NCBI WGS metagenome assembly CEQY01 (sample SAMEA2621075, study PRJEB7988) | marine metagenome | isolation source: saline water (ENVO:00002010), including | reverse complement strand
ATTGGCATTGGAGATAGATATTGAAGACTTTAGAATAATCGGGAACTATACATTTCAGGGAGAGGGTTGGGGAATTTGCTTCAATGGTGATCATTTTGTAACTTCTAATGGATCCTCAGTTTTATCCTACAGGGATCAGCAAACATTTGAAATCAACTATTCTGTAAATGTTACTTGGGACGGAGAATCGGTACAAAATCTCAATGAGCTTGAGTGCGTCAATGACAAGATATACGCAAATATTTGGATGCAAGACACAATTATCGAGATCAATTCCACAACAGGTATGGTAGAAATGTTCGCCTCAGCAAAGACTTTGTCAGAAAATCATGAAGGCCCCCTAAATGAAGTATTGAATGGAATTGCGTTAGATCATAACAGAGATGGTTTTTGGATAACAGGGAAGAATTGGAGTGAGATGTATCTTGTAAATTTCGAAAGTATCGGCGAAAATCAAACAAATAAAAAAGACTCACCAATTTCAATACAAATTTTGGATAATTGGACTACTTTGGTAGTCCTGCTATCAATTACGATTTCTCTAATTTTTTCCAGACTCGTAATGAGGAGAAACTAAGCCCTGTAAACGCCCAACTTCAAGGACCTTCGCCGTCAGGAATAGTTATGGTCGAACAGGACGACACTTCTGGTATTGATATTGAGTATTTTCTTGAAGATATCTCAATGGAGTCATCCACGAGAGTTGTAGGAGCAGTTTTGATAATTATTGGAAGTATACTGGGTGTCCAACTTGGCATTCTTCTAATTTCAGTCGATCCAGACGAGATTCTTTCAGGATCAGTGGACTCAACAGAGCAATACTCCGATGTTTCTGGAATAGTAATTTCAGCACTTTCTGATAACAATACTGGCGGAGATCCAGTGGAAGGAGTAAAGGTAAGGCTACTTTTTGAAGACGGAAGCACCACTGGCAAGGAGGACTTTACCGACTCAAATGGAAGATTTCTTATTCCGGAAGTTAGGAGGGAACCTTCCCTTCTTTCTTTCACTTATCCCGGCAATAACACAACTAAGGTATATTTTACTCCGGGTGATAATGCACAAATCATTGTTACGATTACACCAGGTGATGGGGAAAATATCATCGATTTGAGCGGTGAAAGCTACCTCGGTCAATCTGTTCTAATTGCAACTACAATCGCCATTCTAACAATAATTCTCGGTCTTGCGGGCGTTTATGGTGGAATAGAAGCATATCGTGGTGAAAGCTATCGAAGATCATGGTGGTTCTCATTCTTAGGACTCTGGAGTAGGGGGATGATTTTCATAGGCCCCTTGCTAATACTTATCGGAATGGGGTTAGTAACTTTATCTAAGGAACAGTTTTCTGCGGATGCTATTAGGGAATAGGGGCATAGCATGTTTCTATTTTCAGTAGAAGGCGGGGATGGGAGCGGAAAAGGCCTTGCAACACAGGTAATTTCAGAGATCTTAGAACAAGAATTCTGCTTTACTTCCGTGGAGAAAACTGCTGAGCCTAGGAGGAACCACCCATTGGGTAGGCTTGCAATAGATTCAGTTAGAGAGAAAACTACTACTCCAGAACAGGAGGCAGGTCTATTCGCTGCTGACAGACTCGATCATTCACATGGTTGGATTCTTCCTAAGCTACTAGAAGGAAGAGCTGTGGTAAGTGAGAGAAATATCCACTCATCTTTGGTTTACCAAGGAATAGTTGGCGGCATAGGGATAGGGAGGGTGGCCCAAATAAACTCAGCAGCACTTATCCCAGATCTTTGTATTTGGGTTGACTGTGATCCAAAAATAGCCCTGGGGAGAATACGTTCTGAAACATTAAGAGGCCTTTCAGATAAAGAAGAATACTTCGAAACATCAGATTTTCAGATTCGAATTAGGCAAGGATATCAAGATCTATTGTCCGGTAAAGTGGAAATGCCCACTCCCTTCGATATGGGAGCAATAATAGGTCCAATTTCCAATGAAGGTTCACAGAAAGATTTCCGTAGATTACTCAAAGAAGTAATTCGATCATTTATGAATAGAAGAAACTCCCCAATTAATATTAGAATGGAAAAGGTAGACCAGTTTCAAATTAAATCAATAATCCAGAGATCTAGCTCTCAGAGTACTCTTTCGGGTTTGGGCTTTAGCCCCCCAAAGAATAATTCTAATTGGCTCCGAGGAAATGCGCCATGGAAGGTTTTGAAATCCGCCCAGCACGATCACAAAGAAATGCTTTCATCCCTCGTGAACAATAAATCCGATAATTTAATCGAAATACCAAAAAATATTCTCAATCACTCGGTTTCATCAGTTTGTGGAACACTTTCGCTTATTCAATCTGCAGAAATATCCGAAATCAGATCAAATATGGGTCCAGTTAGATCAGTCTCAGAAAGGCATACTCGTCGAATTATCAAGTTCCTAAGGGACTTCGGTTGGATCTCTCAGAGAAAGAACCTTCACGGGAGAGATTCTCCTAAGTCTCAGCTGAAGAGTGAGTATTACTCATTTGGTAGACTTGTGCTCGCGATTTGGCCGCTGAGAAAAGCAATTAGGGATTGGCAAAGAAGGAACCCAGAAACCCATCTAAGATTCTGCATGGGCCAATTAGAAAAATCAGGGCTCTATGAATCTCAATTGAGAGAATCAATAGAGAGATTGTCAATTATCGGTAGTGGTTCCAAGGACAATTCAAACCCCAAGGACCCCGGCCAACTATCTCAGTGGTGGAAAGGGTCCTGAATTCACTTACTTACTAGTCTAGAACCCAAGGGAAGTCCTACGGAATCAGCGTCTGCGAAGAATCTTGGCCTAGCACTGAAGGCAGAGCAAACCCACCACCCACCAACGAAGCCGGCAACTGCTCCAGTAACCAACCTCAAGGGATTGTTTGATTCATATGAACCCACCAAAAGTTGTGTAAAGCCATCTACTGCCATAGGTATAACTCCCAAAGTAATAATCACCAAGACTGAAATTAGCCGGAAATCCCTCTTGTATACGCCTCCCATCCAATTATCCGGAAAGACTGAAAGAAATGTATCCCTTACTGTCCATCTGTTAAAACCCCTCAATCCAAAAAGTAGGCATCCCATGGCAAATCCAAAAAATATTCCAATATCTCTTGTACAAACTGGTTGCTGATTGCCATTTATTTCCCATGATCTCTCATATTTCTGATGACAATTCAAGTCCCCAAATGCATAAACGAAGGCCCATATCGGGCTTAGATCGGTCCAAACGAAACTCCCCCCATGAGCAGACTGGTCATGTCCTACTTCCGAACCTTCTCCATGATCCTGATTACCCCAACTTCCTTCGAATGCATAGTCTATGGCATTGGCTCTACCAGATAGTTCAGGAACAGAATCCGAAGGTAGTGACATGGGGGCAATGAAGCATAGTGCTAGGTATGTCGATACTAAGCCCCCCAATAACCTTGAAACCCTAATTTCCGATTTCCTCTCCTCCCGGCCATTCTTATTTTTCATTAAAACCCCCAAGGCCATCCAGTTGAATTTCTTTCATAGATTTCACTGAAATTTGATTATTTCGATTATCAATATTGGGGGATTCCTTCGCAGCATGCCTCGACTACTCTGTAGCAATCGGGGCATTCCATGTGCTGTCGTATTGGAACTGCTCTGCCTCGATAACCGCAAAGGCATGAGATGTAATCGCAGTGATCAACGTCCATGATTCAAATTACTGTCCAAGGACTAAAATCAATTCCCTCATTAAGAATCCAAGCTCTCTAGTTCTTTAGCCAGGGCCCCAACCAGCCATTCATGGAGACTAGCCCCTCCCATTTCCGACAGAGTTGAATTTAGGAAGGCTGCGATAAGAGCTCTTCTTGCATCCTGTTTATCAAAACCTCTTGCCTGTAGATAGAACTCTTGCTCTTCATCAATTGGTCCGTTGGCAGTTCCATGCCCACATCCGACTACGTCACTTTCCATCACCTCTAGCTCAGGAATTGAATCGGCCTCGGCCCCATTAGATAGTAGCAAATTATGGAAAATCTGAGCGGCATCCGCTCCCTTTGAGCCTTCTATAACCCTCAGCATACCTGTCCCCACAGTCCTGCTCTTACCGCCACATGCCGAATGCCATGAAAGTCTACTGAAAGTCTCTGGAGCCTCATGATGAATCTCAATATGGTGGTCAAGATGCATAGACTCAGCAGAGAGGATTGATCCAAGAACTCGAACGGAACCTCCGGGACTACTCAATCTGTATCGAAGATCTGCTTTGGTCCTCTCAGAGCCAGAAGACACGGTTCCGGCCCTAACATGCGCATCTCTTCCTAGTGTAATTGAGTCCGATCTAAGCATCGCCCCCTCCTCTTGTAGCCCCATAACAACATCATTCAGGATCGCACCATCTCCAATATGTCCCGTTCTTAGTATTCCAAACCACTCACATTCCCCGACTACCTTAGTTACTAATTCAAAATTTGCTTGAATACCAACATCTAGGCTAATATGGACTACATCGAATTTTCCTTCAGCCTCTATATTCAGAAGAATGGGCGATTCTGAAGTGAAACCGTCTTCAATCTTCAAAGTCCATTTTGAATTTTTCGAAGAAGCATCTAGGAAAGAATGTGTCAACTCATCACCTATGTCTGAGTCCGTTTCCGCCATAATTCCTTCAACTAGTCTAATTCCATCAGGAGTATGAGTTCCATCAATGGATGAAATAGACATTTTTGGAGTTCCCATTTGTGGAATGGAATCTAACTTTCCGGTGGGATGAACTCTATTCCAAGGGGTATATTTCCAAAGATGAGATGATTTGTTAGGCGTTTCTAGGCTGAGATACTTGGTGGCCGGATCCATGAGAATCTCATCCGATGCTGCCTTCCATCTCCAAGGCCATCAATTGATTCAACTCAACTGCATATTCCATTGGCAATTCTCTAGTAAATGGCTCAAAGAACCCATTCACAATCATTGCGAGCGACTCTTCCTCAGAATGGCCACGACTCATTAGATAGAATAGCTGCTCATCACTGACTTTCGAAACACTTGCCTCATGTTCGCACCTAGCTGTAGGATTAGAAACCTCCATAGTAGGGTATGTATCCGATCTACTACTCTCGTCAAGTATTAATGCGTCACACACAACATTAAGCTTGCAGTTGTCGGCCTTCGGAGAAACAGTTACCATGCCTCTGTATGAGCCTCTGCCCCCATTCTTGCTGATACTCTTGGATAGAATTTTACTGGTAGTGTTGGAAGCCAAGTGATGAATCTTTGCCCCAGCATCTTGGTGTTGCCCCTCTCCAGAATAAGCCACTGAAATAACCTCAGCATGACTTCCTTCACCCTTGAGAATCACGGCTGGATATTTCATAGTGAGTTTACTACCTATATTGCCGTCAACCCACTCAATCTTCGCATTCTCATGCGCAATTCCGCGCTTCGTTACTAGATTGTAAACATTGGAGCTCCAGTTTTGAATTGTAGAATAACGAATATGCGCCCCAGGCAAAGCAACAAGTTCGACAACCGCTGAATGAAGTGAGTCGGTTGAGTAAGATGGGGCCGTGCACCCCTCGACGTAGTGAATGCTACTCCCCTCATCCGCAATGATCAGTGTCCTTTCGAATTGCCCCATGTTCTTGGCATTGATCCTGAAGTAAGCCTGAACCGGCATTTCGACATGAACTCCAGATGGCACATAGATGAAAGAACCACCAGACCATACTGCAGTGTTGAGTGCTGAGAATTTGTTATCAGAGTACGGGACTACGGAGCAGAACCATTTTTTTACAATCTCAGGATACTCACGAAGGCCACTATCCATATCTAGAAAAATCACCCCTTGTTTCTCTAAATCTTCCCTAATGCTATGGTAAACTGCTTCTGACTCATATTGCGCAGTCACTCCAGAAAGCCATTTCTGTTCAGCTTCTGGGATGCCCAGTCTATCGAATGTGTTCCTGATATCATCCGGAACATCATCCCAACTCCGCTCAGTTGAGTCCGATGACCTGAGATAATAACAAATTTTGTCGAAGTCAATTTCTTCTAACATTGAGGTATTCCCCCAAGTAGGCATCGGCCTAGAAGAAAAGTGCTCAAACGCACGAACCCTGATTTCAGTCATCCATTCTGGCTCTTCCTTAAGCTCAGATATCTTTCTAACAACTTCTTCCGATAGACCAAAATCGAACCTAATTGTTGAATTCTCAGGATCATGCCATCCAGCCTTGTAATCTCCAACTGCTCCTCTCGCTTCTTCATTCTCCGGCATTTCAATCTCACCCTTTACTCAACCACTCATAGCCTCTCTCTTCAAGCTTTGTAGCTAATTCAGAACCACCTGATGCTACAATTTTGCCACCCATTAGCACGTGAATCGTATCAGGTTTAACATGCTCTAGAATCCTAGAGTAGTGGGTAATAATAAGTGCTCCAGAGCCAGTACCCCTTATCGCCTCGTTCACTCCTTTGGAAACTGTCCTGATGCCATCGATATCTAGTCCGCTGTCCGTCTCATCCAATACGGCCAGTTTTGGCTTCAGTAGCATCAACTGCAGAATCTCGAACCTCTTCTTTTCCCCGCCACTGAAACCATCATTTACGTATCTGGAAAGAAAAGACCTAGGTATATCAAGGGATGCCATTGCTTCCTTTAGATCTTCACGGAATTCAGAGCCCTTTGCCTCCTCCTCGCCCCTAATGCTTGCTACAGACTTCCTGAGGAAATTTCCCACTTGAAGTCCCGGTACTGATTGGGGATACTGAAAGGAAAGGAAAACTCCTTTTCTGGCTCTCTCCCAAGATTCTAACTCTAGGATACTACTTCCATCAAGAAGTACATCTCCCTTCTCCACTTCGTAGTCTGGATGCCCCATGATGATATTAGCCGTAGTAGTTTTGCCACTACCGTTCCTCCCCATAATAGCATGAATCTCTCCGGGTCCAATCTTGAGATCTATTCCCTTCAATATTTCAGTGTCTCCGATTCCTGCATGAAGCCCCCTTATCTCCAGAAGTTCGCTACTTGTGCCCATAAACTCACCACGCAATATTTGTTGTCTGCGGTCTTCGCCGATTAGATGCCCCTATAATCATGCCCATGTACCGACTAGTCGTGAATCAAGATGACCCCGACTCAATCGCGACTTCTGGCAATCTAGAAGAGTCTTACAGGATGGAAATTGAAGAACTGATAAAAAATGAATCAGAACGGAGAATTACTGAAAATAAAGATCCTTTAGAAGAGTCACGGCTTCATTCTCTGTCCTTGGTGGACTTATTTGAGAAAAATCACCCGGATTTTGTTGCCGCCTTGATGGTCAGGCTTGGCCCAGTTAGGGCTGCTTTGGAGGGCCATGGGGGTTCTTTGGTGGTATTCAGCGGAGAAATAGAAATAAACCAAGGCGGCAAAAAAACTCTATCCTTAGTAGTTGATTTAGATGGCGCATGTGTATCATGCGGAGCTGCACCGGGCACTCTCAAGGGGATACAAGATGATTTATTGACAGATGATGAAATAATCTCTGTAAGATTCAATTCTGGCATGTTAGAATGGTTCGATGAGATTCAGAGGGACTTTTTGCTTAAGTTCGGAGGAGTATCATTTGTCTAGAATCCGATTCTGTTAAACAGCTCTTCCATTGCATCGCTAGAGAAACCCAAAACTGTGACTTCTTCTCCCTGAACAACTTTAGCAAATGATTGCGCCATTCCCGCGATGTCGTAACCCCCTGCCTTTCCAAACCATGATCTCGATTGAATTAGTTCATGCATCAGATCGCCATCCAAATCATCAAATTCCACTATCGAGGAATTAGTCCAAATATTCAATCGCCACCCTCTTTTTAATTCAATATCTCCCACTTCCATGTCCAATATTGCTGTGGAAGACCAGACTTTGTGCCTCCTTCCAGATAGTCTAATCAATGTCGATGCTGCAATTAGCTCGTCTTCCGGTTTTCCCAATGCAACCGAACTATTGTCCGGATCCTCCACTAGGGTATCAGAAACAAGAATAAGTGATGGAAGTTGTGTCTCGCCTTCTGGAAATTGGGAAGCTACAGCCTCAGCCTTAACCATACAAGCATGTTCCGTTTGGAGACTCACTTCAACGTTTGAGTTGGGAACTGGCTCTACTTCCCCCAGTTCGTGATAGTTAAGGTTAATTTCACTATTTGCGAGAATTTCTGAGATCCACGCACGCCTTCTATGCGATGCCGAAGCTAGTGTGATCGATATCTCACTCATTCAGAGATCAACCCTGGTGCCACAAACAGGGCATTTTGTGGACGTTACCCCCGGACTTGTCACTATCCTGCTCCCACACTCACTGCATGAAATTTGACTGCCTGTCGCCGGAATTTCGGGAAGAATGGGTCCATTCATTATATCCTCCGAAACAACCATCTTATCTTCATAAGGGGCTTCATCTTGCTCAGAAGCTCTCCTGCTCCTTCTTTCCTTTCTGATGTTTGATGGCTCCAAATTGTCTGCTGAATCTATTATTTCTACTTCCAAAGGTCCGACCTTTAGGTCGGAGTCCTCTAGCAGATCTATAACATCATCCTCCATCACTACGGTGTCATCCTTGTTCACCGTACTTCTTCTACCGGCCCATCTCAATCCCTGGGCAGAAACTCCAGCTAGAGTTACAATGCCAAGAATGAGTATTGACAAAGCTACCCCTATCAACAATATTTCGAAGCTCTCTTGATCTAGGCCCAAAGAAGATCTTAGTTGATCAGACAAATCACTGTCTCTTTTCGACCCCCCGTCATCTATCAGAGTTCTTATCTGCCACCTCCCAGATGAAAATACTACAATACTGGTTTCGCTAGAATCGTCTGATCTATCCGCACAATTCATTTGACCCCTGACTACGGTATCTGAGAACCCGATCCATCCCTCTTCGATGTCTATCATGCCATATTCTACTTGTGGACCGAAGGGCCCAACCCTGTCAAAGAATACTTGAATGCCTCGCTCCGACTCAACCACTTCTATTTCCGATAAGCCCCTAGCTGGCATTCTGACCTCCATCCCACCTTGGGTAATAAACGAAGAATCAGTAACGAAAGATACAATCTCTGACTCTTGTGGGTCGCCCTCTCTCCAAAGGGAAATCAGCCAATCCATCTTATCTTCAGTTATGACTGTAAGTTCTGGTCTCGCCGTGTAGTCACCCACGGCCTTTCGATATGACCACGTCTCTTGATCAATTTCTCCGTGTGTGTACCAAGTTCCGAGTCTTTTTTCTCCAGTAGTATCGTTTCTGACCGTCTGATAAAGAATGTGAATCTGATCGTATCCGAATTCCACAGCTACCGGGTCTTTGTGATTTGGATCAGCATCGATATCATGGATTATACTTGGATTCAGGTACCAATCAAGCGACGATTGCGGAGATTGGGCATAAAGGAGGAAAATATCCGTAACATCATCAAGGGTTCCGCCGGTGAAAACATCTCTATGATAACCGGAAACAATAATCTCAGAATCCAATACATCAATGTCGACTCCCCAATATTTTCCATCAGAAAGAGGAATGCCCGGCATCAAGTCCTGAGGCGGGGACAATCTACAACTGGAATCAACTGTCGAGTAACTCACTGTTTGCATAAGGAACCAGTCAGGACCCATATAGCGTCTAGTCCAAACAACATGGGCAAAACCATCTTCAGTAGTGACAACAGATAGGTCTCCAGACCATCTTTCTTCTATCACATTATTGCACTCAATTAGGGTGTTACTTGGACTCAGTTTGTACATGTGGAGGGTTCCGTCCTTCTCACTGATAAGCAAATCATCCCCGTCGTCTTGCCCTAGTCTCACAATTTCAACTGGACTTTCTCCAGGATTCAAATTTGCATCCCTAGCCCCTGTCAATGTAGTGCTATCAACTAGTATTGTCCTTTCTCTCTCATTGTCCGACCAATCGTTCTCACTACCTTCGTGATTTACCTTCAGCCTAATTTCTAACGGTCCCGTCTGATTTGGGATGTATGGGAACGACATTGTCGAGTAAGAACCACCCATGATAAGCGGGACGCTTGAGTTAGATGCCAATTCCCAGCCCCTGCCTTCGACTTTAATTTCCATTGTCCCATATACTGATTGAGCATCTTGGGATCCAAGGTTATCCACTCTTACCTCTATCACTGCAGACTCATCAGGCCTGGGTATGGGGCTGCTGACGGTCATTGCAGATATCGATCCCTCTCTAATTGCCAAGTCAACCCCCGGGGGTCTGGGATCAACGGTGAATATTCCTGAAAGCTGGTTATTTCCATCATCTAACTCTTCTATTGTGTTCAAAGGATCCATAACTATCGAAATCAAAGATTCTCCTGACACTGATGGATTCCAATATAGGACGACATTGACAAACTCGCCGGAATCAATGTTACCAATCAGATACTCGTCTCTTCGCTCCCCCCATTCCTCTAAGGTCACCCCAACATCTTTCGCTGCAAGATCTCCTGTATTCCTAATAGTGGCCCTAACTTCCAGAAATGTATTGACATATGCGCTTTGCATGGGGATCCCATATTCTTGTACTGATATCGATTTACTGACGAAAAGTAAATCTGGCATGGGTTCTATATTGTCGATAATTACTCTTCTGTACAACTCTTGCGAAATAACTCCCACAGCGCTTACCATCCTAACAGAGAGAATATATTCCCCGTCTTTGAACTGAGTAGTATCCCAGTCGAAGCTCCATGAAGTCCATCCTTCATCCCCCTCTTGACATTTCCTAACTTCTCCATTCTGCTCCCAAACGCCCCTTTGGAACAAGTGCTCGCAGTAAACATGCCCCCGGAAGTCCGGATCACTTTTTCCATCTCCATCCTCTGGGGATTGAGAATGCCTTTGACCAAGCAGATCCTCTTCACCCCACAATCCATCCTCGTAGTTGGCTCCGTCCTGCCACTCCCCTCCATCTATTTTCCACTGAATAGTGGCATTTCCGATCGATTGAAACTCCCCATAGACCTCCACACTGCCCTCAATCTCACTCACGCCACTAGGTCCTTCAAGCGTCAAATTGACCCTTCCCACTGGAAACTCAAACTCAGTTGTATTGCTCCATCTGCCTATATCGTTCCTTGCAGCTACCATTCCTGTAATCTCGAGCTCAGCGTAGTCATCAGGTAGATCTGGGACTTCGAAAGGAGCAGTCCAGTTGGTCAGTCCAATTGGGTTCGACCAATTCATTATTGACATTCTTTGAATCGGCTTATTTTTCGACTCCCTATATTCCATCTCAATCTTCACTGCTATCTGCTCAATTGTTCCATTATCTTCTCCGTGCTCATTGATGTGGCCTCTAAGGTTGTAAGTTTCCCCTTCAACAAGCCATGAGTACTTTCTGGGACTTTCGATTTCAACCCAGTGCCCCTCTTGAGGTGGAATCGGGCCACCAGTTTCGTTAACAAAACCCCCTCCAAACATCTCGGTCGCAACCGCAGCCCCATCGATAATCCCAAATCCGTATTTTTCATTCCAACTATTGTCCTGAAATGTGCTATCGATTTGCCACCCAGTTCTGAATTCAGAACTACTCGCTAAGATACTTCTGATGGCCTCATACCTCTCAGTTCCTGGTACATCCTCGTCCATGAAGGCCATGTTTCTTTCTTCCCCGATTTCTAGCATTATTGCTACCAATCCGGCAACAGCAGGGGTAGACATACTTGAACCAGATTTTTGTGTATATTCGTCACTCGCTCTGTTCACCTCCGATCCGGGGATGATTCCTGAGGATTCCGCATGTTGTGCAGAGTTGATGTTTGATCCTGGAGCTACCACCCATGGTTTCATTTCATCCCAAGATTCAGAATCATCGTCACTAACTCTGGGCCCATAGTTCGAGTTGGAGCTTATCTGGTCATCATCTCGATTAATCGTATTCTTGTCATCTAGCCAACCCACTGTTATCGCCGTATCTGCAGATCCCACGGAGTTCACATTGTTTGCTCCATCGTTACCAATTGCTGCTACACACACTAGTCCGTTCTCAGTCGCCCTGTTGACCAAAACAGCTTCCGCACTCGATCCATCCTCATTACTTTCACCAACCGCTGAACTAGCCCTCCCAAAAGACATAGAAACGACCTGAATCCCTCTGCTAGAATCATTCCCAGCAGACCATGCAGTATCACGATTGGTGATTACCCATTCTAGCCCTGCAATTATTGATTGAGAGTTTCCACCCCCATAATCTTGCATTACTTTGACATCAACTAGGTATGAGCCTGTCGCATATCCCTGATTTATCCTAGATGAATCTCCAGTACCCAATGCGATTCCTGCAACATGAGTTCCATGGCCATCACCATCATCGGGGTCCTCATCATTACATCCAGACTGTCCAACACCGGTTGAGTCGCATCCACCAACCCACTTGTTGTCTGGAATTTTACTTGCTTCCTCAGTATTATCGTTATTTTCATCAGAAAAGTCATCCAATGAGTAGTGCTCGTTATCCACTCCAGTATCTAGAACTGCTATGACTTGTCCAGAACCATCGAACCCTAGTCCTCTGATGGAATCAGTATATGTCCCCGAAGCTCTGACCTTGGACCCCTTAGTGGCCTTATCCAAATACGGCGCAATCACGGCCTGCTCCTCCAATAACACAACTCCCTCTAAATTCCAGATATCTATTAGTGAACTAACTGGCACGTGGTCCAATACTATTGCATCCAGATATTTCGCAACCATGAACCAAGCTCCGGCTTCATCCCAACCGTGAGATTCAATCACTGCCCTAAGTGCCGAAATGTCGCTTTCTCCCGGGTGCCATGCATAATGAACAATTATAGCAACTGTATACCTTCCATCATCGCCAATTATAGAAGTCTTGGAAACAGACTCCCTCTGCCCCGATAAAATAAGCTGAAGTCTATCATCAAATCCATTCGAGTCAGAATCAGACCAGAATTCATACCACCAGCCGAAATCTAGCTCAGGCGGTCCTGCATCTAAGGGGGTGAAGTCCGGCTCCCTATCCTTCTCAGGACAAATCTCTCCATCACAATACAGAGGATCAAGCCATCCTTCATTTTCAACGACATATTCCTCCGCAACAAGGTCATTTATTTCGCTCTCCCCATAGTAACCTACTGGGATATCAAGTGAGAAGACCATCATTGCGATGACTAGGGGCGCGATCTTCCCGATACTGGTTTTCATGGCTCTCATAGAGAGCCAAAGTATCGACCTGTATAATTGCAACCTGTCCATGTACTTAGAAAAGTGAGTTATGGCCACCTAAAGTGATCTCTAGAGCGTGTGCACGAAATCGTGCATACTCCTCGTTCTTTCAAAATTATAATTTCTCCATCGCAAATAGGACAAATGGTATTCTCGGACAATTCTTCCAACCACGCTTCCCTGGTCTCCAGCTCATCCCCTTCTTCTCTTAGCTTTGATAGAACTCTCGCCGCCTTCCCGTGCAAAGGTTTTCCAGCTAATTCCCAAGGATCATTGATCAAATCCCCCATTCTAGAAGTCGCGTGCTTTCTAATATCGTCAGCCAAGGAATTTCCTTCATACGGCCCAATCTTTTCTCCTATGGGGCTGGGAGCTCCTCTTGCAATAGGTCTAGCAAGAATATACGCAAGGAAAAAACCACCAATATGTGCCATATGAGCAATATTTGTCTCATCTTCTCTTCCATACTGAATTGAGTATATTTGGAAGATCTCAAGACCCAAACGAACGAATGCAATTAGCCAGACGGGCCAAGCACGAATTAAGAACAATAGGGGAAACTCAATTTTGTCTTCGGGCCAACAAGCCATGTAGGCCCCAAGGATTCCAAAGGCCGCACCACTCGCTCCAATTGCAGGAGTGCCATCTCCAGGGTGTGAAGCTATCCACGCCAAATTTCCACCAATAAGTCCCAAGAAGTATACGGCCAACCATCTTCTAGCGCCTAGTCTTTGCTCAAGAGGTACTCCTGCGAGCGCAATTACAAGCACATTTCCCAGAACATGAATGAAGTCAGCATGCAACCATGCAGATGTAAATAATCGATGTAGATGCTCTGGGTTGCCCTGAGAGGAGCTCTCAGTAAGCAGTATTGGAATGACGCTGAGCAAATGATTTGGTTTGAAACTGAAAATCTCACCATCGAATAGTGTTAGACTGAAGTTTACGAAATGAACAAGAAGAAGGGAGAGGACCATAGCTAGGGCTATGCTTGTCTTATCTCTGAAAGCCATTATGAAAGGTGCTAAAGAGACTAAAACCATGGTAGAAAGCCAAAATAAGTCAGACAACTCAAGCTGGCCCCAAGTTAAGTCATAGTCAGTCGCTATCATGGACATCAAACGTCCCTAGTTGACTACTCTAAAGAGTGATTCGTAAAATGGAACACTGATACCAATGAACTTACTCGGGTAATTGTGGTGTCGTCTGTCCTGGTCGAGTCCAGGGAATTGGTAGTCCATCGTGGCCCCATCAAGGTTCTTGATAAATCTACTATATCGATTAACGAGGGAGATGTTGTATCTATAAAGGGGGCAAATGGGTCTGGCAAGTCAACTATAATCGAATCTTTGGCAGGGATTATTTCCCTTAGGGAGGGGTGCGTAATTTGGAAATCCGATTCAGGAAGAAGAATTATCGTCAGGGATTCAGACGGCAATAGGAATGCCCCTCCACCATTCGGTCTGACCCTCCAGAAAGATGGAATTTGTGGGGACGAGATAGTAATAGAGAGGGTAAAATCAGTAATTTCTATTTCGGGATTTGATTCAATTGATGAAAAAGCCCACGAATTATTGGATTACTGGGGACTTAGCCATCGTTCCAAGGATAGAGTAGCACATTTGTCCGGTGGATTAAGAAGGAGGCTGTCAATTCTTTGCGGACTTGTCCCTGCCGCTCTTAGCGATAATCCAAGAGTTGTACTAATGGACGAGCCGTCTGAAGGCCTAGATGAAACATCAAAAAAGACTCTTATTGCGTGGATAAGGGCACTATCATTGAGGAATCACGCGATTATCATAGCAACTCATGATGGCGATATTTCAGCCTGCGCCAACAGAGAAATTAGAATTGAGGACGGTTCTTTAACCGAAACTAGCTCACTCGCCTCTGGTAGTGGTTGTAATTTGCCAGCCGCCTGTTCCTCCCAAGGACAGAGAACTACCGAGTCACTAATCTCGTGGTCACTTAAGACTGAGATCAGAAATCCCGTCGAGACGATAGGGAGGATAACTCCCGCAATTGTTGCCATACTTCTTTCCTATGCCTTAGTTTCGGACAATTCACTAGATAGCAGACTACACGCTTCTCTGATATTTGCTCCTGGTTTCATTGCCGCAATCTCATCTCCAGCTCTTATTTCTAGGCTCTCTGAGTCAGACTGCGGCAGATGGTGGAATGCAGTTGTCGGCCCAATGTCTCGACCTGCCCTTTCAGTAACAGCTTCATCAATCATCCTCCCTATCCCCATCACATACCTTTCTTGGTTCGTTCTTTCTGGATCAGTTGATGAACAGACATACTCCGCAGCCCTTTCTTGGCTTTGGTTACCCTCGCTAGTCCTCATAGATATAGCAATAGCAGCCACAGCACTACATCTTCTAGTGGCGGATCTTTCCAGATCGGGAGCATCACCAGCTCCTCTACTATTGTTAGTTCTAGTCTGGCCATTTTTGCAGATAGTAGATGTTTTAGCTTATATCATAGACAATGGGATGTCATTCGGTTTTGAGCTGGGCGATCCCATTCCGTCATGCCTAATCGCTAGTCTGATATCTGCCATGGTTTGGTTAGCAGCAGTAACTATCCCTGACTCCTGACTGATAGCATTCATCATGGGTGCTTTAATCCGAGGGCTGTGAAGGCCGCCATTAGCGTGTTGTCAGAGTACTGGGAAAGCTACCATCGACGAATCTCCATTCCTTTGACTGCTGCTGGACTAGTTGGAGCGGTTATTACTGCCTTTCTGGGCTTTTTCTGGGCCCCACTCGTTGATCCAGAGGCCTGGAATGCCCCAGAAGCATATAGGATACTTTTCTGGCACGTGCCCTTTGCGTGGACCTCTTTCATTTCGTTTTCACTTTTGTTCCTTGGGGCAATTTTCTGGTATGCCCGAAAATCAGAGTTAGGTTGGAGCATGGTTGTAATTGGCTCAGAGCTCGGCTTCCTCTTCGGCCTAGGAGTAATAATTTCGGGACCCATTTGGGGATCGGTCGAATGGGGGGTATTTTGGGATTGGGGGGATGTAAGGCTCAACACGTATGCATTACTCACCGGGGTGGCGCTATTCCTTGTGATGTCCGTAAGAAGTCAGCCCGACGGTGAAGAAACTAGGGATACCCTTGCAGCCGTTGGATTATTCGGTTTCGTGTTGGTCCCGATAACTGCGGTCGCTACAACAATTTGGAGAAACAGACATCCTGGTCTTATTCTCAGAGAAACGGAGGAGTCAGGCATAGATCCTGACATCAGGATAGTAATGATTCTAGGGGCACTATCATTCATGATACTTTTTTCCGGCCTAGTAGCACTTAACTACTCAATCCAACGCCTGAAAAAAGAAATCTCGGGAGAAAAAATCATTGTGGATAAGGGGGATTTGATTTGACGGGTTTAACTGAGGCTATCGTAACTTACGCAATCCTCTCTTCTCTACTTGCTTCATACGTTTATTCCAGAATTGCACTACATAGGAGTCTCCAAAACGAAGTCTCTAAGCCTCTCAGAGAAAATACAAAAATTTGAGAATACCCCTTTTCGGAAGCCTTCTAACCGTGTATCCAAGCCGATAAAGGGGGAAAGGAATGACAGGGGGGCTATTTTGCATAATCTGCGGAGCAGAAAATACTCTTTCATCAGATAGATTATGTGAGACGTGTCTTAGGCAACGGACCTCACTCTCCAAGATGCCGGAGATAATACAACAGAGGCGCTGTGCCAAGTGCAAATCTTACGAAATTAGAGGCGGATGGTCATCCATGGAAAATTGGGATATTGCAGATTTGAGGATTAGGGAGAACCTCACTCTGGAGAACAGATCTTCAAACACAAATGTCTCTTTCTCGATCCAAGACATCGATGAGAGGACTAATAGGTTACATGTGGATGTATCAGGGACCATCGATGGATTCGTATTCCAAGACTCTCATTCGGTCCTGCTTCAGACCAGTAATGCAGTTTGTACCCCTTGCACCAGAAAGGATGGAGATTACTTCGAAGCCACAGTCCAACTTAGATCCGCAGGAAGGAAACTGAATGAAGAAGAGCTCTCAAAGCTTAGAGAAACTTTGGACGAACTCATTCATTCGATGGAAACTAATCCGATGTTCTTCATTTCAAAAGAAGGTCCAGTTACTGGGGGGTGGGATTTGCAATTGGGATCCAAGAGTTTAGCAAGAAATTGGGGGAGGAGGCTCACAAAGTCCTTTGGAGGTTCGGTTAAGGAGAGTTCCACGGTCGTAGGGGTAAAAGACGGTGTAGAAGTAAGTAGGCTGACCTTAAGTTACCGAAAGCCAGCATACTCAATTGGCGATATAATCATGCTAAGAAAATTACTTTGGATAGTTGATAGTTGGAAGAAGGAAGGGCCAATTCTCAGGAGGATTGACAGATTTGAGAGAACCGGAGTTACTTGGAGGGACATGGAGTCTTCGAGTGTAATTTGTTCTTTATCCGAACAAAAAACCGTTCAGATACTAAACAGGGATAGCTCTGCGGCCGAATTCATGGATCCATCAGATTACAAGATCTCAACTGTGGCCCTTCCATACGATGATGACGGTCAAGCCGATGAATTGCGCATCGCCTTCATAGATGATGGATGGTTAGCTATTCCCGTGGGTGCCAGGTGATACAGAATGAGTGAGGATGATTTCAGCAAACTCCTCAGAGAATACGACAAAAGAGGAATGGCGGGGTTTACGAGAAGTTTTGTACAAGATTTTGAAAACGCGATTAGTTCTGAAATAGGAATCGAAGAAGATCGAGACTGGAGCGGGGTAATTTGTCTCGGAATGGGGGGATCAGCGGCCGGGGGGATGTTCCTCAAGGCACTATCAGACGACTCTGGGGGGCTCCCAGTCATCGTATGGAGGGACTATGGGCTGCCTAGTTGGTGGGGCCCAGAATGGTTGGTTATTGCTACATCATACTCAGGAAATACCGAGGAGACCCTAGATGGCGTCAGAGAAGCAATTTCGGGTGGCGGAACTATTGTGGGCATCAGCTCGGGAGGGGAGTTAGAGAGAACTCTTTCTGAATCGGATCAATCGGTTTGCCTTAGCGTTCCATCCGGGCAAATGCCTCGCTCTGCCTTCGGGCACATTTTCGGCACTCAACTTTCTGCATGTTGGGAACTCGGACTCCTCCCTAGGCCGGAAAAGGAATATATTTCAGAAATGATTGACAGACTATCCCTAGCATCTTCTAATTCAGATTTATTGGCACCTTCCGGTATGGCGGCAACTCTTTCCCGATCAATAGTGGGCAAGGAGTTGGGGATCGTTTCTCCATCTTGCTTGAGCCCAGCAGCCTATAGATTCGTATGTCAGCTTAATGAGAATTCAGCCAAGTTCGCGAGATCCACAGAAATACCCGAAATGAATCACAATGAGATAGTAGCTTGGACTAGTGGTGTACCAGACAATAACTCACTAATTTTGCTTACATGTGAGGGGCTAAACTCGCGAATTAATAAGAGAATTGAATGGATGTTGGGAGAAGTTCCGGCGTCCCCTACGTGGGTTATTGAGTGCGAAGGCAACTCGCTCCTGGAAAGACTACTCTACGCATCTCATGTTACCGATTGGATTTCAATTGGATTAGCTGTTTTGACAGAGGAGGACCCCTCTGATATGCCTGCTATAGAGTCATTAAAGGCGCATCTTTCAAATTAATAAATCGGGCCTAGAACTAGCCTAGGATCTGGGTAGTCAATCAAAGCTCTATCTCTATCGGAAGGAGCCACGACCCCGGGCAAATCATGGGTCTTCGGCTCAACTAAAGAAAGCTGGAAATGAAGATGTGGTTCCCATCCACCATTCTCATGAAAGTCCCCAAACCATGCTATGACTTCTCCAGGTTCGATCTTTTGACCTTTCTTTTTATTCTCTAATGAGGACGAACTAAGATGGCCGTAAAGTGCCCAAAGGGGGCAACCGTCCAAAATATGCTTAGTGATTATTACATTTCCATAATCCCCAGGCTCTGGGTTATATCCAAAGTGGAAAATTTCTCCGCCCATGAATGCCATACATGGGGTATCTACTGGGCCGCCAATGTCGATACCAACATGGAGGAAACGTTCTCCTCGGAAAAGCTCAGTATTGTACATTCCCGGCCGTAACTCATCATATTTCCCAATACTATAGGGCGTTTCAGGAGCCTGCCATTCACCTTTGGATAGATCCATTATGGTATACTCTTCAGGAATCCTGACTACTTGCTCGAACTGATGATTCCCCCAGTCGATCACGTGCTTCGGAAGTACCTTCAGGCAATGATTCCTCCTCTTCTGCCCTCTCAGCGAGACTCCTCAGCCCACTTTTCTCTCTGAGCTCCTTTTTTGTCTTGGCACCAAGTTCCTTGAGCATCTCTGTCTGGCGAATTACATTTCCCGAACCCCTGCTCAGTTGCTCGAGAGCTTTCTCATATGCATCCGTTGCTTGTCCGAGCTCGAAACCCACAGTTGTGAATGAATCTAGGAAAAGCACAACTTTGTCATGAAGTCTTCCGGCCCTTTCCACTAATTCTAATTGATTTTTAGATTGATTTTCCTTTTTCCAGAGCTCTTGAATTAGCATCAATGTGAGCATTAGTGAGGATCCACTTACCACCTTCACTCGACGATCACCAAGTAAGTCCTGGTAGAGCGCAGGATCAGCCCTCATAGCATCAATGAACGCACCCTCCAAGGGCACCACCATCAGAACGAAGTCTGGAGTATTGAAACCATCCATTTCTTGATAGTTCTTAGTTGCAAGTTTCTTCGAATGTTCTCTTATTGATTTGCAATGAGCCTTCATCGCAGAGATGGCTAATGAATCTTCTTTCGCGTTCACATATTCTGTATACGCGGTTAGAGAAACTTTCGAGTCAATTATCACTTGACGGTTCTCAGGAAGCCGTAAAATAAAATCTGCTCTTTTACCTCCATCGCCATTCCTCCCTGGGCCCCATTCCTGCCTGAGATAATCCCTTTCTTCTACAAATCCCATATTCTGCAGCAGATTCTCAACCACAACTTCCCCCCAAGCACCCTGGCTCTGCGAATCTCCCCTCAGAGCCAAGGTCAACTCTCGAGTTTCTTGGGCCAATGCGGTACCCAGAGCGCTAACATTGTCTACCTTCTCCCCGAGGGTAGCCGATCTTTCGATATCTTTCTCCTTAGCACTCTGAATGGCCTGGATATACATATTCATTGATTCTGATAATGCATTAGTCGCTTCCTTAAACGAAGACTCTTTCTCCTTATCAGCTTCTTCAATAGCCTGTGAGAAAGCTTCTCCAGCAGCTAATCTGAATCCATCCAGCATTTGTTCACGAACGTTCTCATTCGACTTATCGCCTAGTTCTAGCATCGCCTTGGTTCGAATCAACTCCTCTTCCGCCCCTTTAGAAGCTGTTACCGCAAAAGCTCTCGAAATGGACCATCCCATCACAATGCCTGTTGTCAGTCCGAGAGCAATATGGGCCAGCTCCAAAACTTCCATATTCAAGAAAAATAATCGAGGGTATTTGAACTATGCATAGGATTTCTTTCTTCGGAATAATTCAAACATACTTCCACGTTGCACAATCATGCGACTTAGATCCTTGGCCATGGAGCTATCAAAATTGGAAAAAATTACCAATAAGAAATCAGAACTCGAGCAATATCAAACAGAAGGAGAAATTGCCGCTAGATGGCTTTTCGATATTCTAGCTTTCAATGATATTTCACAGGGTTGTAGAGTGGCAGACATCGGTTCTGGAAATGGGATACTAGGAATTGGAGCCGCTCTATTGGGTGCAGAATCTGTCTCTCTAGTCGAAATCGACAAAGAATCTTGTAAAATTAGCCAAAGGAACATCGAATCCTTGAATCTGGCTAATCGGATATCGGTATTTAACTCGGACATAACAGATATTGATGACTCACTTCAACAACCGGATGTAGTGATTTCTAACCCTCCATGGGGTAGGCAGAAAAAGGGAGCTGATCGATCTTTCCTTGAGGCAATAATTTCATTTGGGGCAAATTCGCATTTGATGCATAGTGCAGAGGCAACTCACATTGATAATTTCTTCAATCAATATGGGTGGTCCTCCGAAAGATATGCTGAGTTTGATTTTTCTTTACCCGCTTCATACAAGCACCATACGAAACAAAGAGGCCTTACTAGGGCATCTTTATGGAGAATAACGCCACCTTGAAGAATCCGCCCTCAGCAGCCGTACCGTTCATAGGTGGCCTTCCAGTCGCCAACACAATGACAGCATCAGTAGGGGATCATGTCACTCCAGGAGCTCTAGTAGAAGTAACTTCAGGAATGGATGCAGGTGAGGGCATTATGATCTCCGAAAATGGACCAATCGCGGTCCTTTCAGGAATGATAGTTAGCAAGTCTGGAGTAATTTCAGTAGACCCATCAGCTCTTCTCATAAATTCTCCAGGGATGGGTGATATCATTATCGGGGAGGTCAATCGCCTAAACGAGAAGACCGCTGAAATTAGAATTCTACACATTGAGAGCAATGAGGGCGGGCATAGAGCGTTACCAGCTCTGAAGTTATTTGCAGATATCTTCGTTTCTGAGCTCGTCGACCGTTTCATTCCCTCCGCAGGAGATGCGTTGAGGAAGAGGGATATTGTACGCGCCAAAATTATCAATGTTGAGCCAATATTGAAGGCAACTACGAAGGGTGAACCCAATCTTGGAGTAATTTATGCCGGATGCCCTGCTTGTGGGCAGGTTTTGGAATCAAGTGACGAAACTCCTGACTTCAATGTGACATGCCATCGATGTGACTATCGTGGATTTAGAGCGCTATCGAATGGATTCGGACACGGATTCACAATCCCTTCTGACTCCAATCTACAAAAACTCAATCGTCCAGGCCAGAGATGGTCTAGCGACGCTGAGTCCATGCTTGGTCATGATGGAGCTAGACCTTATCTTTCTCCAGTAGCCGACCACAGGAGGGGGTGGTCCCACAAGATTCCAGAATCGGCTAGAAGGTCTTCTTCTTCCAATAGGGGTAGAGACCGTGGAAGGCCTAAGAGGGA
>CEQY01396412.1_pt1 | contig 22296 bp, 17 predicted proteins | sample 361391 | NCBI WGS metagenome assembly CEQY01 (sample SAMEA2621075, study PRJEB7988) | marine metagenome | isolation source: saline water (ENVO:00002010), including | reverse complement strand
CCCTGATCTTTTTTATCATCTTATTAATCAAATGCAGCTTCACCAAGTGCTGGCCTATGTGGCAGATATTGAGACCCCAACCTTAGTTATGGGTGGAAATAAAGACAAAGTTATCCCGAATTACCAACAACGCTTAATTACAGAGCAACTTCCTCATGCTGAACTGTATATCAGTCACGAAGGGAGTCATGTACCGCAAGTTGATTATCCTGAAATGTATAATGAGAGGATGAAATACTTTATACTGGACCAAGCTTAAAATTTAAGTGCTCAATAAGCGGTTTAAAAAGCCTGACCATAGCAGAGTTTAGTTGGGATTTTTTATATTCCTCATGGGAAGCGTCACCCTTAGTATTCTCCATATGACTCACTTCATCTGTAATTTGAATTTCATAGGGATAAAAGAAACGTATATCTTTAGCGATCGCTCCTGTATCTATAGATAAGAGTTTCTTGGTGATTTCATGGTCAGGATCAGTTTGTTTGGCAAATTTTCTCATTTCACTGAACTGAGCATAAAAAGGATTTTTATAATGAATCAGTTGTCTGCAGGTAAAATGGATAGCGCTATAATCATCTGAAGTATGCTCATTATTTTTATATTCATGTAAATTGCATTTAAGGGCCAGCTCTTCCGCAGCCGCTTTAAATTCTTCTTCACTCATTTTTTCTCGGATGGATCGCTTAAGCAATGGATAATAACCCATACGGAAACTATCCAAATCAATCAATGAGTTTTGAGAACGAGATGGCTTAATATTGTTCACCATAATAATATAATTCTGATACAGAAAATTCATCAGTCTCAAACAATCGACTTTGGTATGAGTTACAAAGCGCACCCCAATTCGATCAAAAAGTTCTTCTGCCACATTCTCTTTTTTATGCAGAAGTTTGATAATAGTACTTTCTCTCGATTTTTTTGATTTTGTTTCAAACTCAACAAGAGGAATGCGCATCGACTTATCTTCATTTTCGACATACAGCTCTTCACCTTCTCTATGTATATAACGATAAAAGCGATCAAATATTTGAGTTTGAATAATAGTAAAATAACGATAACGGATATCTTTATCCAAATGAAGAATCGTGTGCATGACTTTGAGAATGATACTCGCCCAAAGGGATTCTTCTTTAGTCACTTTGTATCCGATCGCTCCATTCGTAATCAATAAAAGCTCAGAGACATCAGTCACTGTATAAAAGATATTGGGGATTTTTAAATCTAACCCAGTTGGGTTTCCTTCTTTTAAGAAATATCTTTTGATAAATTGGAGGGCTTCTTGGAAGTTTCCAAACATCTCGGCATTTTGGATTGGATTTCCGAGATCATAGCCATAACCTTTTAAAAATTTATGGGCATCGTCTTTAGTATTAAAGTAGGCCAGATAGTTTTTTGCATCTATAGAAGAAACACCACCGGCCAAGATATCAAATGTTTCCCAATTAAATTTATAATTATCTAGGTATTGAGGCCTATCCACTGTTCACTCTTTTATTCTTTATGTTATTTGATTATCTCTTTATAAAGATGAGGAAAAGTAACCTATAACTTTTAAAAGATCAAAATGTCCTTTGGGGGGCTAAATTATTTCCATTTGATAAATGAGATAGTGAACAAAATCAGTCAGTTAAAAAATCCGTAATTTTTCCGTAAATTGCTTGGCTTAATTGAAAGTTAGTGATAACTTTTAATTAACCACTTATTTATAGGAGAGAGAAATGGCAACAACACAATCGATGTCAGACACGAACAAGAAAAAAGCACTGGATCTAGCTTTAGCAGGAATTGAAAAGCAATTTGGTAAAGGTGCCATTATGAAATTGGGTACGGATGAAACGCCAAAGTTACCTTCAATTTCTACCGGGGCTCTTGGAATTGACTTGGCCCTTGGAATTGGTGGGATTCCCAAAGGAAGAATCGTCGAGATCTACGGACCAGAATCTTCAGGGAAAACAACTCTAACATTACATATTGCAGCAGAATGTCAAAAAGCTGGTGGAACAGTAGCTTTTGTAGATGCTGAGCATGCACTTGATACGACTTATGCTGCTAAATTAGGGGTAGATATTCCTAACACTCTTATCTCTCAGCCAGATAGTGGGGAGCAAGCATTAGAAATTACTGATATGCTGGTTCGTTCAGGAGCAGTTGACCTTCTTATCGTTGACTCGGTAGCGGCTTTGACTCCAAAAGCGGAACTTGAAGGAGACATGGGTGATTCACATATGGGTCTCCAAGCAAGACTAATGTCACAAGCTCTTAGAAAACTAACAGGATCAATTTCAAGATCTAATACAACTGTCATCTTTATTAACCAATTAAGAATGAAAATTGGAGTTATGTTTGGAAATCCAGAAACAACTACTGGTGGTAACGCTCTTAAGTTTTACTCTTCCGTTCGTATGGATATCAGAAGAGTTGGAGCTATCAAAGAGGGTGATAACGTGACTGGTAACAGAACTAGAATCAAAGTCGTTAAAAACAAAGTGGCTCCTCCATTCAAGCAAGTTGAATTTGATATCATGTACGGAACAGGTATTTCTCAAGAAGGGGATCTGATTGACTTGGCGGTTAATGAAAAAATCGTAGGTAAAGCAGGTGCATGGTACTCATATAACGATGAAAAAATTGGTCAAGGCCGTGAAAACGCTAAGCGCTTTTTAATGGATAACCCTGAGATCAAGAATGAAATCCGCAACAAAATCCTTGTGCAACATGGATTGATAGATGGACCGAAAGAAGAAATCAATATGGAGACAGGTGAAATCACAGAAGCCGATGAACCCGCTCCTAAGAAGACAAAAAAATCTTCTAAAAAATTACAGTAGTCTAAATCTTACTCCCAAGAAATAAAATCTTCAGGGGAAGCTCGTCTTCCCCTTTTTTATAGGTGAGGCTCTTTATGGATAAAGAAAAACTATTTCAAAACCTGCTCAACAAAAATGTCGACGATATCAACACAGATCAACTCGCGGATATGTTTTCTGAGGAAAACGCTGAAGAAGAGAATTTTGAAAGTTTGCGCCAAACAAAGAATGATGATGAAAACACCGAAAAGCATATTCAAGTTGAAGTAAAATCCGAACAATATAAGAAGGGATTTGATTACGCGATTAGGATATTAAGCCTTAGGGATTACTCCGAATATAAAATGCGGGAAAAACTCCGCACCCGACAAATCCCCAACGGAGACATCGATAAGATCGTCGAAAAATTAATCAAGCTCAACTATCTGCGAGAAGAAGAATACACTCGCCAAAGAATCAAGCAACTCTTAGTTAAAGGCTATGCTAACTCTTATATCTTACAAAAATTAGCCCGTGAACAACTGCAGTGCAGCACCGCTGTGATTGATGAAATTAGACACGAGAATGAACTTACTTCAACAGATCGAATTCATTATTTGATCGAAAAAAAATTACGTTACAAAGAAATTCCTAAAGAGTGGGAGCCTAAGATGAAACTTAAGCAAAAAGTGACGGCTTTTTTGGTGAGTAAAGGCTATAATTTTTCTGAAATAAACACCGCCCTCTCAGAGTATTTTAGATGAAACTCAAACTTCCTGCTTCCTGGGAAAAGTGCCTAGGAGCTGAACTTAAAAAAGACTATTTTAAAAAGCTCACAGAGTTTCTCAATTCTGAAATCGCCGCGGGAAAAACCATTTATCCCAAACAAAAGAATATTTTCAACGCCCTAGCAGCTTGTCCCTTTGAACAAGTGAAAGTTGTGATCATTGGCCAAGACCCCTATCACGGAGAAGGCCAGGCCCATGGGCTCAGCTTTTCAGTTGAAAACGATATCAAGCTTCCCCCGAGTTTAAAAAATATCTATAAAGAACTTAAAAGTGACCTAGATATCGAACCGGCGACTCATGGCAATCTTACCCCCTGGGCCGAGCAAGGAGTGCTTCTTCTCAATTCGGTACTGACCGTAGAAGCGGGCCTAGCCGCATCTCATAGAAAAAAAGGCTGGGAAGAATTTACGGATAAAATCATCGAAGTATTGAATACTGAAAAAGAAAATCTGGTTTTTATACTTTGGGGTAACGATGCTAAGAAAAAAGGTAAGAAAATAGATCGTGAAAAACATCTGGTTTTAGAAAGCGGACATCCTTCACCACTATCTGTGCGTTTTTTTACAGACTGTCAGCACTTTTCAAAAACGAATCATTACCTTGAAGAAAATAATTTAAAACCCATAGATTGGAAATTGGATTAAAAATCTAACTTAATTGAATTAACATTTATATATTCTGATTTCTCGAGTTTCTTTTTCTCTTTTTTCTCACCAGCTTCTTTTCGATAGATTTTTAGTTCTTTTTCTTTTTCAGAGCTATTAGTGTTTACATTGTTACTCGCTGTGGAATTATTAGAAGAAGCAGAAGAAGAAACGCCTCTAGGCCTGACACCTTTTTTAATACTTCCAGACTCTACACCCTTCATGAAAGCATCTTCATTCATTGTCTTGCCTCTATTAACACCCTTTTTTATAGATCCTGAAGCAAGGCCTGAATTAAACTTATCTTCCGAGAGAGTATTTTTTCTACTCACACCTTTCTTAATGCTTCCATTCTCGAGTCCCCTGAGAAATTCTTCTTCAGTCAATGCATATAAATTAAATGAGAGTAACAACATTAATATTATTTTCATTTCTAACCTTCTTATTTAAGCGACTTTTCAATTTTAATCAGTCTTCTTGAAAGCGCTCTTATCTCATCTTTGAGTGCTTTATTTTCTTTTTCAAGTTCATCAATACGCTTGTCTTGTTCTTTATCTTTCTTAGCTATCCCTTCTTTCATCATCTTGTACATTTCAGTATTCTTCTCAATAGCCTTTTGTTGTTCTTTAAACCCTTCAATTAAGATTGGTATAAATCCAAGGTACTCAACGGTGAGTTTACCAGTATGCTTACTTTGCTGAACAAGCTCTGGTAAAACTTCTTGAACTTCCTGAGCAATAACACCAAACTGACGGTCATCTTTAAATCCATAATCAGGATATTCATCAACACGCATAAAATAAGTTCGACCTTTTAATTGCTTCAATGTCTCTGTAGGGTTCTTTACAGTTTCAATTTTCTTCTTAAATTCACGATCCGAAGAGTTCGTAAAATTTACAATTTCACCGGTGAACATGAATCCATCCCAAGCAAAAAAGTTATTTGCGTTTAGATAATTACTAACGGTAAGGTTACTTGTCGTGATCGTAGAGCCTGTTGAAGAAATTCCAACACCATTAAGTCGGATTCCACTTGGGAAGTTAGGGTTTCCATCAAAATCACCGCTCATAATACCAGCTACTGTTAAGTTACCACTTATATCAACACTATCGTCTAGTTCTAAATTACTATCAGGATCAGAGATGGGGCCATTAATTGAAGCACTTCCACTTGTTAGAGTCAGCTGAGAATCCGCTATAACAGTTACACCTCTTACGTTTCCATTAACAGATCTTATGTTTCCATTATTTGTGAAGATATTTCCATCTGCGGTTACTGATCCATTATTTGCAAAAATGCTTCCATTGGTCGTTGTTATGTTATTGGTTGATACAATATTTCCGACATTTGTAATTCCGTCTGTATCAAGGGTACCATCTATATTTGTATTACCGTTTACGTTTAATTGAAAAGGAGCAGGGGAAGTTGTATTAATACCAACTTGTCCACCATTAGCTACAAAGAGATGAGAGGTACCGATTGGATCATTTGTACCGGAAAATGATAAACCACCACTTACTTCAGCAATAGTTCCCCAGTTTGCATCACCATCAGAGTCAATCATTAATTTACCACTTGAACCCTGTATTCTTATATCACCGTTACTAACTTGTAATTTACTTAAAGGATTAGTTGTACCAATACCTACATTGCCAGCTGGATTAAGTAATAAATCTCCTGCTGAAGTATTTACATTAAAATCTGTTCCATCAAAAAAGATTGCACCGTCATTTCCGGTACCATATGTGGCAGAATACCCATCAGGGATTGAAATTGCTTGATTTGTAGATGGATGCTGAACACTTACAGCACCGGATTCTACATATAGACCAGCAGTAGTGACATTAGGTGATGGGTCATTAACAGATATTATAACAGGATTTCTATCGGGGTCGCCGGGAGAATACATAATCCCGCCAGATGGACCGTCATTTGTTTGGAATAATCCTTGAGCGACTGAGTCTGCCATAGCACAGCTATCAATATTTCCAGAAGCTGTATCCAGCTCACAATTCATTTTCAACCAAAATTTTCGATTATCAGCACCAAAGGAGCTGTCACCTTTAGCAGCTTTTTCGGCTTCTACCATTATATAGCAGTTACCATTAGCATCTTGATTGTAGTACCTGAAAGTTCTTACCTTCCAATTAGAAGTTCCCGGAACAAAGTGACCGATCTCAACTTGCTCCCATGCTGAACCTGATGAAGTTGTCATGTATCTAAAATTAGGATCATCACCATTCACTTGAGGAGTTAATTGCAGAGGTGTAGTAGTTCCAATCCCCCACTCAGTGTAATCTCCTGAAAGTCCATAAGGAGGTGTTTCCCCACCAGTTACTGTAGGCGAACCTCCATCAGTAGAACTACGCCAGTCATATGCTGTTGCAAATGTAGACGCTCCACATTTGTCCCCATTTAACAAGTGACCATAAACAGAGTTTGTAAAGGATTGCGCTTGCATCTTATCATCCATAGTCCGCATACCCTTTGATGCAGTCTCGTTCGTTTTCATAACTGCAAGGGACATAACGAGCGCAACCGCAGAAGCTGCTACGACTTCTATGAGGGAAAAACCTGATTGGTTGTTTAAAATCTTTTTTGCGCTCACGTGCTACTCCAAACTTTAAATATTTATACGTCATTATAACATCTTTAAAATTTGAGAAATAAAGAAGTTGAATGTGGGCATTTTTGCCTGCTAAGTAGCTGAAAAACAAAGAAGTAATTAAGTTTACTATAGTTTAGAGGAAAACGAGCTGCCCATAAACAAAGGCATAACCTATTAAGTACTTGAAATACTTATTAAATAATACCGAAGCATTTCTGAGTTTTTCCATTGGTCACAAGGTATCCCGTAGTTAAAAACTCAAGATAAGGCTCTGAATCTTGGTAGCTGCGCATATAAATTTTTGAAAAAAGGAGATCGCTGATTTTAATATTTCTTTTTTTAACTAAATCCAGTTTAAGGTCGTTCCTATCAAAAAAGTCGACGAGTATTTGAAAGCTCTCCCCTTTATCGAAGACATCACATTCATTAAGCAAATTATCCGCAAGAAATTCTTCCGCCTGAAGATGAATTTTTTGTATCTCATAGGTTTGACTTATTTTCTCTGAGTGTTCTTGTACATTTTTAATAATAAGAATATGTATGAGTACCACGAGCAGAATAAAAATAATATTAACGAACTTCCAATATTTTTTGTAAACTAGCTTTATGTTAGTAAAAGTTAAACCTTTCATTTTGAAATATTATTACCCTCTATGTTTTATAACCCTTATATTATTAAATTTTGGGATTCTTGACAATCTTCCCTTCGGAGATGACTACCATGTTATTTTTAGTGAGAGTGAAGTTAAAAATGCCCCTCATCCATTTTTATTCTTTAGTCCTTGGAGCGATTATTTCAAAAGCTGGGGACTCAGCTATTTTTTGTTATGGTTTATCTACAAAGCTCTAGGACCAGAAAATATTGTCTATTATAGAATAATTAATTTGTGTCTTCACTTTGTATGTTTTCTTTTATTGAATCGTATTTTAGAGAAGAATAATATACAAAATTATCAAAGAAGAATAGCTAGTTTTATCTATCTATTTAATCCACTCAGCGTTCTCACCACTTCATGGATATTTCAATTTAAAACGTTATTAGCTCAACTACTTATTTTATATTTTATCTATTTATTGTGGTTTGCAGATATAAAAAGCTTTAAAAATAAAGCCTTAATTTACACTACTTTTTTGCTCTCTCTGCTCTCAAAAGTAACAGGTATTTTGTTACCTTTTTATGCGCTCCTTTATCTTACTAAAAATAAACTTGGTTTAAAAAGATGTATGATAGTAACCCTACCTTTATTTTTAATGAGTGGCTTTTATGGTCTTATCAATATGAAAGGCATAACTCATCTAATAAATGAAGTAAGTTTTATACAAAAAGATCTAGCTGAAAACTCTATTAAGCAAAATATCAAAAGAAGCGAGACGATTGACTTCAAAAAAGCATCAGATACTGCTACAAAAAATCAACAACTCAACTTTAATCCCCAAATTGAAATCTTTGATGATATAAAACGAAGTATCCCTAGGTATTTATCTAACCTAGATTCTCCCACGATCATTCTGCAGAAATATACAGTCGCATTGCAAAACTGGGCACGATTATGGTTATCAAGTCTTGGACTTAATGACTTCTATCCCTTTTACGAGAGTAATCTTGATACCTTTAAGGGAGCACAGTTTTATGTATATTCATTAATAGGACTAGGAATGTTAATCTTCTTTTTATTTAAGATGAGCCATTTAACCCTACTCACTCTCCTCTTATTTCTACCCATCAGTGGAATCTTTTATGTACCCTATATGAAATTTTCCTATACATCCGACCACTGGTTTTATGCTCCTATGCTAGGGATAGTAATGTATTTGGCCTTACACATTAAACATAAACGAATAATCACCGGTATACTTTGTACTTGCCTAGTGAGTTATTGCTACACCCTTTATAAATACCAAAGTTTTGAGCATGTCCTCGATTTAAATGCAAACCAATACGATAACCGTGTGATTATGGAACATCAGGCATTATATTCTATTAAAAGCGGTGAATTTAACGAGGTAAAAGATCAGTATTTGAGTTATTATAATTCTCAACAAAACACTAATCTTCGATACTTACAAACACTTAGAGAAATAGGGATTAAACAAAACGACAAATTACTATTAAGTCATATCTATCCACAATTTTCTAAAATCATCTTAGAAACAGAAGACTATCAAGCTCTAAAAATTTATTTACTACAGATGCATAATCACTTTACCCCTAGAACACTAACACTCACGGATACAATGAATGCTTATTTTTCTAATCGGATAGATGGAGAATTATATAATAGGGCCATACAGTATTTAGAATAACAGATCCGCTTTGAGACAATCAATTTCAATAATATGAGATAAAAAAGATGAGTCCCCTATTATCGCTAATTTAAACTCATCAAAGGGTAAATAAGAGAAAAACGCTACTTCAGACTGCTTGCTTACAAATTGTTTTTCATAAAGTCTTTTATTAGTTGAAGTTAGAACAAGAGGACCACTTATCACTTGGTCAAAATAGATGATAAATTTATAAAGTCCTTTATGAAAGCTCTCGCCCTGGAAATTTAACGACTGAGACTTCAAGTAGAAATCTGAAAATTTAATGTCATTTAAATCGGGTATATCTAAGACATCTAGTTCATAAATTTCATTCTCTTTTGCAATCATATTCAAACAAACATCTATTTCCCTGCGATCGAAAGAATCATAAAAGTAAATCATATGATAAAAAGCGTTATCTTCGTAATATGTATTGACCCCTTCGAGCTTTTGAGAAACTTGATGATGTTTTTCTACTTGAATTTCCTCTGTCTCGAGTTCAGAATTTTTAACTATTTTTAGAGCGAGCATTCTTAAGGCAAACGGTGATTTTTCTCCTAGCTTCATTTTGAGCGCAAGGGGAAAGGAATCGTCTGAGTAGTTTCTTAACGTGCTATTGAACTTGATTTTATGATGACTTAAACTCTCAACCAAAAAGTAATCAGTGTTTTCTTGAGGTAGAATAGAAACCATCTTACTCGCAAAAGGCCAAGTAAGACAGAAGTCTTTTTTTTCATTTTTATTATGAGCAAGAATATCGAGTTGATACTTAAGGGAATAAAAATCTAACTCTTGATCAAGAAGAATATATTCTATCCTATCTATAAATTCATTCTTGTTGAATATATGGATTCCATACCAAGTAAAGTTTCTTTCAGCATTTATTAAGGGGTATAAATATTTTAATAAGGTGTACTTATAGGGCGAAATAAAATTATTCAGAGTATAATAAGGTTTATCTTGAGTTAAAAGACTCCCTCGAGTATCAACAAATTGAATACTACTAGCACCATCAAAAAAGACGGCAACTTCCCAGAGCTTAATAGGTTGTGCTGTCTGGAGTAAATAATCTCTTTCATCAAGAGCAATACATATTTCATGAAACCCGTCATTTTTTTCTATATGATACTCTTCAGCATTTTCCCTACAACGGATATGAAAAAGGACTTTTTCTCTCTCTGTCTCTATTGCCCTTAATGTTTTGATGGCATCAGAGAAAGTTGAGTTTTCACCTTCAAAGAGGATCATAACCATGAGATCTGTTTGAATAAAATTAAAAGTCCGATCAGATGTTTGCAACTCGAAACGATCTAAGGAGTTTAACTCTTCTTTGGCGATGATATTTTTAGCATAGCTGATATTGTGATGATCATTTACTCTCCCCTCTAAAAGACGCGCACAATAGTATTTTAAGAAAAGGTTTTTGAGATTATCTTCTCTTTGCTTTTCGATGAGTTTAAAAAGAATATATGTATCAAGTGCTCCCGTGGAGTAGAAAAGTTTAAAATTTTTCTGAGTGAGATAATAATCATGACCTGCATATTCAAAATCCTGACCAATAAGCTTTAAGTGTGATTTAAAATAAGGCAGTTCAAGAATTTTATCTAAATCGAGATCATCGAGTTGGGCATGAAAGCGCTCTGCTAGTTTATTTAAGCTCTCATTACACTGCACCAGTTGGTTAAACCTTTGGATAATTTCTTCATTGGTAAGTTCACGCCAATAAAGATCTTCTTTAAGATCATTTTTTTGAGGTTTTTTATTCTCAGTCGTATACATTAAATTGATGTAATCAGTAATCTTATTAAACTGGCGCTTCACCACTAAGCTTCTATATCTATATCCTTTTTTTCTTTTTTTAAGGTTTTCAAACAACCATTGGAACTGGAAAAATATCTCGTGAACGAGATCGAGATGATATTTTTCAGGATGATAAATATAATTAAATTCGATTGCTTTCCCAAACAGTAAATACCAATTAGAAAAATCAAAAATTTTGACCCCACCAAATCTTGTTAACACAAGTGCTTCTTTGTCATTATGAAAATCATATTCTTTTATCATAGGAAAAAAGATATTAAAGAATTTAAAAATTTTTTTTAATCTTGCTTTGTTCTTAAAACTTGTCTCGCCTACAATAAAGAAATCGAGATCACTAACAAAGGGAATAAAATAATCTTTCCCATAACTACCCTTGAGATAAACTGATTCTACAAATCTGTATTTGCTCAGAACAAAGGTCAGAAAGGTAATTCCCAGCTCATAATATTTATAGCTGAGATGAAAAAACGGTTTTGTTTGCCCTAGTCGATAAAGAAAGTAATAGAAACTATCTTTCATCAAATAAACTCTTCAAAAGTTCAGTGTTGGCCTCAAAATCAGAAGAGGCAATAAACAGATAATTTTGAGCATGAGATATTAACTTTAGTGCAGCCCAAGCTCTAGAGATGAAAATCTTGATATTACTTATATGCTCTTTTAGGCCAGTTCTAAGAAAATACTCTACAATCGTTGGAAGTCCAATTCCTACGACCATATGCTCAAGAGTATATTTAAACATCTTAAACTTACTTATTTTTTTTATTTTTGGTTTAAGATGAGTGCTTCGTATACCTGCCACCAAAATATTTTGCTGACCTGCTTTAACTTTGTTTTTAAGTAGCTGACATGAGATCAAATATTTTTGAGAATACTTTTTCCTTTGAAAGGAGACTAAGTCATCGTGATCTACATAAGGAAAAAACTTCTTAATATGATCTTTATTTTCAAGACCTATTCTCAAAGGAAAGGGGTGAATTTGTCCCTTCGAATCAACCACAGGAGTATCATCGCTTACAAGATCAAGCCCTTGGTCCTGGAGTAAATAACAAAGCTGGGTCGTCTTACCGCCTTTAGACGGCATCATGAGAATAAGGTTCTTATTATTTCTATGAACTGCACTGGCATGTATTTTATGCCATCCGTTTTGATCCATATATCTTCCTGACCTAGAGAGGATAATGAGATAAATAAGTTCATGGGCAAAATTTAAATCAGGGCAATATAAGTCACATGTTTCTGTTTGATAGTTAAAAACACTTATTGCCTCACCATAATAATCATTGTAACGAATATGTCGCTCATCATAATAAAGTGAGTTCTCTGTTTGCTTAGTCACGACAATATTTCTTGGAATGACAGTCTCATTTATTTCAGTGAATAATTTCAAAGTAAGTATTTTCTTACAGCCAGTTAAGCTTCTCTCCAAAAAATAATGAAAGTCTTTTTCGATTTTGATGGCCAACTCAGAAGTTGGACACTCACAGATGACACCAAAACCAAAAATGTTAATTGTGATTCTTTTCATATTGAGTGCGACCTAAAATGACTCCTAAAAATAAACCAAGAGAAAAAAAGACATGAATGATAATGATCAATAACCATGTCCAGATACCCATTGATATGTTCTTAATATGTTCTTTTATTTTATAGATGACCTTGAGACAGAGCAAGCCATGGATAAAAATGAGGGTGTAGAGCAAGCGCTCTGGGAGAAAGGGACTTAAAAGCAAAAGCATTCCAGTCACAAAGGGGATGAGAAAGAAAGTTTTTAACTGGCTAGTTTTGGCATAAACACAAACCCCTCTATAAAAGCCTGATAAGAATTGTATTCTAGCAATCTGACCCAATTGAGTACGTCTACGATGGTAGACAAAAAGCTCAGGTTCATAAACCAATCGATAGTTGAGTGCTTGAAGCTTGTTGAGGAGCTCATTTTCTTCACAGCGTTTTAGATTCTCATTAAAAAATAACTGACTTTCATCCAATATATTTCTTTTCACCCAAAGGTTACATAAGGTGAGTTGCGTCTCTGATGTGATATCCGGTACTGGATCTCGAGTGGTGTGCCGCATATAGGTTGGACCCATCACTAAAGGATGAGCTAGCACGGCACCAATTATTTTTTGATAGTGATCCCCCTCTGGCAGAGGTTGATCAGGCCCTCCAAAGACAGGGATATCACTTTGCATTAATCTCGTAGCTACTTGAAAATAGGAGCTTGAGCACACCGCATCATCATCTAAGAAGCAAAGATATTCAGCCGTACTGGTTTGAATCAGTACATTTCGGGAAGCCCCTGGAGATTTAAGTGTTGCCGTCTTGTGCAAAGAGATTGGTAATTCATTGCTGTAATGCTTAACCAACTGCTGTGTCTTCTCATCATCTTCCAAGGTCAGGACTCTTATGGTGAGTAGATTTTCAGGACGCAACTCTTCTAGACTTTGGAGTAATTTTCTCAACACCAAAGGACGGTGATAACTCACTAAAATGATGTCAAATTTAGCAATGGATATTTCTATCTCCTTATTTAATCTTCAGTATTTATGTTATATAAAAATATACTTTAATAGTAGTTTTAAAAAGGTTTAAGAAATGCTTACAGCTCAAGATATCCGTGAAAAATTTGTTCAATTCTTTGAGAAAAAAGGTCACTCAAAAGTGGCTTCCTCATCCCTCATTCCCCAAAATGACCCAACAATCATGTTTGCCAATGCTGGGATGAATCAATTTAAAGATTATTTCACTGGTAAGGCCAATCCTGAAAATACCAGAGCGGTGAGCATTCAAAAATGTGTACGAGCTGGTGGTAAGCATAATGATTTAGAAAATGTTGGGTTCACAGCGAGACATCATACTTTTTTCGAAATGCTGGGTAATTTTTCTTTCGGTGATTATTTTAAATCAGAAGCGATTGCCTTTGCTTGGGAATTTCTAACTAAAGAACTCAATATACCTGCAGATAAACTTTATATCACTGTTCATGATTCTGATGAGGAAGCACGAATGATTTGGCATAAAGAAATTGGTATTCCACTTGATCGAATTTTTTATATGGGTGATAAAGATAATTTCTGGGAAATGGGTGACGTCGGTCCCTGTGGTCCAAGTTCAGAAATATTTTATGATCACGGTCCAGATCATTCAGATGGATCTGATACTAGCGAGTGTTTACTTCATGATGAAAGTCGTTATGTTGAAATTTGGAATCTGGTTTTCATGCAGTATGAAAAATTTATCAATACTGAGGGAGAAATTGAGAGGCGAGAACTTCCAAAGCCGAGTATAGATACAGGTGCTGGGCTAGAAAGACTTTCAGCTTGTCTTCAAAATGTTTATTGGAATTACGATATAGATACCTTTAAACCGATCATCGATCTGCTAGAAAAGATTTCTGGCAAAAAATATACTGATAAAGATGCCACGACAAGTATGCGAGTGATTTGTGATCATATTCGCTCTGCTGTTATGCTCATCACCGATGGAGTTATTCCTGGGAACGAAGGGAGAGGTTATGTCCTCAGACGAATTATCAGAAGGGCCATCAGACACCTCAACGAACTCGGTATTAAAGAAATTAGTTTTTATAAACTTATTCCAGCGGTTTTTGAAAAACTAGGAGAAGAATACCCTCAAAATTTATCGAATGTGGCTCTTGCAGAAAAGATGCTCAAGCTCGAGGAAGAACGCTTTAGAAAAACCTTGAAAACAGGTTTGGAGCTTCTTAAAACAGAAATCAGTGATTTTAAACCAGGGGATATTCTCTCTGGTGAAATTTCATTTAAGCTTTATGATACCTATGGTTTTCCTATTGACCTAACTCAAACCATTTTAGAAGAAAAAGGGTTTGCTCTCGATCAAAAAGGATATGAAGAGCATATGGCCCGTCAAAAAGAAAGTTCAAAAGCTTCTTCAAATTTTAAAGTCCAAGAAAATAATTTAGAACTCTATTATCAAGTAAAAGAGAAGTTTGGTGAAACTGAATTCACCGGTCATACGGAAGCAAACACTCAAGCGAAGTTATTAGCGACCATAGAAGAAGATCAGTTCGTAGCCCTTATTTTCAATAAAACTCCTTTCTACTCTGAAGGGGGTGGTCAAGTTGGTGACACCGGTTTTATCTATGATACCCATGGCAATCAGATGGCCAAAGTGATTGACACCCAATCCCCTGTTGAAGGTCTCATCGTGCATTATTGTGATGAAGTTTCAGATGTAGAACTGGAGCAAGAATATCTACTCAGTATTCAAGCCGACAGAAGGGCCCTTATTAAAAGAAATCACTCTGCAACTCACCTGCTCCAGGCAGCTTTAATTAAAGTTTTGGGGGCACATGTTAAACAATCCGGCTCCAGAGTCTCTGAAGAATCCTTGCGTTTTGATTTTACTCATCCTGAAGCTATGACGAGAGAACAAATAAACCAAGTTGAAATTCTCGTTAATCAGCAAATTGCACTTGGCTTACCTGTGCAAGTCGAGATGATGAGTAAAGATGATGCCACCGCAAAAGGAGCGATGGCGCTTTTTGGGGAAAAATATGGGGATACAGTTCGCACGCTGCTCATGGGAGATTTTTCTTTCGAATTATGTGGGGGAACTCATGTACAAAACACCAGTGAAATAGGAAGCTTTGTGATTACCAGCGAATCATCCCTATCAAGCGGAGTTCGTAGAATTGAAGCTGTCTCTTCATTAGGGGCAATGAATTATTTGAATGCGCGTTCAAATACCCTCGCTGAAATTGAGAGAATTTTCTCTACGGGAAGAGAGCAAATCGTAAACCGCATCCAGGGTCTGCAAAAAGATTTAAAATCAAAAAATAAAGAAATAGAAAGTTTGCAGGATAAACTACAAGAGATCAATGCCAAGAGCATGTTTGATCATAAGATTGATTTAGGAAAAGAATTTCAACTAGTCTTAAGTGAACAAAAAGGAGTTTCTCCTAAAGACTTTCGCAGTCTCTCTGATAAATTTATTAATCAAAATAAAAAAGATGTTCTTCTTTTACTTGCTGAAGAAAAAGGAAAACTCTCCTATCTCCTACGAACAGCAAAAGAGAATAAAGAAATTCATTGTTCACAGATCTTAAAAAACAGCCAAGAGGTGATAGGTGGTCGTGGGGGTGGAAAGCCCGATATGGCCCAGGGGTCTGGTGCAGCTGAAAACAAAGCGGCTTTTGTCGAAAAAATAAAATCAGAATTAAAAGGAGTTTAGATGAAGGCTTGGAGTCTCATTGCGATCTTATTGATAAGTTTAGCATGTACTAAAAAGGATTCGGCCAGGGAAAACTCGCTGAATTGGGCGCTCTCATCCGCACTCTCAACGATTGATCCTGCCCTTTGCTATGACACTGTTTCTTCGAAGGTGGTCTACCAAGTCTATGAAACTCTTTATGAATATGAATACCTCGTGCGTCCCTACCAACTCAAGCCCCTTTTAGCAGAGGATATGCCGCTGGTCACTGATGAAGGTAAGACTTATAAAATTAAAATCAAAGATGGCATTTATTTTCATGACTCAACTCATTTTGGAGGCAAGCGTAGAAAACTAAAAGCTCAAGACTTTATCAATCAAATCAAAAGAGTCGCTTATGTACCCACTCAATCAACTGGGTGGTGGATGTTTGACAATAAAGTTATTGGACTCAATGAGTTTCGAGAAAAAGCTAAAACCTTAGAAGATTTTTTTAAGCTAGATGTCCCAGGTCTACAAGCACCAGATGACCAAACACTGATCATAAAACTTAAAGAGCCTTATCCTCAATTGCAATATGTACTTGCGATGGCTTTTAGCACCCCCATGCCAGAAGAAGTCATCAAAGGTACAAAAAATGAATTAGATGCCAGTAATACTATGATTGGAACAGGCCCTTATCAATTAGTAGAAAGAAACCATGGTCTTAATATAAAATTAAAAAAGTTTAAAAATTATCATACCCAAACTTATCCAGCTAATGGCGACCGCATTTCTTATGAGAAAAAACTTCTTACTGACCGAGGTAAGGAGCTTCCTTTCATTGATCGTATAAACTTTCATATCATTAAAGAAGATCAAACTCGCTGGTTAAAATTTATGAACAAGGAAATCGACGCTATTGTTCTCAGAAAAGATCAAATTCCTATAGCGATTGGTCCAAGTGGACAACTTAAAGAAGAGTTTCAAGGACAAGGAATTGAACTGCAAGTGGCCCCCACCCTTACTTATTGGTGGCTAGCTTTTAATATGAAACATCCTATTATTGGTAAGAACCTCAAACTTAGACAGGCTATTGCTCATGCGGTTAATATTGATGAATACATTCAAAAATTCACCCATAATATTTCTTTGAAAGCTAATTCTATCTACCCTCCTGGTGTTTTTGGTTATTCACCTTCCAATATTCTTCCTTATGACTATAATCCCGCCAAAGCAAAAAAATTATTAGCGGAAGCAGGTTATCCAGAAGGTAAAGGTCTGCCCGAGTTTAATTATGATGTGAGAGGGTCCTCTACCGTATCAAGGCAGATGGGTGAGTACATCCAAAAAGAATTAGAAAGTATTGGCATAAAACTAAAATTAAATATCAATACTTTTCCAGGCTTTCTTAACAAAGCAAGAACGGGTCAATTAGAAATCTGGCAGGGGGGATGGCAGATGGACTATCCTGATCCAGAAAATGTCATTCAACTTTTTATCACCAAGAACCACTCCCCTGGTCCCAACTCAACCTTTTACTCAAACAAAGAGGTTGATAAACTCTATCAAGAATTATTCTCGGTTAAAAATGAAGCTGAAGTCAAAGAAATCACCAGTAAAGTTCAAAAAATCGTGAACAAAGATCTTCCTTGGGTAATGCAGTTTTATACAAGAAATTATATTTTACATCATACATATGTAAAAAATTTCCGCCAGTCTGATTTGATTAATAACAATTTCAAGTATTTAAGAATTAGCACTAAAAACTAAGAATTTTTGTTTAAGTATTTCATAACGATCTCGAAAAGCTATATAAGAAGGCATTTAAGCCTTAGAGGTAATTATGAAAACATCCTGCAAGACATTCATGACACTCCTGCTAGTTTTGACTAGCTTTCAACTCTTTGCTGAAGATCACGTGATCTACGCCATCGACCAAGATATCCCCATGGGCTATGAAAACGAGATCATCAAAAAGAATTTTTATGTCAATATGGGCTCAAATCAGGGTCTTAAAGAAGGAACTGTCTTAGAAGTTCACAGAACTGTTTCAAATTTAAATCCTTATAATAACAAATCGAGAATCAACTATTCCGTTAAAATTGGTGAAATTGAAGTTCTCCATGTGCAAGAGAATGCAGCCATCACCCAACTTAAAGATTTAGCTGTAGGTAAAAACACTCCTTTGTTCGAAATCAACAATTTGATGATAGGTGACAAAGTCTCTGTGAACGTGAATTAATCTAGAATGTGTTTAAATTTTACAAGTTGAGTGTAGAGAGTGTCCTTTTCGATGCTCAAAGTTCTGAGTTCTAACATATAAATCTTGAATGCATCAAATTTCGCTCCCTTAACAATAATTTTTCTAATTTTTCTTCCTTGATAGTAACCCGTAAAATGAAATTCATTTTTTGCTCTGGCCCTGCGCAGCGGTTGAGATATGAGGAATATATTTTCCGGTAGTAGACTCATTTTATTTTTTTCGCAATTTCTTAATAACTTTAGCCGATATAACTCATGAATATTATTATTAATACTTTTTTAAAAGGTTCAATTTTTTCCTATGAAACTGGCAAAATATACTGTCTGTGACATGCTTAAATATAGAGTCAACAAAACCCCGAAATCCAATGCCATTGGATGGATTGATAATAACTCTGTCCACTTTTATAATTTTGAAACTTATCAATCAACCATTGAGTCCATAAGTGTGGCGTTTTTAAGTTTTGGAATAAAAAAGAGTTCCAAAATCGCACTACTCTCTAACACGAGAAAAGAATGGCATATTTTAGATTTTGGAATACTATGCTCTGGTGCTATCACTGTTCCTATTTATCCTAGCTATAAAGCCGAGGATATACTCTTTATTTTAAATCACTCTGAAGCTGAGTACATCATCGTCGAAAATCAATCTCAATTTCAGAAACTGATTGAGATAAGTGACCAGCTCGAACATCTAAAAAGAGTTTTCACGATTGAAAATATTGAAAACGAGTTCATTGGCAAACTCAAACAACCCTTAACAGTTTTAAGCTACGATGAACTTATCAATCATGGTATCCAGGAGCGCCAATCTCATCCCGATCTATTTCAAATTACGATCGAAGGAATTCACCCGCCAGATCTAGCCACAATTATTTATACATCGGGGACGACAGGCCAACCTAAAGGAGCAGTCATCACTCACGAAGCTCTCTTTAAAGTGTTGGAGAATATTGATGTCTTTACCCACAATGCTTTTCACAGCGGTGATAGATTTTTAACTTACTTACCCCTGGCCCATGTTCTTGGTCGATGTGAATCTTTTTTAACGGTGCTTTTTGGTTGTGAGACGGTCTATGCGGAATCAATGGCCAATCTTATTCCTAATATGCAATTGGTAAAACCAACTCTGATGACCGGTGTGCCTAGAGTTTTTGAAAAAATATACGAAGAAATTCAAAAGAAAATGAATGAGAACCCACTCAAGAAAACGCTTCTTGAAAATGCCATGCTGGCAGCTAATTCTTATTTCAACACTATCGATAATGATCGGACTCCAAGCTCAGGACAAATTTTAGCTTATCAATTATCTAAAAAATTAGTCCTTGCCCAGATCTATCAAAAATTTGGAGGAAAAATCAGATTTTTTATCTCGGGGGGTGCCCCCTTATCCCCTGAAATTATTTCTTTTCTTCGAAATTGCTCTCTGACGATTCTTGAAGGTTATGGATTAACAGAAACTGTAGCCCCTTGTTGTATTAATCCTCTCAATAAACAGATGATTGGAACTGTAGGACAACCTATCGGAGATGTCTGTCTCAAGATTGCAGCTGATGGGGAAATATTGATTCAGTCTAAGGCCTTATTTAAAGAATATTATAAAAACCCAAAAGCCACTGCCGAGGTTTTTACCGAAGATCATTGGTTTAAAACAGGTGATATTGGTTATATTAATGATTTAGGTTTTCTGAAAATTACAGATCGCAAAAAAGATATCATTATCACCAGTGGTGGGAAAAACGTTGCTCCTCAAAAAATTGAAAATCTTTTAAAACTAGACCCTCTTATTGCTCAAGCCGTGGTTATTGGGGATCAAAGAAAATTTCTCACAGCACTCTTAAGTGTGGATCGTGAACAATTAACAAATATGCAAGATGAGTTGGGTATAGAAGAAAGTTTAGAGCTGGAACAAGCCATTAATCACCCAGCTGTGACCACTTACATGCAAAAAATCATTGAGCAGGTCAATGAAAACCTTGCTAGTTTTGAGACCATCAAAAATTTTCGCGTTCTCCCCATTGAGTTATCTCAGGAGAACTTTCTCACACCATCTCTCAAGATAAAACGCAAAGCGATACTAAACGAGTATAAGTCACTGATTGACGCAATGTACAAGTAGCTATATGATTGACTTTTCTCGGTTAAATCACTATAAATTCTATTCATTTAATTTTTTTAAGAGGTAAATATGGCAAGAGTAACGATTGAAGATTGCTTAGAGAAAGTAGAAAACAGATATGAATTAGTTCATTTAACTGCTAAACGAGTTAAGCAACTTAAAGAAGGTGATGACGCCCTCGTAAGAAGTAAAAACAAAGAAATCGTTACGGCCCTTAGAGAAATTGCAGCGGATAAAGTTGTTCATGCTCCAATCGAAGAGTACGATTCAGACGAATTTTAATTTTATTTATTTTATATAAAAAAAGAGCCGTCATTAAGACGGCTTTTTTTATGCCTTATTTTTTATTCAAAGCTATTTTGAGCACTTCATCAAAATGTTCCACCGGATAGAATTTAAGACCTTTCCTATGACGATCAGGAACTTCTTTAAGATCTTTTGCATTATCTTGAGGGAGGATGATTTCTTTAATCCCAGCTCTTTTAGCTGCAAGAACTTTCTCTTTAATTCCACCCACAGGCAGAACTTTTCCCGTCAGACTTAACTCTCCGGTCATGGCCACACTTCCTTTCACTTTCTTATTCTTAGCCAGAGAGTAAAGGGCCAAGGCCATAGTGATCCCCGCACTCGGACCATCTTTCGGTGTCGCCCCGGCAGGAAGATGCAAGTGAACTTCATGACTGGTTAAAAAATCGAGAGAATCTTCAGGAGTTGGATTTTTAGGTCCTCCTGTTTCTAGATTTTTTTCAATGCTCTTTTTTGTTTTAGCTTTTTTCTTTTTTGTCACAACGACTTTTTGTTTATTAATTTCATCCTGCAGTTTTTTCTGAATATAACTATAAGCAATCACCGCTGACTCATTCATAACATCCCCCATCTGTCCGGTAAGCTTAAAGCCTTTACCTTTTACAGGCAGGGTTTCAACAAATAAGATTTCTCCTCCAAATGAAGTCCAAGCTAGCCCTGTCACAACACCTGGGGTAAGTGGTTTTTGCGCCACTTCGGACTGAAAAACTTTAGGTCCTAAAATCGCTTCTAAATCTGCCGGTTTCGGTGAGAATTTCGAAGGCTTTTTTGAACTTACTTTTTTCAATGCCGCATGTCTGCACAGCTTGGCCACATACTGTTCCATTCGACGCACACCTGCTTCTCTAGCATAGTTTCCGATGAGTGCTTTCAGTGTGGTTTGAGTGAGTGAGAAATCTTTGCTGGTTAGACCATGTTTTTTTAATTGTTTTGGGATAACCCATTTCATAGCAATGGAGAGCTTCTCTTCCATGGTATAACCGCTCAACTCAATGAGTTCCATTCTATCGAGGAGTGCTTCTGGAATTTCACCGATATAGTTTGCTGTGGCAATAAATAAAACTTTTGAAAGATCAAAAGGCACATCGAGATAATTATCGATAAACGATTTATTTTGTTCAGGGTCTAGTACCTCTAGCAGCGCTGAACCTGGGTCACCTTGAAAGGAGCGACCAAGTTTATCAATCTCATCTAGCATGATAACTGGATTATTGACTTCAACTCTTTTAAGGGCTTGGATCAGTTTACCTGGCATGGCCCCAACATATGTTCTTCTATGACCTTTTATTTCTGCTTCATCTCTCATACCACCGAGAGAGAACCTATAAAATTTCCTATTCAAAGCATTAGCTACTGAATGACCAAGAGAAGTTTTACCTACCCCAGGAGGTCCAGCAAGGCAGAGAATGGTTCCATCATATTCTGGTTTAAGTTTTCTTACAGCCAAAAATTCTAAAATTCTCTCTTTCGCTTTTTCAAGAC
>CEQY01038204.1_pt1 | contig 22340 bp, 16 predicted proteins | sample 361391 | NCBI WGS metagenome assembly CEQY01 (sample SAMEA2621075, study PRJEB7988) | marine metagenome | isolation source: saline water (ENVO:00002010), including | reverse complement strand
ATGAAGATTTAATTTTATCTAAATCAATACTAACATCTTTCTTAGAAGAAATTTTGGATTTTCTTGGTAAAACCATGTGGTTTTTATACGATAAGATTATAGAACGTCAGTATGACGATGAGCTAGACGATTACATCTCAGTAGATGATTCTAAAGATAATATGTCATATTTATCTGAAGAAATTGATGTTTATAATGATGATGGTTCAGTAAAAGATAAATATAGTAAAGCAGAATTTATTGCTCAAATTCATGAACCAATTGCTAATAGAGTTTATAGAGCTAGAGTCCAAGCATCTATAGATAAAAAAGACCCAAGTGATATAAATTTGGATGCAGAATACCTTATGAGAGAAGGACATCTTTCTCTTTCGGATTATGAGTATAGTGATTTAAGTGCTGAAATTAGAAGAAGAAAACAGGGATATACAGGTGAAGTTAATTATAATATAGACCCCGATAATATTCATATGAAAACTCTCATAGGTAATATTGAAAATTTACAAAAATTAGGAAAGCATAATAAAGAGGCTGTTGTGAGAAATATAAAATCACATTTGAAGGGGGGTAGAAGGAAAAAACTCATGCGATTTATAATGAAAGATAGTTAAAATGTTATTCATTATGTATAGATTAAAAAAATGATATTTGAATTCAAAATATTAAACTAGACCAACAATGAATATAATTAAGCGAGATAAGACAAGTAAAATTTATACAATCTTAACAACATTTGATTCAGATACAAGAAAATGGATGAAGTATATGAAAACCATTGAGACTTTATTTAAAAATGTATGGTTACCTGATTTCAGTTGTTATGATAATATCCGTTATTTGAAAATGAATCGAGAATCTTTCAAATATATGGACTTTGATAATTATTTAAAGGTTGTAAACTCTCAAAATGAATACAAGCAATTACAGAGGTATAATGATTCATTGAATTACTCATTCAAACGAATTGGTTTTCGTTTAAGTGACCATAATCCGCTTGTATACAACGGAATATTTACATGGAATGTTTTACACCATTATAACTACAATGGTTCTAATGACTATATCGATTCTAATGTTGTAAGATACTTTAATGCAAAAGTATTTACAGAAAAGGCCCGATATTCATTGATTGCAACTCAATTGAAGTTGTTGATTCATAAATATGATTATAAATGCTATGCTTTACAAGAATGTGAATATTCTATTTATAATGCGATAGTAAAATCTCTTGATAAGAGGAATTATGTATGTCGCTTCATTCCTCATCGAATATCATACAATATAAATGGGGTTTATATGGAATCTTTTGGATGTGCTTTGATAATTAAAGATTCGTCTAATTTTGGTGAAACATTTGTTAATCCAATAAAAAGTAAGAAAGTGCCTTATGAGAATGGATACAAGTATTTGGTTCGACTACAAAACAATGTTATGTATTCATCGATTCATATCCCAAAATGTGGAAGGAACAATGATTATAAGGCTTGGTATCGTTATGGGAAAGAAGATTTTAAGTTTATATTGTCAAAGATGAGAAATGCGAATGTTGGTTATATAATTGGTGATCTAAATATGAGTGTTAATACTTTGAATAAATTTACATCAAATTTCCCAGAATATAATTTCAATATATTGGCAAATATGGGACCAGATTATATTATTAAGGTTAGTCATTCAAGAAAAAGAAGCCTATTAATGATTAAAGGATAACTTAAAAATAATATTTTCCAATAACTTTTTTGAAAAAAATGATATAACTTTTGAGATATATAGGAATATATATAGAATGTCTGCTGAAATTGCTGAATCTTTTATGGGAACATGCCATTTGCTAATTGAATATTACAGGGCTTTGAAAAAGAATGTAGTTGCTAATAATTTAAATCAGTCTACAAAGAAATTAGAGCATTTTGTTCAAAAGCTAAAGCGTTCTGCGCCTCTTGTGCGTCAGACGGGCAAGATGTCTAAGAAAGATAAGCGCTGTTTGGATAAAATGCTTTTACAAATTCATAAGACTGTTATCAAAGAACTATCTGAATGGATTAAGAAAAATCGTAACAAAAATGGTAAAATTATTTCATGGTTAAATAGCCAGATAAAGCGTCATCAGAATATGATAGCAAATATGTCAAAATTTGAAGAAGAAAAGCCAGTAAAACTGAAAGAATTAGCTAAGAAAAAGTGTAAGAGGTCTCGAAAGGATCTTTCATCCGATTCTGAATCTGATTCTGAATCTGATTCAGATTTCAACACTGATGATATGAGTGAAGAAGAGTTGATGGATGAAGAGTTGATGGATGATGAAGAAGATATTGACTCGGATTCCGAGTCTGAATCTGAGTCTGAGTCTGAGTCGGAACCTGAATCAGAGCCTGAGTCGGAGTCTGAGTCGGAACCTGAATCAGAGCCTGAGTCGGAATCTGAGTCGGAATCTGAAAAGAGACGTTCTAAAAAGCGTCGTAAATTGGGTAAAGATACGAGAAAAGATGGTGGTTGGATTAAGAAAAATGGTAAATGGACTAAATCTGAAAATATCGATGAAGATACTCAGAAGTTTAAAGAATATTTAAAGAATCGGGACCAAACATCTTTTCAGAGCAAGAAGACTCATATTGAGACATTTAAGAAGCTTTCCAAATTTGATAGAAAGAAAATTCTTTCACAAATTGCAAAATCAAAGGAGCATTCAAACTGTCCGATTATTTATCGCATTATGCTTTCTAACATTCCACAAAATTCTAAGAATGATATTGTATCAAGATTGGAATCTTTGGAAAAGAACGAAGATGAATGTCCAAAATATAGAGAATATGTTAATACTGCTCTAAAGATTCCTTTCGGAAATTTTGTAAAAAGTAAAGTAAATTCGGATTCAAAAACGAGTGATATCAGGAGTTTTATTAACAGAACGGAACAATGTATGAATGAAGCTGTTCATGGACATGAACATGCTAAACAGCAGATTTTACAATTTGTAGCTCAAAATATTTCTAATCCATCTCCGAAAGGATTAGTTCTTGGAATTGAAGGACCAATGGGAAATGGAAAGACAACTCTTATTGAAAATGGATTTGCCAAAGCATTGGGTAGGCCATTTGCGACTATTCCTTTAGGAGGTGTTCAAGATGGAAGCTTTCTTGAAGGACATGGCTATACATATGAGGGTTCTCGATGGGGACAGATTGTAAACGTTCTTATCAAAGCGAAGTGTATGAACCCGATTATTTATATGGATGAATTGGACAAAGTTAGCCGAACGGCTAAAGGTGATGAAATTAATAATTTGTTAATTCATCTGATTGACCCATCTCAAAATCATCACTTCAGAGACAAATATTTTGCGGATATGGACATTGATTTATCTCAAGTGATATTCATTTTCTCATACAATGACCGTGATGCAATCAATCCGGTATTGATGGATAGAATTACTCATCTTAAGACAAAGGGTTTCAGATTGCCTCAAAAGGTTGTTATTTCTAAGAATTTTCTACTAAAGAACATCATGGAAGATGTTGGTGTTCGTGAAAAGGATATAATCTTTAAGGATGATGTCCTTGAATGGATTATCCAGAGTTATACACATGAGGGTGGAGTAAGAAATTTGAAGAAAATTTGTTATGAAATTGTTCGCGAAGTAAATCTTCGAAATTTGACAAATAAGGGTTTTAAGTATCCTTATACTGTTACAAAAGAAGTATTAGAGGACGATATTCTTAACTTGCGTATTCCGTATAAGCATGATAAAATCCATTCGGCTCCGATGGTTGGGAAGATTAACGGATTATATGCTACATGCAATGATACGGGGGGTATCACGCAAATTGAGGCGGTTTGGTTACCTACTGATTGTAATTTAAAGTTAGAACTAACTGGACATCAAGGTAAGGTAATGCAGGAAAGTATGCATGTTGCCAAAACCTTGTCATGGAGTTTATTGCCAGAAACTTCTCGGGATGAATTAAAAGAGCAATGGAAGCAGATTGGTAATCAGGGTATTCATGTACATTGTCCAGAAGGAGCTACGCCTAAAGATGGACCAAGCGCTGGAGCTGCTATCACAACCGCAATGTATTCTCTACTATCGGGTAAGAAAATTCGCAATGATATTGCCATTACTGGTGAAATTGATCTTTCAGGTAAAATTATGGAGATTGGTGGTTTAGAAAGTAAAATCTTTGGAGCAAAAATGGCTGGATGTAAGAAAGTATTATGTCCAAAGGATAACTTACCATCATTACAACGCATTATTGATGAACATCCTGATATTATGGATGAGAATTTTCAAGTTAAAATTGTTTCAAATATTCATGATGTTTTCAAAGTAATGTTGGAATAATTTAATATTATTAAAGATAATGGTAGCACTTAAGAACATTGCTATACTCTTTTTTTGTATAATTCTTATAATCATTTTGTACGAAACTAATAAATCAGAATCATTTAATCCATTACCCGAAGCGTGTATTATATGTCCAACCAGTAGTTCAGGTGCACCAATATACGATGGTGGTAAAACATGTCATGCTAAAATGAATGATGTTAATGGCGGAGAACTTGGAATTACTCGTTTTGCAAATAACAAAAGTCCCGAAGAAAAGAATCAATATACTCATAATCAAAGTCTATGTACTTATATTGGGTGTAAAGACACTTCTGCTTCTAATTATACTGGTGAATTTGATCCAAAAATGGGTAAAATTTATCAAACTTCTACAATTTGTAAGTATAATGATATAACAGAGGCCCCAACTCAAGCTTCAACTCAAGCTCCAACTCAAGCCCCAGCTCCAGAATATGAAGAATGTGACCCATCTTTTAATGAAATAGCTTCTTGTAGCCAAAATAACAGTGATAAAACACAATGCGAAAATTCTTATGAAAATATGGAATCGGGTATTGGAAATTATTGTACTTTTACCCCTGGAGAAAGTTCTCTAAAATCTCAAGCAGAAATTAATCCAGGAAAAGTTGGAAAAAAAAATAATGTAGGTTGTTATAAGGCTAATTCTGGTGGAACAATACGAGGTGGATTAAGAGCATTTCATATCGGTGCGGCAGGTCCTGCTAATAATGACGGTGAACGGATTATGAGTTGGAGTAATGATGATATTTTAAGAGAATGTAAGAAGGTAGCAGAAAGAGACTACGGTAAAGATGGGTACAGTGGTATTACTGTAAATTCGACTGGTCCATGGTTCACACGCGGATGTGATATTTTTCATAAACAAGATAAACTACTTGAAACAATACCCAGAGATGGCAAGACTTGTTATGTAAATCCAGATTATATGGTTAAAGTTAATAATAGTGATGGAAAGTGCGAACCTTCGAGTAATATGTGTAATACACCAACTCCACCACCAATAACTCCAGAACCAACACCTGCTCCAACACCTGCTCCAACACCTCTTCAAATACCAGAGCCTACTATACAACAAAAAGATATTCCAGTAATATCATTAAATGGACCAGAAAGAGTTAAAATAAATTTAGGAAATGGATATATTGAACAAAGAGACGCAGTTACTGCACATCAAATGATAGATGGTGAGAAAGTAGACTTAACTTCTAAATTACAACATAGGAGCAATGTAAATACACGAGTTGCTGGTGATTATGAAGTTAAATATTGGGTTAAAGATGATTCAAATCCTCCTCTCGAAACTGAAATATACAGATATGTTGAAATTATAGATAAAACTAAACCGATATTAGAAATTTTTGGCGATAATCCAATACAACTGAATATTAATTCTAAATATACTGATTTAGGCGCAAGAGCAACAGATAATGGTATAGATATTAGTAATGATATAAAAACAAACTCGAATGTTGATACAAGCAATGCTGGGGAATATTCTGTTATTTATACTGTAAATGATGGTCATAATAATAAGACTTCCAAAACAAGAAAAGTAATAATTACTGATTCAAATGAGAAATTATGCGGTGAGCCTATTTGGGAAGGAGGTCAATGTGAAGATATGCCCGAAGATATGTGTAAAAATAATTCACATTCTGTATTATATGAAAATACACCATATCACTGTCAATGGAGTCAACATTCCACTAAATGTGAAAAAGGTATGGCTTGTGGAACCAGACCAGAAATAAGACCACCATCCCAAGAACCTTGGTTACAACGATTATCGCACATGTTCGGCGGTCGTTAAAATTATTTATATCACTATACTAATGGACGGTTCTATAATACCATATTTAATTTTGTTAATTTTTGTATTGGTTTTTTATATATCTACCTGTAAAAATGCATTGACTGAATCCTTTGGTGGTGGAAATCAAAATTGTAGTGGCTTATCTTTTGTATCAGATTGTTCGGATGCGGGTAGTAGTAACTGTGAGGACCATTGGTCGTGGGCTCCAAAAAATTCGGGAGCTATGAGATGTAACTACTCCGGCAGCAAAGGATGTGGATACAAAACGAATAAAAAGGGGCTTGTCAATAAGAAATGGATGTGTAAAAATACACCAGATTCTGCGTCTTCAAGTACGGAATCACCATCACCAGCTCCAACGCCAGCTCCAGCTAGAAGAGGATGTAAAGATGGCAATGCTATTAGAAATAATAATTGGGTAGGAAATATATCATCTGCAATACACGTTCAAAATCTATGTAGTTATGAAAAAAAATGTAAAGATAGTGATGCTGAAAACGGAAATCCTTCTTGGATAGGTCAACATGACCCGAATCTATGTAAATATGAAAGGAGATGTAAAGATTCTGATGCCAAAAACGGAGAACCTTCTTGGAAAGGTGAACATGACCAAGAGGATTGTAGATATGAAAGGAGATGTAAAGATAGTGATGCTGAAAATGGAGATCCTTCTTGGAAAGGTAGACATGATGAGAGTGATTGTGAATATAAGAAAAAATGTAAAGATAGTAATGCTATTAACGGAGAACCTTCTTGGAAAGGTAAAGGTGATAGTAGTTTGTGTATTTTTGAAAAAAAATGTACAGACAGAAATGCTATAAGAGATGGAAATTGGGAAAATTCATGGATTAATAGATTTGTAGATAATCGTTCAGTACATCAAGGCGGCAAATGTAGATTCCCAAAAAAATGTAAGGATAGTAATGCAATAGAGTCTATACCTTCTTGGAAAGGTGAACATGACCAGAATTTATGTGTTTATGCAGGATGTGTTAATCCCAAATTTGGTAAGAATTTCATTAAGTCTGGTGTAAATTTAGATGTATCTTCTAGCGGTAAAAGATATCAACACGATGAGTCTAAATGTAAAACCAAATATAAGGAAAGATGTTTTGATAATAATGCCTTATCTAACAGTAATGCTCCAAATGATTATCCAAATAAATCAGCAAAGGCATGTGGAATAAATGATTATGAGTCAAGATGTAAAGATCCAAACGCAGTTAATGACTCAAAAAGACGATATTATAATAATAAAAATTGGCCTGGTAAATCAGACCCTTCTAAATGTAAGTATAAGGGATGTAAAGACCCAGATGCCCTTAATAGTAGAGCTAATGATAATAAATATATAGAAGGGGGAAAATGTAATTATGCTCCAAAGTGTAAAGATTCAAATTCACTTGAATTTGATCCAAAATGGGCTAATTCAAAATATCCCAAAAACAATAATCTATGTAAGTATGATAAAACTGGACCAGTATTTGAGTTAAATTTCGGGAATAAACATCCTATACTTGGAACAGAATTTGTAGGAATGGGTGAAACATGGGAAGACCCTAAATGGAGGACAAAAGGTAAAGGTGCCCTATATGACGAAAACGATCCGAATCCAACAGTAAGTGTTCAAAATGCAAATTTTTCCACAAATAAAGTTGGTAAACAAGTTGTTAAATATATCGGAAAAGACAAATATGGCAATACTACTACTAAACAGCGTGTAGTCGAAATTTTGGATCTTGTAGCACCTCAAATTAAGTTAAAACCCCATAGTTCGGGTGGAGTTGCAGATGTTGAATTAACTATAGGTGACAAATGGGTTGACCCTGGTGTAGAAGTTACTGATAATGTAGACAAAAATCTTAAATATTTAGCAACAGTATCTGGTGACCATCCATATATTAGAACAGATGTACCGGGTAAATACACAATTACATACAGTGCAACAGATAATGCCAGACCTACTAAAAATCCTGCAAAATCTGTAACAAGAAATGTTGTTGTTAAAGATTCTGCAGGTCCCGATATTATATTAGCAGGTGACAATCCTCACTATATTAGTGCTAAAAAATCAGGATATTATAAGAATATAGACCCAGGAATTGAAAAAGTGTTGGATGATGTTGATAAGGTAAGTAATGATAAAGTAGCTATTGTTCGTTCCAGTCAAATTAATAGTCAAGGTAAAGCCATTAAGACTGGTAAAAACGCAATTAATTTAAGTAAACCAGGTGATTATGAAATAGTTTATCAAGCCAAAGATAGCGCAGGAAATATAGGAACTGCCAGAAGATTAGTTAGAGTCTTAGATAATACACCACCAACCATAGAATTGAAAAATGATAGTGTAATTGAATTGGCAATAGGAGATAAGTATGTAGAATATGGCGCGACTGTAAAAGATAATATAGATTCGAATTTAAAATATCAAATAGAAGGTGTGGAAAATATTCGCACAGATAAGCCAGGAGTATATAGTGTCAGATATAGTGCTCAGGATAAAGCAAAGAATTATACAAATCCAGATGCAATAAGACAAGTTGTTGTAAAAGATAAAGCTGGACCATCTATTCAACTAAATGGTCCTGGTAGCATGGAAGTTCCTCAAGGAAGTAGATATATTGAAGAAGGTGCCAAGGCAAATGATGATATTGATGGTCCAGTCGTACCTATTATAGATGTTACACCACAAGGAAATGTAAATACAAGTAAAAGAGGAGTATATACAGTTACATATCACGCAAAGGACAAATCTGGAAATTCAAGTGGTAAAATTGAAAGAATTGTACATGTTGTTGATAAAACCCCTCCCCATATAACTTTCAAAAATCCTCCCGGATGGAAAGAAGAAAAACCTTATCCAGGAGTAAATGGATTAGATTGGGGATCAACATATACAGAATATTATGCTGCGTTAAGAGATGATGATGGAAAGGTATATGACCTTGATGATAAAGTTAAAACTCGTATTAAGTCACCCAAAGGAAATTGGGTTTCCAAACTTGATACAAAAATTGAAGGTGTATGGACTGTATTATATAACGGCAAAGATGCCGATGGTAACCAATCTAAAACTATAAGAAGAAAAGTTCTTATATTACCTGAACCAGATACAATTCCTCCTCAACTTGCATTGAATAATCCAATATATCCTGGAGAATCAGGTATTGAAGTTGGAGTAGCTGGCAGAGATGATAACAAATATATAGAATATGGAGCACGAGCACTTGATGATGATGGAACAGTACTTGATAAGCGTGTAAAAATTAAAGTAAATGGAATTGAAGATGGTATTGTAGATACAAATATTGTTGGTCAGTATAATGTAGAGTATAATGTTACAGATTTGGCTGGAAATCCTGCCCAAACAATTACACGTGTTGTTTATGTTGTAGATACTACAAAACCAATAATTACATTAAATGGTGAAAATCCAATGCTTATTGACCATAGTAGTAAATATGAAGAACTAGGAGCTAAAGCATTTGATAATGGTGTAGATATTAGTGAGCGTATAAAAATTGATGGAAGAGTTAATGTTAAAGATGAAAGAGAATACATTATTAGATATTCCGTTACAGATGATAATGGTTTGACTACTAGTAAATCAAGAATTGTTCACGTTATTGATAGATTTAGAGTTTTATGTAAAGAACCTGTCTATCGTACTTTAAAATGCGAGCAATTAGAGCGCGAAATTTGTGAAGGTAATAGAGTTTCAGCACAATATAATGGAGAACCATACCACTGTATATTTAAAGATGAATTATGCCAAAAAGGTCTTAAATGTGGTACAAGACCTAAACAAGGTGATGAAATATGGCTTCAACGCTTAGCACATAAATTTAATAATGATAAAATTTAATTTATATATTTTAAGGTAAGATAGTTAGAAATTATGGATAAGCTATACATTTCTTCATATACTAAACATGAATCTCTTGCACATATACCAAAAGGAAAATGTGCAGAATCGCCGCTCTTATTTTTAGGAAAAAGTGTTGATAATTGCATGATATATAATCCCGCTTTTATGATTAAGCATCCAAAAACAAAAAGTATGTATGATACTTTTTATATATGTCTAGAGTCTATTCAAACAGGAGATATTGCAGTTGTTTCAGATAATAAACTAAAACAAATCGTAACATCTGGGGGCAAATCAAGTTGTTTTTTAGCATTTGACCCAACTTTGAAATATATGATTAACATAAATTATTGGGATTCATCTATAAGTATTCACAATATTAATACTGAAAATTATCTATTATCCGAACCCATTCATATCTTTAAACATAATGAACGTATTCAACCAGTTGGATTAGAATCACATCTAAAAAATAGACAATCCGAATCACACTACCATTCCGCACTATTTGTAGAAATTAGAAACAATACCTATTTATTAGTTCCTGATCTAGGTCTTGACAAAATACATATATTCAATTTTATATACCATTCTCATGGTATTCCTGAATTAAGTCTTGAATCTTCTATACCACTTCCATCAGGTTCTGGACCACGTTATATAGTTAGGAAACATAGATTTATTTATGTAGTAAATGAATTAAATTCAACAATTAGTATATTTGAAATATTTGGACCACCACCAGCTATTTCAAACAATTCATATTTATGTAAAACTACACTTTCATTGCCTAATTCATCTAACATTAACTCAGAATTTATATGCGGACCTAGTAGAAATGAGAGTAATACACGAAAACCAAAACCATTCTTAATAAATAGAAATACAATCTCTACTTTACCACAAAGTGTTTCCAATGAAAATAATAAGTGTGGTGGTATCGCAATACATAAAACACAACCATACCTTCTTGTATCAAATCGAGGACATGATAGTATATCTATATTTAAATTTGAAGGTTCAGATATTCAGATAATCAATGTTTTCTCTACTCTCGGTATAACACCTCGCCACTTTACATTTGACGATAATTGTTCTAATATTTATGTTGCAAATCAGGATAGTGATAATGTTAATAGATTCTCATTTAAAAATGGTATGGTACAATTAGTTGAATCTATTCATGTTGATTCTCCAAATTTTATACTAACTTAATCACCATATTTGCTCATTCTCATCGAATTTGTATGTTTTTTATTGAAATGTTGTTTAATACCATCTAGGAAAAAAGGATTTTGTAAATATGAATTGATTATATTAAGAGGTATATTTCTACATTTTTGGATTTTATTCCAATTAAAATCACTTACGAATCTATTTGGATCACATAAAAACGATGCTTTTACTATATAATAGTAAAATATTGCAGGTATTTTATTCCATTTCTTATAACAAATACCGGTATCAATAGTACATCTATGAGCTCTTAATAATTTAGCTGCTTGTTTCAATGAAAAATCTAATTCTTCTTTAAATATTTTTCCCCTAAATAATTTTTCATAATCAGAAGCTTTATTGCTTATATGCAATTTTCCTTGTGGAGATGTTTTTAATCGAAGACAATTTACAATTATAGCCCAAGTTTCAACAATACTTTCATCAGGTCTTCCATTATAATCTCCCCCAATTGTAGAATCATATACACAATGCAGATGTAATGCGTGAATTAGTTCATGAATCAATACCTTATTTGATTCTTCTTTTCTAAAAATTAATATTTCATTACTTATTTTACTTATATTACTATATCCACTATTGACATGCTCTGCTGTCAATTTATCAACATTATTCCATGTCTTTTTAAAAGGTGTTGGTAAATATGTTATTTTTACTCCCAAATTTGAATTTGGAAATGATTCTCTAAAACCTTTGATTATTTTAACCATCTCACCAATACACTCTGGTTTCCTCTTTTGTTTAGTTGCTATTCGCAAATTAGTTTTGTTATCAATATCAATACAATAATAGTATTTATATGTAGATATACACCAGTCTTTTATTTCTTTTGGCATAAATATATTATCGGAATCATTTGTAAGATTAAATTCACTGAACCGTTCCATATTTTCTTATTTATATTTTAAATCTTACGTTTCAGTAATGGCTTATGTATTCGTACCAACTTGGGCTGTCGGAACATCCAAAATTTTCGGATATTTATTAGTTCTAACAGTTATTTCATTCTTTGTACTTCTTATTGGTATGCGTAGACAAATAGTTAAACATTGGGATAAATATAGGTGTAATCCATTAATTTTACCCTTCGCAGGATTATTCGGATATGACCCATCTATAACATTTACAGAGTGTTTATCCAAAAATGTTTCTGAAGCGACCGGACCTGTTGTTAAACCATATGATGATCTTTTCTCAGTTATGAAATCTACTGCCAACAATATGTCTGGTTCTTTACAAGAGGTTAGAGGTATCATGTCCGATTTAACAGAAAATGTAACCAGTGGATTCGATAATGTTATGCAAAAAATGGGAAATATGGGTACAACTGCTCAATTCTTAATGATGAAAGTTCAAGCTATGATACAAAAATTATTAGCACTATATGTTACATTACTCTATTTCGCATGGTCCATGATGAAAGGACTAGAAGCAATGATTAAGGATCCTACATTAGTTGGTTCCGGAAAAGCTCTCGATAAAGCTGTAAAAATTGTTGAAAAACCAGGTAAAGCACTAAAAGGTATTGGTAAAGGATTTAAAAAAGCAGGCAAAAAAATTAAGAAAGCATTCTGTTTTGCACCAAATGCAAGAGTATTATTACAAGATGGAAAATTCAAAGATATCGTTGATGTAAGAATTGGTGATAAATTATTAGATGGTTCTGTTGTAACCGGTACTATGAAATTTGATGCTACAAATGTACAATTGGTCGATAATATCGGAATTATATCAACTTTTGACCACCATATTCTTCACAATGGGATATTCAAGAAAAGTGGTTCTGTACCAGGTGTCAAACTTGTTAAACATCATATCCCATATTTATACGATATTGACACAACCAGCCATAGAATCACTATTCTTAACGATAATAATGAACATGTTATATATACCGACTTTACAGAAGTAGATGATAATACAAACTTTGTATATCAATATGAATTGGCATTATTGAACAAATCAATCAAAACTTCATCAGAACTTAATCTATAATTCTTTCAAAATTTATATTGTGTATTATTATACAATGTTGAAGGTACAAAATTTGTTTACTCCTTTAAGCAAGAAATATTGTGATTATTTCTATATTCTCTCCATCATATTTTTTGGCTTATTTGTTATAGCATTAGTCACTATTTTTGCGTCTATGTTTGACAAAAAGCCAATGCCTGCGTCGAATGCTCTCATTCTTTTATCGCAACCACTTATCCTTTACTTCATTAACAGACTATACTATTCAATGTGTGTTAATTCCTTATCCAACTAATTATTATTGATATGAGCTTGCTTTATAACAATACGACATAAAGGACAACTGTTGTGTTTGTGTCGCATTATTTCATAACAATTTTGACATGTACAATGATGACCACAGGGTAATAGGGTTATATTCGGTTTTTCAACCATACAACACACACACTCTTCAACCTTATAAATATCAATTGTTTCCAAAATATTTACTATCTTAACATTTTTACCTTTAACACTATAAAATGGCACACTATTATTCCGTAAAGTTATATTCAAATCTTCTGGATTGATTTTATAGTATCTACCTTCTTCACGTATATCCTTTGGAAATCTACAATTCAAATTGTTATTATAAACATCCTTATATTTTTTACCATTTACATCAACATATGAATGGAATCTTACTCTTAATTTACCTTTTTCTTTAACACATTCTAATATAATGTGGGCCATATTGCGTATTTATCCTCCAAATCTTAATCATTTTTGCTTAAATATTTGGTAAAATTAATATCAATAATAGCACTAAAGCTTGCTTCCTTCTATCTCCCCTTGTTTTAACTACATCTTTATTAATATTTTTATCTCTTATTTTACGAAAATCATTCATAATATCATTCATAACCTTATTTGGACTATATGGTTCTTTTTTAGTTTCCAAATCGGAATTTGCAAGCAATATATTCAATTTATCAGTATTTAGCGTTTCATGTATCATTAGCTCATTAGCAATATCATATAATGTTTTATTGTACTTTTTTACCAAATTATTTGCTCTTGTTTCAGCATTTATAAGCTCTTTTTGCACTTTAATCTTTGATTCCTTACCATCTATTGTATACTTTATTCCATTCATTGCAAAGTTTTTCACAATTCCTTTTGCTAATAATGTTGCTCGATCTAAATCATCAGACGCTCCTGTTGAAGAATCTCCATCAAATACATGTGACTCCGCAGCTTTTCCAGATAAAATCATTACTAAACGATCCCTAAGCTCTGATGCTCTAAAATTCTTTATATTATTTGCACCAAACATTGTAACTCCTAAAGAACCACCACTTCTTGGTAAAATACTTGCTCTTGTTGCAAAATCAACATTTTCCAATATAAATGAAGCCAGTATATGCCCTGCTTCATGAATTGCTATACGCCAATCCGCTTTATTCTCTATATTTTTTATCGGTTTTCCAAGAATAGTATCTTCTATTACATTCAAATAATCCTCTTCTGTTGCAAATATCCGACCTTCATTCATTGCTTTTAAAGCCGCTTCATTCACTATAGCACTTATATCTGCTCCAACTAATCCATCGGATAAATCTGCCAATCTTTCTATAAAATCCATGTCATCATTTTCAACACAACCATTGTATTTTATATCATAATTGAAATCACTTGTATTATTGCCTTTTATTGCCCTTAATCTTCCAAATACACTGGAAATGTCTTTTGTTTTAACACGCGCAGTTTTGTTAGAAAATAATGTGGCTTTATATGTCTTACCATTTAATTTTATTGGAGCAACTACTTTAAGAGTTGTTATATTCTGATTATTATCAACGAATTCTTCATTTAATGCCTGAAAAATTATTTCATTCTTCTTTCCACTATTTACACATATTTCTCGAGAACGCCCATTAATTCTTTGTTTATTAACGTAATACTTAAAAAGATTTATTCTGTCTTTCAAATCTGGCTTTCTTAAATGAACAATATTATCAAACCGTCCTTTACGTAATAATGCAGAATCAAGAATATCTTTTCGATTTGTTGCAGCTAATACTATCACTAACGGTTCAGAATCATCTCTCGATTTAAATCCATCTAATTCTACCAATAATTGATTCAAAGTATTATCGTGATCTATAGATACAGATGAATCACCCGCACCCCTACTACGACCACAAGAATCCAGTTCATCTATAAAAATCATACTCATACGATTCTTATTATTTACTGCTCTTCTGCGAGCAGTATCAAATAATGTTTTTACTCTTTCTACACCAACTCCTGCATATTTTCCCTTCACAATTTCAGAAGCAGATGCAACAAGTAATGGTACTTTCATTTCTTCTGATGCAGCTCTCGCCATTAATGTTTTACCAGTTCCTGGTGGACCTATTAGAAGAATGTTTCTAGGTACTGATACACCAGTTCTTCTTGCTATTAAAGCAGTATCTCTTGATAAAGACAGACTTATTAATCTCCTCAACTCATTTACTGTTTCATTATTTCCTATTACATCATCCCATGAAGTTCCATCTGGACTACCATTTGTATATACTTCAAAAAAACTATATTTTTGACTTTTATTTGGCTTACTTGTTAATATTCCAAATAAATCATTCATCATCTTATTACAAGATGGTGGTGACATAGCACACAATTGTAATAATGATAATATTATTAGAGAACCAGTTTTTTTCGTAAACATTATTGCATTACTACCATTTATAAAACTATTATTTGTATTTACTATTTCAGTATAAGATTTATTACTATTATTTAGATTTGATAAATCGTTCTTAAAATAGATGGGCGATATTTGTGCACTACTAACTGGTATTGTCAATATTATAAATGAAAACCATAATCTTACTAATCTTACTACCATTTGTATTAATTCATAGAAATTCGCTTAATCTTTGTTACATAGTTAAAACCAGATAAGTGGTAATATATATTGGTTGTAATGACTACGAATATATCTCGTAAAATGTTTATAGAAACCATATCCAGTATGGTAAAAGATGGAATCTTTCCACATCTACATCTATGTGGACCACATGAAAATGATGTTAGGAAAGTTGCACACAGCATTATATCACCACATTATGAAAACAAAAGCCTTATACTTGAAATACATATTCTTGATAATCATAGTGAATCTTTACTTGTACAAACTATCACATCTTTCTGTAATCAACAAGCCGTTGTTGCAGATAATGCCACAAAAAAACCTAAAGTTGTGATTATACATCAGCAAAATGAAACATTAACTGAAAGTTTTGTTCATTTCTTAGAAGATAGAATGGTAGAACATCGCGTTAAATTCGTTTTTTTAACTACCAGTTCTCACATTACCCCATCTGTTTTATTAAACAAAATGGTCAGTTTTATTATTCATCCCATCGATATTTCTTCCAGGGTTGGAGGTGTAGACAAAGAAGATGATTTCTTCAAAATTATACACAATCAAACCAATGATGAATCCCTTTGTAATACAATACTAGAATGGAGTGAACTACACTGTCTTAGACTATCTCCTATCATATATGATAAGTGGAGAGATGTTCTCGTAAAATAAAAATTTTATTTATAAAAGATATGAGCATATCAACACCAACTCATACGCCTTATGGAATAATCCAAGTTTCTATGTATATGTCAATATGTAGTCTACTTTTCATACTTACAATCGGTTTCTATATGCAAAATATATGGAAATCTGATTGGGAAAAACATAGATGCGATATACTGGCTTTGCCGTTCGCAAATTATATTAATCCTAAAGAATCGGTTGTTCAAAATTTTAATTACTGTCTAAAAAAGAAGACAGATCCGATGATTAAAGCAATCGCTCAAAAAAAATTAAATGATGCAGCAAATGCTGCCACAAAAGAAACTAAAAAAACTATCAATGTTGCAATTAAAACAAATGAAGACGCTCAAGAAACTAAAGGAGTTGTTGATGGTATCTTTGCTTCAATTAACGCTGTTTATGAGAGACTTGTCAATATTATGGTATATACATCACACAATATACAAAACATCTTTTACAAAATACACGCAATCGTTTGGTCAATTTACTATTACTTAATCGCACAAATTAACACTGTTTCTATAGTCATCGCCAGATTTCAAAGAATGCTTTCTGTTATCAATCTTCTTGCTATTATGGCAGCTACTTATTGGATTGCACTTCTTCCATTTTCTATTGTTATGTTCGCACTTATTACTCTTGCTAATTTAACACAAAAAGCTGCAGAGAAAAAGGCGTATTGTTGTTTTACACCTGATACATTGATTGATAAAGCAAATAATGTAAAATCTAAAATTAAAGATATTTCTTTAGGTGACAAACTATCTGGTGGAGGTACTGTAACTGGATTCGTTAGTTTATTATCTCCTAATGCTGAAGTAGTTCAATTAGGTAGAAATACATATGTTACAGGAGACCATCTCTTAATTAGCAATAATAAATGGCAACAAGTTCAAGATATGAACCTTGGTAAACATACCCAAATTAAGAATACCGATACTCTTATGTGCCTTGTCACATCCAATAATATTATCAAATCAGGCGGAATTACATTCAAAGACTATGAAGAAGTAAAAGAACAAGAAGTTCAATGTAAAATTGCCTCTATCATTCTACAAAGTATGGGAAGTAATAACACTCATAATATTAATCCTAAATATGAATTAGGAGAAAGAAATAATTGTCTTCCTGGAAAAACACGTGTTAGAATGTTAAATGGAGATTATCAAAGAATTGATTCTCTTCAAGTTGGAAGTATTACCTCATGTGGAAAAGTACTTGGTATATACAAATGCCTTGCCAAAAATATTGAATGGTTTAACGTTGATGGTAATATCATTAGTCCAAGAATTATTTGTAAACCAGCACCATCTAATATTACTATTGAAAAATTAGAAAAAAAGCAAGTGTCTATTCCAACTAATATACAGGAATGGAATAAAGCATACAATATTGGAAAATATTCTCCAATATCCAAAAGCGACTACGGATATCACCTTATTCTAGAATCCAGACAATTTGAATTGGAAAATGAACTATTTATTAGGGATTTTGTTGAAACAGATGACGAACTTATTCAAGACTTTATTTCCAATATCGTATTAGAAGATATCAACAAATTTGACGACATTATTACCAATATTAAAATCAATATCAAAGAAATCAAAAGAAAACCCGTGCCAAATCGTAATAGAGGGCGAAGTCCCAGTTTCTAATCGGTATATTTACCCGAGGATGTCTAAACGGAACGTTCTCCAATACAGAATACTCATTATTTAGTAATACATCGTTTTTTGGTAAAGTTAATGCATCTACAGTTCTATAATATTTCCATTCTCTACCAACGCTATTCCAAGTATTCCTACATATCGGCGAATAGCCATATTTCTTTAATAAATGTGTTGATACTGAAATAAATAACTGTATCATCTCCTCGATTTCGCTAAAATTAAAACATAATTCTTGTGCTATTTCTTCTCTTGAATATATATATAAAAAAAACTTGTTAAACTCATTACTATATCTTAACTTTCTAAGACGGCTATCTTCTATTTGAAAATGATCTCTCAATATCTTATGAACTAAATAACCCTTTTCGGTTGTTACATTCTCCGAATCTTTTGATTTCATTACATACTTTCACTTTTTATTTCACCCCCCTATATTTTACTCTCTATATTATCTTTTAATTGCTGGCTATCAAAATATTTCCACATTATTATATAATCCTCAATACTTATCTTGTACGGTGCTATTAAATCTTCAAAATTTAACAATCTAAACACTTCTTTACGATAACTACCTAAAGGTTTAGATAGTTTTGGGTTCCTACTTTCTGCTATATCCCAAAAACTATCAGACCATTTTCGACAATTTCTCCATATTATTCCATTCTCTTTACTAAATTCGTTAAATAATCTCGATACAACATCACATTTACACAACTCTTCTACCAAACAATATTTGTAAATATGTATCCATAATTCATTCGGAAGTTCATGTATTCCCATCATAATTCAAGAATATTATAAATTAATTCTTCTTTTTTTATTGAAAAAAAATCATTTATATTCAAATATAATCAATTTTAATCGTATTTTTCTTTTTATATTGGTTTAATTGATTTTTTTATTAATTTTTAATATATATTTAAGAAAATATTGCTTACAATTAGTAATGGATGATTTAAATTGTAAACGATTTACATGTACATTATGCAATGTTTCTTTTGAAACTAAGTCAAAATATGAAAGACATCTAAACACACAAAAACATATCAATCTAATACACAATAGTGAAATCAATAATACAATGAATAGTTGCAAGAATTGGTCAGAAGAAAATGTCTACAAAGCAAAGTATATGGAATTAAGCAAGAAATATTATGATTTAGAGAAAAGTATCGAAATTAGGGAAAGAAATCTACAATTGCGTCTTGAAAAACTCGAACACCAACTGTCCATATCATCATCCAATGTACAAAGTAATTGTAATAATAATAACGTAAATACCACCATCAATATTACCAATAATGTTAACTTACCCAAAAATGCTCATGGCTCGGAAAATTGGGATTATCTAAAGTCGGACATTCTTAATATAATGAAAGGCGTAAATACGTGTATACCCGAAATAGTTAAGAAAATACATTTCGACAAAGATCATCCAGAAAATCACAATATTAAGATTCCTAACAAAAAATTAAGTCAAGCTAAGACCTTCAATGGAGAAACATGGAATACTGTTGGAAAAAGAGAAGCGATTGAAACTTTAATAGTCAATGTTGTAGACCGCTTACAATCAGAATATGGCAACGACTTCAATGAAGAAGCCTCACAATTTATACAAAAACTTTGGGCTGAAAAAATGGGACCCATTTTTGAAAATAAAGCGGTAGATCGAAAATTGAGAAATCAAGTTGAATATACCATTATAGATAATCAATCTCAAATATCCAAATCTAATTAGATTTCAAAATACTCGGATGTTTATCCATCATATAACTATTATATTCTGAATACTGATTTCTAAGATCATATGCCAATTCATACATTTCAATCTCGGTATCATAGTGAGATTTCATACTATTTGCCACAAGACGATAGACCTCTCCAGCAGGAAGCAATGTTACATCACATTCATTCGTCCTATATTTTTTACAACTATCCGAATTAAACTCTTTTGATCGTACATTTGTAGATCGAACAAGCCCATCTTGATTCTCTGCAAAATCTAAGAATTCTCTTCTAAGGTCAAGTAATTTTGTATGGCATTCTTTCGCTTTTTCAAGTTGGAATTTTCCACAATAAAGACAAAACTTTCTTGAAAGTTTCCAAATATTATATTGCATTTGCATATCTCCATCCTTTCGTCCATCTTCACTATCAAGCTGCTCTTTTGTCCATGGTAAGCCGACGATCAAGTTTGTATCTAATGTGTGTGATATATACGTATCGTGTGCATCATTTAATGATTCCAAATCACGATAGAATAAATCAACATTTTCATCATCATCTTCCAATTCTTCACAATAATCCTTCATTTTATTGTAATTGTTGTAAAACGTCTTTAAAACAGAATCAACTTCGTCATCTGAATCTTCTGAATCACTATCAATAGGCTCATTCAAATAATATTTTCTAATCTCGCCTCTTTCTAACTCATTTGATTCTGGGAAAGATTCCATATTTATATCAATCGTTTTGATATATGCTCTTCTTCTGTTAGATGTTTATTTAATAATAGTATTAATTACCAAATCATTTTTATTAGAAATGTTTCTCGTTTAAGACCAACTTCTCATTTTGATGTAGATGGTGCTTCCAATTCAGATTTATAAAAAATTACCTTATTAATTATATCGGGTAATATTACTCGAGTATAAAGTTTCTTGTTTTTGAATTGTTCATTATGATAATTTTCATCTAATATTTTCTCTATTTTATTTGTTAAAATATCTTCCTCTCTCAGATGTTCTTTATTGCTTTCTAATGCTGCAAGCTGTGCTTCAAATTCTACCTCAGCTGAATTTGTTGTTGTAATATGCCTACGAGAACGTTCAAGCTCTTTGGGAGACTGTCCACTGAATGGGTCATCCGGGTCATCTGTTATTACATTTTCAGATTTTTTTGGCACGTAGAAATCTTCACCAGAAATCGATTTTTTTCCATATAAGACATTTAGCACATCATTAATTACTTTCTCACGTTGCTTCTTATCCACCTTTTCTTTCTTCTTAAACATTCCAAAAAATCCTCCTTTTTTTCTGAGTGTTTTTTTCGTCTTCTTTTTCAATGTTCTTTTTAGTGTTTTTTTTGACTTCTTTTCAAAAGCTTTATACACACATGGATCTACTTTGTCTTGATAACATTTTAGAAATTTTTGCGTTGCTGGTTCTAAAGTATCCTTCTCAAATTTAAGTAAGCATTTGTGTTCTCTTTTGTCTTCAACAGCTTTAGAAACTTTCTTTCCTTTATCATCGCATTTCTTCGTTTTGAATAAGAATGCGAGATATTGCTTATACGCAATAGAGAATACTTGTGATTCGTTTTCACAATTTTTTTGACATCTATTATAGATTTTTTTGAATCGTGGATCCTTACGCATTTTCTCACGCTCTTTTACAGATATACGTTTAGTTTTCTTTGCCATATTAACATATAGAAATATTAAATATATTTCCATTCCAATTTCTCTCTAAATATTATACTCTTCTCTTAAACAATATGAGTTGACCTATAGATACCTGTATTCTTTGGTACAACAGCTTAGAAATAACCTATATGGTATTTTATGAACACAAAATAGAGGTCATATATAGTGTATATTGATTTGATGTTGGTCATTACTACCTTTAAGGTTTTATATATGAGAGAGTTTCATATTTTATGAGAAGTTTTTAATTTATGAACGAGTTGAGTTCATAAAAAGGCTGGGATTTTTTGCGATTTTATCTCTATCAAAGTCTTGGTTATCAGTAAATTGTGAACGGTGCGGGTTTTTTGGGTCTATTTTTGGGTAGGGGGGGTGTAGTTTTTTCTTT
>CEQY01010238.1_pt1 | contig 22422 bp, 23 predicted proteins | sample 361391 | NCBI WGS metagenome assembly CEQY01 (sample SAMEA2621075, study PRJEB7988) | marine metagenome | isolation source: saline water (ENVO:00002010), including | reverse complement strand
GGTTTATTTATTATATTAATATTAGACCCCTTAGGTATTCAATATAAGGACAATTTTTCACTTCTAGAAAGAGACATCAAGGGCGAAAACAAATTTATTAATCTCGAAGATGAAAAAGAGTTTTGGTCGTCTCAAAAAAATTCGAAAGGTGAACTAATCGTAAACGCGGGGCAGGTTTATTTGAATCAATTAACATTAATTGACGCGACATTCATTCAATTTGATAATGACCAGAATCTATTAGAAAAATATGACAGTACGTATGCAAAATTCGAGGCAAATCAGTGGATTTTACACAATGTTTGGGCTGATAAGGAAGGGAGAAGCCGCGAATATTTTGAAATTTATAAAGTTGATACTAATTCAAATGAATTATTAATGTTTGAAAATGCAATAAAAAATAGCAATCAATCAATTTGGACTATTTTTGGAGTTATAAAAAAACTCAATTTAAACAGCATTTCAACGACAAAGCACATTGTTGACCTGAATTTTTTGATAGCAATGCCAGCCTTAATGCTTGCACTGGTATTAACAGCTGCTTGCTTTTGTGTTAAATTATTTCGTGTGCAGCACTCAATCTTTATGATAATATTAGGTATAATAGTTGGTCTTTTGTTATTTTTTGTGAACCACATCTCATACATTTTATCTGAAAATGAAATATTTAACCCAATATTAGGGGCTTGGTGGCATATTATAACGGCAATTTTAATTACTACAAAGGTTTTAATTTCGAGAGAAGATGGTTAAATAATATATAATGATAATCAGTAGATACATATATTTAGCATGTATTATTGTGCTCTTACACGCCTCCCCAAATCTATGGGCAATCGAGCATGATACAAATGATCTATACCCTTCAATATATTTTGAGGCGGACAATCTGCTTTACGAAAATGATGGTCAAAATATTAAGGCCAGCGGTAATGCAAAATTATTCTACAAATCCTATATAGTTGAAGCAATGGAAATCACATACTTCCAAGAAAGCGACCAGGTAATCGCTGAAGGAAGCGTCACGATGTCAGACAAAGGTAAGGTGAAAATCACAGCAAATAAGATAACCTTATCGGATGAGTTGAAGAATGGCTTTCTTGAAGGAGCAAATATGATCCTTGAAGATGGTAGTAAAATTAGAGCGGATAAGGCTGATCTAAACCTTACAAAATCTAGTACTTTTAAAGGCGCGAGTTACACTTTTTGTGAAAAATGTATCGAGGATGATGACTGTCCATATACTTGGGAATTTCAATCCGAAGAAGTGGTTCATGATGAGATAAACAAAAAAATTATCTTTAAAAATATCAAATTCAATGTACTTGATAAGACACTCTTGAGTCTACCGCAGTTCACATACCCTGACTTTACTGTCAAACGCCAGTCAGGATTTCTTGTTCCCACATACTCATTTTCAAACTTTTATGGTCATGCCATGAAAGTTCCTTACATATATATACTTGATGAATCAAGTGATCTTACGGTATCTCCATTTGTTACAACAAAGCAAGGACCTCTATTTGACTTCGAATACAGAAAAAAAACAAAAAATGGTGGAGATATCTATATAAATCCAAACTTCATATACCAAGCAGACCCCTTGGCTGTTGCCCCTGGCGATGAGAAATTAAGGGCAAGCATTCAAACTAATGGTACCATAACAATCAATGATAATTTTGATTGGGGCTGGGATGCCACATATGCGACAGATGATACGTATATGAGAAAGTATAGTCTGGATGGTCGAACAAAATATAATTCCAATATATATCTGGAAGGACTAAAAGGGCAAAACTATCTAAATGTTGCTGCAATTAATTACAAGAATCTACTTAATGAGACCGAAACACCTCAAGCAATACTCTTGCCGAGAGTAGATCATCAATACAACTTTAATCTGCCGAATCTGAAGAATTTAAGCTTTGAAAATAATATTGTAAACGTTCAAAGGGCAAGCGGCGATGAACAAATCAGACTTACATCCGAGTTGAAATGGGATGAGAGATATATCTCAAATAATGGTATCATTATTGAACCAAAACTATCACTGAGAGCCGATCATTTACGAACCTTTGATGAGTCAGAGGATGAGTTTACTAATTTTTCAAGAATAACACCAAATCTATCTACATCAATTTCCTGGCCATTTTTTGATAACGCGCCATACGGTAAGCAGATTATTGAGCCAAAGATAGCATTTGGATACGTCGGTGATGAAGAAAAACATGCAGATCTCCTGAACGAAGACGCGCAAACATTCAATTTCAATAGTCTAAATTTATTTGAGATGAATAGGAGTTTGGGCTTTGATAGAATCGATGGCGGTTCTAAAATATCTCTTGGTGTAAATTATAGCCTTCAAGATGATATTGGAGGTCTATTAAATGCAAATATAGGGCAATCTTATCACATAAGCGGACTTAACTCACTTGAATCAGATCAATGGTCTGGGACGGATAATTATCACTCAGATATTGTAGGTTCCATATCATACAACCTCAATGATGCAGTCATTCTAGATTACAAAACTAGATACGATCGATCTTCTAGCGATAATTCTATCAATGAATTTAATCTCGAAATGCACGATTTTAACAACTATAGTTTCGGTATAAATTACACTGATATAGAGGCGGAAGCCAATTGGCTAAATTCTGGGCTTAACGCAAATAATCATGTCGCTTTAAGCGAGCTATCTGGTTTTCTTGAATTTGGGATTACACCTGATTGGTCAATAATTTCGAGTGGAACATTTAATTTAGAGTCAGATGATTTTGTTAGCAACCAAATTGGACTCAGGTATGATGATGAATGTCTGGCATTTGATATTGGCTATCGAGAGAATTTATTTACAGACCGTGATATCAAAAAAGATAGATCAATACTATTTAATTTCGAATTAAAAACATCAGCCGTAGATTAAAAATTAAATGAATCAAATCGATGCAAATATTAAGAACTTTTTTCACAATAACATCATTAATCGTTTACCTTTTTTGTTTTGCTTCAATTTCAAGATCTGAAGTAGTCTCAAAGCTAATCTTACTTGTTAATGACATTCCAATCACTCAATCGGATTTTCAACAAAGAGCTATATTTATTCAATCGAATAATCCACAGCTGAGCGATAACAGAGTCTCCAGCCAAGCAATTCAAGAATTAATTGATGAAGCAATAAAAGTAGATGCTTCAAAAAGCATGGGAATTACATACTCCATTGATGAGGTTACATTAGCGCTTGACAAACAATTGAAAAATCAGGGAACAAGTCTTGAAAAATACGCCGAAAAACTACGTATTGGTGGCACTGATATAAAAACAATTATTAACTCTAGAATTGCTGCAACGGTATGGAATCAATACATTATAAGGAAATTTCGAAGGTATGCTAATATTACGGTAAGTGAAGTTGATAAGTATAGGAAAGACTTACTTGAAAAAGAGATCTTTCATATACAAATATTAAAAATAAAAAATGAGGATATGTCTGCGGAGAAACTGTATCTCTTGGAAAATATATCAACAAACTTTCAAAGCTGCGCAAATAACTTAGTCTTATACAAAGACCATCCTGATATTGAGGTTGAAGACATTTTTGATATAAGAATTAATGAGTTAAATGAGCCTTTTAAAACTATTCTTAAGCACAAAAGTGATCAATTTTTACTTCCTACGCAAGTAATAGGTAGTGAATTAGTATTAATGATAAATTGTACTCCCAAGAAGATGATGTCTGAGTTTGAGATTCAAAATATTCTCATTTCCAATCAGCTTAAGGCATACTCCGAAAAGGAGTTACGAAACCTAAGACAGGATAGCGTTATTGAAGAGAAAAAATAAAAAATTACCCATCGCCCTGACAATGGGTGACCCTGCTGGCATTTCAGCTGAGATTACAGTCAAAGCATGGTCATCACGGTCGACAGCAAAAATACCCGCCTTCATTTTTTTCGGCAGCGAAGAATTACTGCATAGGCGCGCTAATTTAATTGATTGTAAAATAAAAACAAAAAAAATTGAGGAAGCGGAGATAGATTTGGCTGAGGATATATTCAGGGAATACATACCAGTTTTTGATATTCCGATTGAGAAAGAAATTGTTGGGCAATATTCAGAGCAAAATGATCAAAACATTATGAAGTCAATTTTAATGGCATACGGCTCAATCAAAAGTGGTCAGACATCAGCTATCGTAACAAACCCAGTCAATAAAAACTCTCTACTCTATGACGGAGTTAAATTTAGCGGGCAAACCGAACTCTGCGCCCACCTTTGCCAATCCAAAAACCCAGTTATGTTAATGATGAGTGACGCGCTAAAGATTGTACCACTAACACGCCACATTCCAATTAGCGCGGTTTCACAATCAATCAACAAATCATTATTGGTAAATACAGTGAAAGTAATCAACGATGATTTGAAAGAGTATTTCAATATATCACAGCCTCGTATCGTCGTAACCGGTCTGAATCCTCATGCAGGGGATAATGGATTAATTGGAAATGAAGAAATTAATGTAATAGATCCTGTGATAACAGAACTTCAAAGAGAGAAAATCAATATCCATGGGCCTGCTTCTGCTGATAGCCTTTTTGGCGCTAGCAATCCTGATTATGACATAGTCATTTGCATGTATCATGACCAAGCACTAATCCCAATTAAAACTATATCAAATTTCTCTGCGATTAATATAACGCTCGGCATTGATATTATCCGAACGTCACCAGATCATGGAACAGCATATCAAATTGCTAAAAAGGCAATTGCAGATCCATCTAGCCTCATAAAATCACTAATAATCGCAGACCGAATGGCACTAAGAAATGCCAGAAGCTAGTAATCATAATAGTCAATACAAAAAAAATCTTGAACTATCGGGTATTAGTCCATCCAAAAGATTAGGTCAGAATTTTATATTTGATAGGAATATCTTAAACAAGATAACTACGTTGATTAATCCCGATGATTGTGATTTGGTTATCGAAATAGGTCCCGGCCTTGGTGGTTTATCTGAGGCACTCGTAAATAATAACATAAAAAAAATATTACTCGTTGAGAAAGATAGACAATTTTTGCATCTACTCCATGAGCTTAAATCAAAATATCCAGATCAAGTTGATATCATTTTTGAAGATGCAATAAATTTTAATTTCGATATAGAGGAATATAAAAATATCAGTATTGTCTCCAATTTACCATACAATGTGGCAACTAAAATACTAACCATATTACTCAATACACATTACTCAACAAATAAATTGAAAAACATGGTCTTAATGTTTCAAAAAGAAGTGGCCAAGCGAATCACTGCGAATTGCAACAATAAGCACTATGGGAGATTATCAATTATATCACAATATTTGTATCAATGTAATGTTGAATTTGATCTAAATCCTGCAGTTTTTTATCCGAAACCCAAGGTAGACTCATCAATAGTGTCATTCAAAACCTTAGAGAGAAAATCAGGTCCAGACATAAAAATTCTGGAAAATATTACGAGGGCAGCTTTTAGCCAAAGAAGAAAAAAAATAAGGACAAGCTTAAAAGATATAATAAGCGAGGTTGATTTAGCACAAAAACTGAATATTGATATTGATCTGAGGGCTGAACAATTATCAGTCAATGAATATCTTAAAATATCAGAATATCTTGAGAGGCAAAACTAGTCATTCAGTCTATCAGATAATTCTTCAAGTAATTGATCAACATGCTTGCTAATATGTGTTGTGTTTGCCTTAGTTATTTTCATTTTTTCAGAAGTTACTATAGATTTCAATTCTGAATATGCCACATCGAGGTCATCATTGATAATTACGTAATCATATTCATTCCAGTGCTTAATTTCATCATACGCCGCATTCAGCCTATTTTTTATTGTGTCAATTGAGTCTTGATCCCTCTTTATCAATCTACCCATCAATTCAGTTGCCGTTGGCGGTAGGATAAATACTGAAATGATATTATCCTCATAATTATTTTTTAATTGAGCTGCGCCTTGCCAGTCAATATCAAAAATCACATCATTTCCAATTTGGATATTTTCAATTACCCGATCTTTTGGAGTTCCATAATTAAAACCAAAAACATTTGCATGTTCTAGGAGGTTACCCTCATCCACCATTTGAGTAAAAACATCATCATCTACAAAATAATAATGCAAGCCTTCTTCTTCGTTATCTCTTTTCTTCCGGGTCGTAATTGATATAGATAGTACCGCATTTTTAAGATCAGATACTAACTTTCTTGTTAAGGTAGTTTTCCCAGCGCCAGATGGTGAGGATATGATTATCATAACACCTTTTTGTCTACCTAAATTTATACTCATAATTCTTTATTAGACTTTTGTAAAAATCAATGATGCATTCGTCCCACCAAAACCAAATGAATTACTTAGCGCACTATTGATCTCGCCTGTGATTGATTTTTTTGGTACCAAATTTATTTTTGTATCAACACAAATATTATCAAGGTTAAGAGTAGCTGGTATGTTTCCTGTATTAATTGCCATTATTGAAAATATTGCTTCAACTGAACCTGCTGCACCCAACAAATGTCCAATAGATGATTTTGTTGATGACATATATAAATTTTTACTATGTTCTCCAAATAATCTCTCAACAGCCTTTATTTCAATTTCATCCCCAGCGGGTGTAGATGTTCCATGAGCATTAACATAGTCAATCTTATCAAGCGACATACCAGAATTTTTTAGAGCAGAGTTCATTGACCTAAAACCTCCATCCCCGTCTTCTGATGGTGAGGTTATGTGGTAGGCATCACCTGATAAACCATATCCCTTAACTTCAGCATAAATTTTTGCACCCCGGTTTATTGCATGCTCATACTCCTCTAGCACAACTACCCCTGCACCTTCACCCATAACAAAGCCATCTCTGTCATCATCAAATGGTCTTGACGCCATTGTGGGATTATCATTGAATGCAGAAGATAGAGCTCTGCATGCCGCAAAACCCGCTATGGACAATCGACATAAAGGAGACTCTGTGCCGCCCGCTACCATAACATCTGCATCACCGAATGCAATTAATCTTGATGCATCACCTATTGCGTGTGACCCCGTAGAGCAGGCTGTTACAACAGAATGATTTGGTCCTTTAAAGTTATTTCTGATTGATACATGCCCAGAGGCGAGATTGATTAGCCGGCCTGGTATAAAAAATGGTGATATTCTTCTTGGGCCTTTATCCCTCAAGACAATTGCAGCATCCTCGATCCCTTGCAATCCACCAATGCCAGATCCAATTAGTACACCGGATCTAATTTCCTTGTCATAGGTATCCGCAACCCAACCCGAGTCTTTAATTGCTTGATCTGAAGCGCATATTGCATAGGTTATAAATTCATCAACTTTTCTTTGTTCTTTGGGGTCCAGCCAATCATCAGGGTTGTAAGATCCTGGTGCGTCACCTCTTGGTATTTGCGCCGCTATTTTTACTGGAAGATCTTCTGTATCAAAATTCTCAATTTGGCTTATGCCAGAATTACCTTTTATTAGATTATCCCAAACGAAGTCAACTCCCACCCCAAGAGGAGTTACTAAACCAAGTCCAGTAACAACAACGCGTCTCATCTTTTTCTGAATTTAGGAGTTTTGCTTCTCAAGAAATGAGATCGCATCACCAACAGTTTGAATAGTTTCAGCGGCATCATCTGGAATTTCTACATTAAATTCTTCTTCAAATGCCATAACTAGCTCAACAGTATCTAAACTATCAGCACCAAGATCATCAATAAAGCTTGCTTTTTCTTCTACTTTATCCGCCTCTACTCCAAGATGCTCAATAACGATTTTTTTTACGCGGTCAGCAACATCACTCATTTTTTACCTCTGTAACTATTAAATAATAACTTATATAAGTATTAATATATTTATAAATATTTAACTACAATCAAAAAATTTATTTTTGCTATGTAAATATTGAAACTAATACATCACCATGCCACCGTTAACATGAATTGTTTGTCCCGTGATATAGTCAGACATGTGGCTCGACAGGAAAAGACAGGCCTCTGCAACGTCACTCGGCGATCCAAGTTTTGCCATCGGTATTCTGCCAATAATTGCTTCTTTTTGCTTTTCGTTAAGAGAGTCAATCATATCAGAGTCAATCATACCGGGCGCAACACAATTAACAGTAATCCCCCTAGTTGCCACTTCCATCGCTAATGATTTTGTGAAGCCGACTAAACCAGATTTGGATGAAACATAATTTGTTTGGCCAGGATTACCAGAAAAACCAACTACCGATGAGATCGAAATAATTTTTCCCTGCCTCTGCTTAAACATCTGCTTAGTGATATTTTTTGTTAATTTATATACAGATGTTAAATTCATATTAACTACATCAAACCAATCCTCGTCTTTCATCCGGATCAATAAATCATCTCTCTTAATGCCTGCATTATTTATAAGAATATCAATTGCTCCAAAATCACCAATTACGTCATCAGAAAGTTTATTTATGTTGTTAAGATCCGATAAATCGCACGGATATATTAAGTGTTCTTTTCCCAAATCCGCCTGAAGTGATGTTAATTTATCAATATTCGTTCCAGATAAAGCTATTTTTGCTCCAGAAATTGAAAGTTTTTTTGCAATTTCCTGTCCAATACTGCCTGTTGATCCAGTTAATAGAACTCTCTTACCATTTAACATACTCATATTACATCCCTTGAATTTAAACTAATAAAAAACTCTCAATTTGATCGGGTAACTCTATGGATTGTGCATCCATTGTGTTATCTATTCTTTTTGCGAGCCCCGTCAAAACTTTTCCAGCACCAATTTCATATATCTTTTCAACACCACTTTTTTTAGCATATTTGATGGTCTCAACCCACCTAACCCTTCCCGTAACTTGCTTAACTAATAATTCAGTGATTTTCTCTGCTTGCGCCTCTGGCTTCGCATTTATATTTGCTATTATTGGAGTAATTGGATCGATAATATTTGACTCGCCTAGCGCCTCATTCATTACGTCTGCAGCCGGTTGCATTAGGCTGCAATGAAATGGTGCGCTTACTGGAAGTTTTAGCGCTTTTTTTGCACTAAAATTTGCTGATAACTCAATTGCGGCATCTATTGCCTCAACATGCCCACTAATGACAACTTGCCCTGGGGCATTATCATTGGCAACATTGCATACTAGGTCGGCTCTTTGATCATTTATTTGCTTTACCAATTGTTCTACATCTTCTATGGAACTGCCAATTAAAGCCGCCATTGCCCCCTGCCCAATGGGAACTGCCTTTTGCATGGAAGTACCGCGAAGTTTTAGCAGCTTAGTGGCAGTTTCTAACTCTATTGATTTTGAGGCGACAAGCGCCGAATATTCGCCCAAAGAGTGTCCTGCGCAATATCCAATCTTACTAAAATCAACACCTATTTCATTTTCTAAAACACGAAATATTGCGATACTAACTGACATAATTGCTGGTTGCGCATTCTCAGTTTTTGTTAATTCTTCAATATCTCCATCCCACATAATTTTTGATAGGCTCTGAGATAATGAGTCATCAACTTCATCAAATACATCCCTAGCAGCTGCAAAGTTTTCAGAGAATGCTTTTCCCATACCAATATATTGGCTACCTTGACCAGGAAAAACTAATAAATTTCTCATTTTAATACCTTTTTTGTTGCAAAATTTATTACTTCAATATAGTAATCTACTATAATTTTGTTATCAAAATATTGACGCACTTGATAAAAATTTAATAAATAAATTATTTTATATTGCTTAATATATTCGATAACCATATATAGTTATAATTGAATTTTACAGGATTTTATAAAATATGCCATTATATGAACATGTTTATTTAGCTCGACAAGACATCACAACACAGCAAGTTGAGACAATAAACAATACTATTGAAGAGTTGATAAAGAAAGATGGTGGTAGTGTTGATAAGGTTGAGTATTGGGGCTTACGGCAATTGGCATACAAAATAAAGAAAAATAGGAAAGCGCACTACACACTCATGAATATTAACGCCCCATCCGATACGTTGAAGGAACTAGACAGACAAATAAGTCTTAACGAAAATGTACTAAGACATTTGACAGTGAAAGTGGATAAATTTGAAGAAACTCCATCAGTCATGATGGACTCAAAACCAAGCGATGTAAAAGAAGATTAATAAATGCAAGCAACCCAACAAACAAAAAAACCATATTTTCGCAGTTCACGTAACTGTCCACTATCGGAGCCAGATTCGCCTCCCGTCGATTATAAGAATGTAAAATTATTACAGAAATATATATCTGAGCGCGGAAAAATGATACCAAGCAGAATTACCTCTGTTTCTGCAAAAAAACAACGAGAACTGGCAGTAGCTGTGAAGCGTGCACGGTTTCTAGGCTTATTGCCTTACTTGCAAAGATAAATATTTTTATTGGTTGGGTTTAAGCCCTAACCGCAAAAAAGCGGGACAGCAAAATGATAAAAAAACAAATATCCTTCTTATTTCTTGCAGTTTTGTTGCAGGCACTTTTCTTTGTCTACCCATTATCGGGTAATTCTGGGATCTTATTTAATCTTTTTTTATTTTGCCCCCTACCGCTGTATTTTTTGGGAATTATGTTTGGATATAGATACGTTGTATTCGCTTCAATACCAGCAATATTAATTATCTATACATATGGTTTTAATATCGCTGTTGCTTATTTACTGCTTTTTGCGCTGCCATGTATCTACTTATCATATTATATTGGACTTAGTAAAATATCCGAGTCTGATGGAAAAGAAATTATCTGGTATCCTCTTTCACTAATTTTTTCGAAAATAATTACTCTATCTCTAGTTTTGAGTATAATTGGTATCCTATTTTTGGGAACAAATATTATTGACTATAATGATACAATATCAGCGATTTACTCTGATGTTTATCAGATTAGACCAGATCTGGAACAAACAATTCAACTAAATAATATTGCCCTGATGTCAGCAAGTCTGCCATCAATACTTGTTGCATTTTGGATATTAATTTTTTTAGTTAACTTGTGGATTGCATCAAAAATAACGAGGAAAATAGATAGTAATTCCAGAATCTGGGATGGATTTGATGAAATCAGTTTACCAAAAAATTATATTTACCTGCTAATAGTTTTTTTAGGATTGGCGTTCGTGGCTGAGGGTATAATAAAAGTGATGGCTATAACAGGGGCGACTGCAATGCTTATTGGTTATTCAATAAATGGGTTGTCTGTTTTGCATAACGTTACAAAAAACTCTAATTTACGACCATTAGTGCTTACTACACTCTATATTTTGGTCTTGTTGTTTGTGCCATTGATAATCCCGGTCACTATCTTAGGTATTATGGATTACAAAAACAATTTAAGAAATAAAATTAAATCAAGGAGATAAAAAATGAAAATAATTTTACTAGAAAAAATTGAAAAACTCGGATCACTTGGAGATCAAGTGGAAGTTAAGAATGGCTATGCACGTAATTACCTTTTGCCAACAGGTAAAGCTTTGAGGGCGACTGAAGAAAATATTAAGTATTTTGAAGAAAAAGCATCCGAGTTGAAAAAGAAGAATGACAAGGATGTAAAAGAAGCAAATAAATTACTGGATAAAATTACAGGAAAAATTTTTATTGTGATAAGGCAAGCTGGTGAGAATGGGCAGCTCTTTGGATCGGTAACAACACGTGATATTGCCAACCTTCTAAAAAATAATGGAATTGATCACATCAATAAAAATCAGGTGTCACTGATTGAGCCAATTAAAGCGCTTGGTATTGTGGACGTTAAAATTAATTTACATGCCGAGGCTTCAACAACTATAAAAATAAATATTGCGAGAACCGAAGAAGAAGCTGAACTCCAAGAGAAGGGTGAGGTTGTATCTTCAGATGACAATCAATTAGATGAAGATGCTGTTATGGATGTTTTCGATGAGGGTGTAGAAACCGAAATCGATGAAGAAGTTACTGATCAGGCTAATGATGAAAGCTCTGAGGTAAGCGATGATGAAAAAATTGAAAGCAAAGAAGCAGCAGAAGAAATAAAAAAAGATGAGATAAAAGAATAAATAATTCAGTCAAGATATTTTTTTATAATTGCGAATTAATGAATATTAGATGTGGATTATTTTGAATAAATTTAAAAATAATTCTTAGTTACATTGCTTCTTATATATTCTGATTTTAATTAAGAGTATAGATTTTGGTATGACATCAATAATTCAAAACATAGCTGGCAATTCTAAAGATGAATACAGGCAGATGCCTCATAATTTAGACGCAGAGCAGCAATTACTTGGCGCATTATTAGTCAACAATGACTTATTTGATAAGATATCTAATTATTTAAAGATTGAACATTTTTTTGAACACATTCACGGCATAATTTTTGACAACATTTCAAAACTTATCTTATCAAATAAACTCGCATCACCAATAACACTAAAAACACAAATCGATAACGATGAGAGATTCGAAGAGATTGAGGGCAGTAAATATTTGATTAAACTCGCAGCTGAGTCCTCCTCCATCATAAATATTGAAGAATATGGGCAAATCATTCGTCATTTATATACATGGAGGAATCTTATTGATCTGGGAAATGATGTTGTAAATGTTTCCTATTCACCGCCAGCAGATATGACACCATTTGATCACCTTGAATATATTGAGCAAAAATTATATTCCCTAGCTGAGGATGAAAAATATGGAAATGATTTTAAGAATTTTTCAACTGCATTGACAGAAGCAATTGACACAGCAGCTAGCGCTTATCATAAGGACGGTCAGATCTCTGGTTTATCAAGCGGTTTTACAGATCTCGATAAGGTACTGGGTGGCCTACAATCGTCTGACCTTCTTATTATTGCTGGCAGGCCATCAATGGGTAAAACTGCTTTCGCTACAAATATTGCCTTTCACATCGCAAATGCTTTTAATGTCGATGACAGCGAGGCTAAAAAAAAGCGGAGTCAAGGTGCAGTTGTCGGTTTTTTCTCATTAGAAATGTCATCATCACAACTTGCAACAAGAATAATATCTGAACAAACATCTGTATCCTCAGATAAAATTCGAAAAGGTCAAATATCAAATATTGAATACGATAGATTAATTGATGTTGCGCGAAAGCTTCAGGATATTCCGCTATTTATCGATGAGACAGGTGGGATTAGCATTGGCCAATTAATTGCTCGAGCGCGTAAATTAAAGAGGCAAAATAATTTAGGTATTCTAATAATTGATTACCTACAATTGCTAACATCAAGCAGTAGAAGATACAATGAGAACAGGGTACAAGAATTATCTGAGATCACTCAAAGTTTGAAAGCGTTAGCAAAGGAGTTGAATATCCCAATCATAGCTTTGTCTCAACTTTCAAGACAAGTCGAAAACAGAGATGATAAAAAGCCACAATTATCCGATTTGAGAGAGTCTGGTTCAATAGAGCAAGATGCAGATGTTGTAATGTTTTTGTACAGAGAGGAATATTATCTAGAGAAAAAACAGCCAAGAGAGGGGACAGAGGAATACATTCAATGGCAAGAAAGCATGGAGCAGGTGCATCAAAAGGCGCAAGTTATTATTGGAAAGAATAGGCATGGATCAACGCCGTCAATCGATATGTATTTTGATGGCTCCGTAACCCGGTTTAGTGACTACACATCAGATGATAAGCTTCCAGAAAGATTTGAGTAAATTTGACTAATGTAAGGCTATAAATGAAAAATGAATGATGACTCTCAAAATATGTTATCAGCATTTATGAATGTAAATCTTACTTCCATATCTAATAATTATTATAAGATCAGTAAATTTGTAGAGCCCTCTATTTGCGCTGCTACCGTGAAAGCTAATGCCTATGGTTTGGGCCTAGAGGAAGTTGCAATTACTCTTCAAAAATCAGGTTGTAAATATTTCTTCGTAACTGATTTATATGAAGCAATTAGACTCAGAAATATATTTGGTACAACTGATAATACCATATATGCCCTTAATGGATTGAAGCCGACAAGGACAAAAGAATATATTTCAAATAAAATTACACCGGTCATTGGAAGTTTTGCCGAGCTTGAGGAGTATAGGGCTAATACTCGTGAAAGCATAGATCATCGCATTGCCCTACACTTTGATACAGGTTTCTCAAGGCTTGGTTTTGATATGAATGAAATTGATAAATTGTCAATCAATGGATTAAATATTGACCTCATAATGTCCCATCTATCAACTGCCGAAGATCCTCAATCGAGCCTACCTGAAAATCAACTCAATCTGTTTTTAAAAGCAAACAATAGATTTGGTGGGATAAAAAAAACTATTGCAAACTCAGCTGCAATTTTTAGAGGCAAATCCTTTCTACTCGATATGGTTAGACCCGGAATTAGCCTGTATTGCGGATATGATGGAAAAGAAGCCCTAGGCCGGTTAGACTCTGCAATTGAATTATATGCCCCAATAATACAAATAAAAGATGTCGAAGCTGGTTCATCAATAGGATATGGAGCTTCGTATAGAGCTATTAAAGATATGAGTATTGCACTTGTTGAATACGGCTATGCTGATGGTCTACCTTGGTCGTTAAGATCGACGAATCACCAACCTGGAGGGCAGTTCTATTTTAACAATACCCCCACGCCAATATTGGGCAGAGTTTCCATGGATATTGTTGCAATTGATGTAACAGTGTTAAAAAATGATGTAAAAAGAGGTGATATGGTAGAAATAATTGGATCAAATCAAAATATTGATACCTTAGCTAAAAATGCTGGTACAATAGATTATGAAATTCTGACAAGGTTAAACTCAAGAGTCAAAAAGTATTATAAATATGTATAAATATATTTATATTATCCCAGAAACAATAGGCAGGTCTGTGTTGAGGATGTGCGCCAGTATTGGTCGTATTGCAATTTTCTTCTATGACTTTTTTATGTGTCTAATTACACCTCCCATTTATATTAAATCATTATTGAGTCAATTGCTTAGAATTGGTTATAATTCTCTTCCGGTGATTGGTCTTACCGCTTTTTTCACAGGAGGTGTATTAGCATTACAGATATATGTCGGAGGCTCAAGATTTAATGCCGAAAATATTGTTGCATCAATCGTTGCGCTTGGAATTACCAGAGAGCTTGGTCCTGTAATCGCTGGGTTAATGCTGGCAGGTAGAGTCTCAGCTTCAATTTCTGCAGAAATTGCAACAATGAGAGTAACAGAACAAATTGATGCACTCATTACACTATCAACAAATCCAATGAAATATCTAATTGTGCCTCGGGTGTTAGCGGCCGTTATTAGTCTTCCAATCTTAGTAATTATCGCTGATATAATCGGGATAATGGGCGGCTTTGTTGTTGGAACAAAAAGTCTTGGATTTATTGAACAAAGCTACATAAAAAATACACTAGATATTATCGAGTTTCGCGATGTCATATCAGGGTTAATTAAAGCGGCAGTATTTGGTTTCATTGTTGCATTTATGGGCTGCTATCACGGATATAATTCCACAGGAGGTGCGCAGGGTGTTGGTAGATCGACAACATTAGCAGTTGTTTCTGCATCGATTTTGATACTAGCATCAAACTATATCTTAACATCATTGGTATTTACAAATTAGACAAAATGGATCATGTGCTAAAAATAAATGAATTATCAAAATCATTCGGTGACAAACCAGTATTAAATGGTTTGTCAATCGATATTGAACGTAATACATCGCAGGTAATTATTGGCGGGTCAGGCACTGGAAAATCTGTGCTATTGAAATGTATTTTAGGTCTTATAGAGGCTGACAGTGGTGAAATATATTTTAATCAACAAATCCTAGATAAGAAAAATCGAGCTGAAATAGATTTTTATAGTAAAATTGGCATGCTGTTCCAAGGAGCTGCATTATTCGATAGTTTGAATGTACAAGAAAATATTACATTTGGCATAAAGAAGCTTGAGAGTAACCTTGGTAATTTGTCAGATATCGCCGTTGATAAGTTGAAAAAAGTTGGCTTAGATTCATCCGTTTTACATTTATATCCCTCTGAGCTATCAGGCGGGATGCAGAAAAGAGTTGCTCTTGCGAGAGCGATTGCCCGAAACCCTGAGCTTCTTTTTTTTGATGAACCAACTACAGGACTTGATCCAATTATGGCCGATGTGATCAATAATTTGATTAATGAGGTCATTGATGAGGTCGGTGCTACAGCAATTACAATCACTCACGACATGGATAGTGCGAAAAAAATAGCTGATAAAATATCAATGCTCTATAAAGGTGCTGTGATATGGTCGGGAGATGCAAAGGATATCCATAGCTCCAATAATCCTTATGTGGATCAATTTATTGAAGGTAGCTCTGAAGGGCCCATAAAAATTAACCTAAATGATTAAGTAATGACTGACGCAATTTCTTTTTTTGATACAATACTTCTACTTTTATTATTTTTGTCATCATTTTTTGCAATGTTAAGGGGCTTTACAAGAGAAACACTCTCCATACTATCATGGTTTATTGCTGCAATGGCATCGTTTATTGCCTATACTAATGATCAATCTCGCTCTTTTGCAAGTAATATATTGCAGCCTGATTGGCTGGCTTATTCCTTACTTGTAGGCATTGTTTTTGTAGTGGCACTTATTACAAGCGCATTCATTTCATCTAAAATATCCAAGCTTGTTCTGAAAAGTAATATTGGTATTTTAGATAGGATATTTGGAATTTGCTTTGGTTTCATCAGGGGATATCTAATTATAATGCTTCTATTTATTGGCATGACTTGGTTATTTGAACCAAATGAACCTGACTGGTTAAGTAAATCAATTTTTTATGATCATCTTGAATCAAGCAAAGAAAAGATTTACAGCTATCTGCCAGAAAGCCCCAGCGAAATAATGGATAATATAAATTTTGAAAATCTAGAAGAAAAACTTAATTTTAACAGCTTAGAAGTACCGACCAATTAGATATGAATAATAAATCAGCAGATGATCGATTAAGAGAAGAGTGTGGTGTTTTTGGGGTGCTTGGACATCCTGACTCAGCTCAATTGACGGTCCTAGGGTTGCATGCTTTGCAACATCGAGGACAAGAGGCTGTTGGAATTGTGACTTTTGATGGAGCTAAATTTCAATCCGAAAAGAGACTTGGGCTTGTGGGAGATAACTTTACAAAGAAACCTATTATTGAAAAATTATCGGGTATTTCAGCTATTGGTCACGTTCGATATTCAACTCGAGGGGAGACAATTTTGAGGAATGTTCAACCGCTATATGCAGACCTTGACACAGGTGGATTCAGTGTTGGCCACAATGGCAATCTCACCAACACTCTTCTGCTACGTGAAAAACTTGTCTCAAGCGGAGCGATTTTCCAATCCACTTCAGATACAGAAGTCATATTACATTTAGTAGCAAAAAGTAAAAAAATAAAATTTATTGATAAATTTATAGACGCTCTAGGTTATTTGGAGGGAGCCTATTCTCTCGTCGCACTGACCAATAAAAAGTTGATTGGCGCAAGAGATCCACTTGGAATCAGGCCCTTGGTTCTTGGAAAACTTGATAAGTCTTACATTTTAGCATCTGAAACATGCGCACTGGATATTATTGGTGCCGAGTTTGTTAGGGAAGTAGAAAATGGTGAAGTTATAGTTATTACCGATGATGGGATAGAGAGTCACTTCCCTTTCCCAAAGCAAAGTCCTAGACCTTGCATATTTGAATATATTTATTTCGCGATGCCTCACAGCGTAATTGGTGGTAAGAGTGTCTACGAAATACGAAAACAACTTGGATATGAGCTTTCAAAAGAAGATAATATAAAAGCTGAAATTGTTGTTCCAGTTCCAGACTCTGGTGTTCCCGCTGCACTTGGATATTCCGAGGGATCAAAAATTAATTTTGATTATGGATTAATTCGTAATCATTATGTAGGAAGGACATTTATAGAACCAACTCAAAATATTAGACAATTTGGAGTAAGACTGAAACATTCCGCTAATGTACAAATAGTTAAAAATAGGAGCGTGGTTCTCTTAGATGATAGCTTAGTTCGCGGTACAACCTCCGTAAAGATAGTGCGAATGCTCTTTGAGTCTGGTGCCAAAGAGGTACATTTAAGAATTGCGTCCCCACCAATAAAATACAGCGACTACTATGGAATTGATACCCCGGAAAAAGATAGCCTGCTTGCAGCAAAGCATAATATCGACGAGATGAGAGACTATATTGGTTGCACATCTCTAAAATTTTTATCAATTGAGGGTTTATACAAGGCATTAGGATATAGCGAGAGAAATAAAGAAATACCGCAATTTACAGATCATTGCTTTACCGGTGACTACCCAACCAGATTGAGTGATATTGAACAAATCCCAGATCATACGAGCCAATTATCACTCTTAGAGGAATAAATTTAGATGTCTCTTGACTTAAAAGGAATGAATATACTGATTACTGGGGCATCCAATGGGATTGGGAGACAGGCCGCTCTTACATATGGAAAACATAAAGCTAACATTATAGCACTTGGACGTTCACAGAGCGCGCTGGAGACGCTAGATGATGATCTTGCAAAATACAACTGTAATGTGAGTCTTATTCCATTTAATTTAATGCAATTTGATCTTATAAAGGATATGGAACAAAAATTATCTGAAAGAATAGATCGTCTGGATGTATTATTTTTAAATGCTGCAGCATTTGGAAGCCTCTCACCAGTTACGCACATAACGGAGGAGGAATGGAATGAGACTTTTGCAGTAAACTTGACATCTAATATAATATTTTTGAAGTTATTTGAGCCTTACTTAAAAAAGACAAATCAATCACAAGTTCTAATATCCACCTCGGAAATCATAAATCAGAAAAAACCTTTTTGGGGCTTATATTCAGCATCAAAGGCGGCGTTAGAGCAAATAGCGTATAGTTATGCCAAAGAAATTCAGAATACGAATATAAAAGTTAATCTGATTGATCCAGGTACCGTGAATACCAAACTAAGATTAAAAGCATATCCTGGTGAAGATAAGCAAAAAATTACTCAGCCATCAGACCTATCAGATTTTTTTAAGGATATATTATTCAATGATAAATTTACTAATGGTGAATTAATTAGATATGCTGACTGGCTGGGGTCATCAAAGAGTGTTAATTAACATAAGGATTATCACCCCTTCTAAAATGAATTCTAAGTGGCGATAAATTGTACCCAAAGGCATTTCTGAGTTCATTAATTAAATACTTACGGTAAGAACTTGGAATGGAGTCTGGTGCAGATGAAAATATAATAAATGTTGGGGGCTTTACGGATGCTTGTGTTATGTATCTCAGCTTTACCCTTCGTCCAGCTCTGGCCGGCGGTTGATGCTTCTGAACAGCTTCATTTAGCCACGTGTTCAGCTTCGCTGTTGTAGTTCTCTTCATCCATTCATCGTATAGAAGGATGACTCTTTCCATCATTTCTTTAGTACCCCTTCCGTTTAGGGATGACACTTTTAGTATATTTTTTTTATCAAGTTGAATTAAATTTGTAGTAAAGATCTTACCGACCTCATCATCAAACTGTTTCCTATCTTTGACCAAATCTATCTTATTCAAGACAATCAGAAGCCCCCTTCCCTCTGTTAAGACCTGATCAGCCAGCCTCAAATCCTGCTTGTCGATGAAATCGATTGCATCAATCAATAAGATTACAATATCGGAATACTTAATTGTCTTTATAGAGTCAAAATATGCAAGCCTCTCGGTATCTTGACTCACCCGGGATTTTCTTCGAAGACCTGCAGTATCGATAAGTCTGATTTTTTTACCACTCCATTCCCAATCAGTAGAAATCGAGTCCCTTGTTATTCCAGCAATATCACCTGTCAACATTCTATCCTGCCCAATAAGAGAATTTAATAATGTAGATTTACCAACATTCGGCTTTCCTATTATGGCAAGATTTATTGCATCTTCGACATTATCCTCATTTACCTGATTTGATGGTATGGCTTCCACTATCTTATCTATTAAACTGCTTATACCAATATTGTGCTCGGCAGATATAGCAAGAGGCTCGCCAAAGCCAAGCTCAAAAAATTCATAGATACTCAACTTTGAGGCGCCACGTTCACATTTATTAACTATGGTACGCGTCAAAATACCAGATTTTCTCAAATAATCGGCAAATTCAATATCTTTTGTTGTTAATCCAGATTTCGCATCAACAACAAATAGGCACAAGTCGGAGTCTTTAATCACTTTTAATGCGTTATCTTCAACAGACTGGGATAAGCTATCTGATGCCGACTCATAAACACCTGCTGTATCAATAAGAGAAAATTCTTGATCCTTCAGTATGATTATTTCTTCTCGGAAGTCACGTGTTAACCCAGATATATCTGATACTAATGCTTTTTTCCTACCATACAATCTGTTAAATAAAGTAGATTTACCAACATTTGGTCTGCCTGCTAACACTATTCTTGGGGCCATGATAATACTTCATCTATAGGATGTTAATTCACCGTCATTAGATATAACATATAAATTTTTATTTACAATAATGGGAGGTATTGTCGATCCTTCTATTTTATTTTGTAAAATATCAATCAATTTACCTGTTTTTGGGTCATGCACAATCAGATCGCCTGACGATAAAAATAAATAGAGCCTATTTTGGAGCATCTGTATTGATACAATTTTGTTATCATTCTTAAATTCATAATTTGAGTTGATATCTTCAAGCCATAAAACGTCTCCACTCTCAATATCAACAGCAAAAAGTATGTTATCATTAGATACAACAAATAAATAATTATTTGACGCTACTGGTGTAATTGAAGAAGATATCGGTAATTCCCACATACGAAATCCATTATTAATGTTATTTGCAATAAGCCTCCCTTGAAAACCTATTGTTAGCAATAAATTCTCATAAATGATTGGGCTGGCTGTTATATCCTTAATTTGAGAGAGAGAGTTTTTAATGTTTTTCCTATTTACTGAGTCTGCCCACAATCTGTCTCCATTATCTTTTTTAAATACAAAAACCTCACCAGATTTATAAGGGACGATTATTTTGTCTTCAAATAAAGCCATATTACTTGTTTGCACTAACCCTGCTGTCTCAGAAAACCATGAGTACTCCCATTTCTTGTCCCCTGATTGTATATCAAATGCGTTTATTTTATTATCCACGCTTAATACAAATACCATCGAGTTATCTGCTATTGGCGCAGCCCTAACGGGAGAGCTAACCATATTTCTCCAGAGAATGTCTCCATTGTAAGGGTCAAGCGCATATAATTCACCAAAGCCATTTGCAAAAAATATTATTCCAGAGTTTGCAAATAAACCGCCACCAAAACCAATTTCAGGCTCCTCTCCATCAGGAAATAATGATTTGCTCCAGTTAATGATGCCATTATCGGGATTTACTGATGAGATAGTATTCTCAGTATCGACAACAAATAAAGCATCACCAATATAGATTGGCGATACCGAAGAGAGGTTGAGCTTGCTTGCACCTTGGCCAATATTTACTGACCATTTTTTTATAAACCCTTCTGAAAACGCAATATTATTCTTGTTATTTGTTGTTACCCTATCAGAAGAAATCCAACGCTTCGTTACGAGAGGCTCCGATAATTGTATTGTATCCGTGCTTTCGGCTAATTTTATTTTGGCCGAACCTATTAATATACTTTCTCGTTCACCGGGAAGAATATATTCTTTCCCCCTGATGACGCTTTCACAAGCAGAAAGATTAATAATTATTAGAAATAATAATAATCTAGATATGTATATTTTTGCTATATTTAATTGCACAATATATATTTATTTTGAATCCATGACTTTCAGCATCATCTGAGCTCTATCAAACATGCCATTTGTAGTTTTATCATTTGTTATAATGATATTTAGATATTCAACACCTCTTTCATATAAGCCATGTTTATAAGCGCTCATTGCCAATACTTCATAAGCAAATAATGAGAGAGGGTTATCATTTTCTATGATTGAAGATAGTTCCTCTTGAATTTGTTCAAATGAGTCGTTGTCGACATTAAGATAAGAAAGTTTTAGCTTTGCCAGATCTCGAATGAGACTATTCTCGGCTTTTTTAATAAGGTCTATATATGTTTCTCTTGCATCATCGAGTTTATTCTGAGAAATGAAGTTATCAGATTTTAATAGTAATGCATATGTTCTATAATCGCTTGTCCCACTCTCAAGTAATTCATCAATATAATCACTTGTTAACTTAGGCTCCTTATCCGAAACACTCTCAATAATTTGTGATAATATTAAGCCCGACTTTTCAGTTTTGCTCTTTGAGTAATATTGATATGCCTCAGAGCCAATTAAGACTAAGGCGATAACGATAACTGCTGCATATATTGAACTTTTATAAGTAGCCCAGAAAGTTTTTAGCCTGTCCTGCCTCAG
>CEQY01074018.1_pt1 | contig 22437 bp, 24 predicted proteins | sample 361391 | NCBI WGS metagenome assembly CEQY01 (sample SAMEA2621075, study PRJEB7988) | marine metagenome | isolation source: saline water (ENVO:00002010), including | reverse complement strand
GGAGAAACTATGGCTAGTAATACCTGGCAATCAATAAATTGGAAGGACCCTTTTTTGCTTGAGCAGCAGCTTAATGATGCTCAAAGAATGGTTAGAGATACAGCTCATCAATTTGCTCAAGAGAGTCTCTTGCCTGGAGTTAGAGAAGCATTTCGCAAAGAAGAAACTGATCCAGGTCTCTTTAAAAAAATGGGCTCAGTAGGTTTGCTCGGAGCAACTATCAAGGGTTATGATTGCCCCGGCGTTGATTATATGAGTTATGGTCTGATAGCTAGGGAAGTTGAGAGGGTGGACTCAGGTTATAGATCTATGATGAGCGTTCAATCCTCTCTTGTTATGTATCCTATATATGCTTTTGGATCAGAGGAGCAAAAAGAGAAGTATTTACCTTCTTTAGCCAAAGGCGAAATGATCGGATGCTTTGGACTGACTGAGCCAGATTATGGTTCAGATGCAGGTGGGCTGATTACGAGGGCAAAAAGTGTAAAAGGGGGATACTCATTATCTGGAGCTAAGATGTGGATATCAAATAGCCCAATAGCAGACGTTTTTGTGGTCTGGGCTAAGAACGACCAAGGAAAGATTAAAGGATTTATATTAGAAAAAGGCATGGAGGGTTTAAGTGCTCCTAAGATTGAAGGAAAGCTCGCTCTTAGAGCCTCGGTAACTGGTCAGATAGTAATGGATGAGGTTTTCGTAGAGGAAAGTCAGATGTTACCTAATGTAGAAGGATTAAAAGGCCCATTTAGCTGTTTGAATAATGCACGTTATGGAATTGCTTGGGGAGCTCTAGGCGCTGCCGAGACTTGCTGGCATACTGCTAGAGACTATGTGATGGATAGGAAGCAGTTTGATAAACCGCTTGGTTCTAATCAGATTATCCAACTCAAACTTGCTGATATGCAAACTGATATAAGTATAGGTTTGCAAGGTTGCTTTAGAGCAGGCCAATTGATGGACGAAAATAATATTTCTCCTGAACTAATATCTTTGATTAAAAGAAATTCAACTGGAAAGGCTTTGGACATCGCAAGGAAATCCAGAGACATGCTCGGTGGAAATGGTATTTCAGATGAATACCCCATAATGAGACACATGGTTAACTTAGAGGTTGTGAATACCTATGAAGGGACTCATGATATCCATGCACTAATATTAGGAAGAACACAAACGGATATACCGGCTTTCTAGAATTTCCTTTTAACAAGACTACCACTTATTAATGTTTTATAATTCTGTTTGCCTTACCATCTAATATTCACTAGATATGAAATATTCTAAAATCCTTCTGATAATGACCCTAACCGTGGTGCTTAGCTTAAACGCTTCTGAGGCAAAAAAGGCTATTGAGTTGAGGATTGCACCAGTGGGCTCAATTTGTCTTGAAGGTCAGGATTGTGGCTCGGCTGCTGCAGCATCACAGGCTGTTGCCGTTGCTCCAAGTAATCTGCCGAAAGTAGAGCTTTCAGAAGGATCGGAACACGTAGTTAAGATGCTTAATTCAGGTAGTGACGGTACGATGGTTTTTGAGCCTGCCGTTATAAAGGTTTCGATAGGCGATACTATTCACTTCAAAGCTACAGATTTGTCTCATAATTCGGCTTCAATGTCAGGAATGATTCCTTCAGGTGCAGATAGTTGGGCAGGGAGTCTCAGTCAGGATATATCAATAACTTTAAACACTGAGGGAGTATATGTTTATCAATGCGATCCTCATGTAATGATGGCCATGGTTGGAGTAATCCAGGTTGGTGATGCTGTTAATATGGATGACATTATGGAGGCTGCTGCATCACAAAAATCAAGCTTTATAATGAACGGAACAAGATTAGATCAATACCTCTCTCAGCTCTAAATCTCCTTTAAAAGCTTTGGCAGTTTTCTCCAGTCACTAAATTGAGGAACTGATAATTCTATGTTGGGACTATTCTCATCTTCCTTGAACCAAATAGTTTTAAAACCACAATCATAACTTGCTTGGACATCATTAATGGGATGATCGCCAATATGGCATATTTCTTGCGGATCTAACCCTGTCTCATCAAGCACAGCTAAAAACATCTTTGGATCGGGTTTGTGAGCATTCAACTCAACTGGCGAAAGGATATAATCAAAATACTCTGCTATTCCAATCATTTCTAAATCTGCATTCCCGTTAGTAATTACTCCTAAAGAATAAGTCTTTTTTAATAAATCTAGTGTTTCTATTACTCCATCATAAAAAGTAACTTGATTTCTTCCTTTAAAAAAAATTTCAAAAGCCTTATCGGCCATAGTCGCTGATTCTTTTTTTGAATAGCCAGATCTTAGTCCAGCTCTAAAGAAGATTTTATGTCTCAGTTCCGACAATCTATTTATGATTGAAGGATCTTCTCTCATTAATTCGTCTCTAAGAAGCATGCTCGTTTCTCTCGAAAGAGAATTCAATGCACCTGGAAAATGTTTTTCTATCCAATCTCTAGACTTCTTTTCTGCTTCTAAAATTGTTGGCATTAGTGGCCAAAAAGTATCATCAAGGTCGAAGGAAATTGATTTAATTGCCATTATTAGTTCCTTTTTTGGCTCTTGGATGTGCACTGTCATAAACTTTTGAAAGATGCTGGAAATCTAACTTAGTGTATATCTGTGTTGTGCCAATATCTGAATGACCAAGCATTTCTTGAACAGCTCTTAGGTCTCCACTTGATTCGAGCACATGACTTGCAAATGAATGTCTAAGCATATGAGGATTAATTCCTGGTACGCCCCTCATTAAGCATAATTTTTCTAGTCTAAGCTGTATTGATCTGGCAGATATCCTTTTGCCTTTGTTATTTAAAAAAACGGCTTCTGTATGCGTTTCTTTAGTAGCCACAAGGTCTGATCTATAAATCTGCCAATCTCTTATGGCTTTAACGGCTTTTGTTCCTATTGGAACTATCCTTGCTTTATTGCCTTTTCCCGTCACAAAGCACGTTCTATCTTTTAGATCAATGTCTTTAAGGTTTAGCTGGCATATTTCTGATAGTCTTAAACCAGAGGAATATAAAAGCTCTGCTAGCGCCTTATCTCTTACTTCAATCATTCCTTTAGGTTTAAAGTCCAGTAACCTGTGAATCAGATCCGCATCCATTGCTTTTGGCAATAACTGAGCCAACTTAGGTGAGCTTATATTTTGAGCTGGACTTATCTTTATTTGCCCTTCAATCAAAAGATATTCGAAGAAAGTTCTACAAGAAGATAATAACCTTTGAATAGTTCTTGGACTTAAGCCTCTTCTTCTTTCGGCGTTTATAAAAGTTCTTATTTCATGCTCATTTATGGCTCTCCAGCTCTCAAAATTATCTCTAATGAGGAATGCACACAAGCTTTGCAGGTCGCGTTGGTAACTTTTAATAGTATGAGGAGAGTACTGCTTTACGGTCCTTAAATAGGATAAAAATGTTGCAACATCTTTATTTAGCATTTAAATATTGTTTCTATCTATCAATCTTGAGAGAGTCTCGGCTATAAACTTAAGAAATAAGGTATCATTTTCATTAGAGTATTTTTCTTTGTCTTTGGATCCCAGTGCAAGCATACCCGGACAATTAGAATTTCTTACAGGCACCAGTGCACAATTTATGACTTTTGCTTTTTTGCCAAAAATAAAGTTCGACTCTTCCTCACTTACAGGACCACAAAATATATCAATAGCATTATATTTTTTTCCGATATGACTATGCGCTTCTTTCGCTTCTATAATTCTTCCCTTGGGTAAATTATTGCTTTTTTTAAAAAATAACAATTTACAAGAGTCACTATCGAAATTTTTTATGAATGCATCCTCAGTTTTAGATACTATTTCCGTTAAATTCTCACAAATAATTAAATCTAGAATAAGGCTCTTAGTTTTTTCAAATATTCTTTCGTTTTCTTCAGCAATCTCAATTAGCTTAACCAAATTACCAGATGTCGATTCATAATTCTTTCTCAACATTTCAACTTGTTTTTGAATTAATGATACAGCCCCACCAGTTTCGTGGGCTATTTCTAGAGAATTTAATATATGGGAGTTTTCGGAGAGGAAATCTGGATTAAGGATCAGGAACTCCTCAACTTGTTTTGGATCAATTAATTTATTTGACATTAAACTTCTATTTCAATTTTTTCAATAAATCTAGCTGAGCCTTCAGCTGAAATAACACCTAAATCTTGTTTATAGTCTATCAAAAGACTTCCTTCTTGGAAGTTAACCTTTACAGGTGAAACCATTTCTTTTTTCAGTATCCCAATAATTGCTGCCGCGCAAGCCCCACTTCCGCAAGCCAATGTTTCACCAACTCCTCTCTCAAAAACTTTAAGATCAATTTCACTTTCATTTATTTTGCGTGCAAGACCAAAATTTACTCCGTCTGGAAAAGCCTGGTGATTTTGGAGATATTTTCCAGACTTATGAAAATCTATTTTAGAATTTTTTTCCTCATAAAGGACTCCGTGAGGGTTTCCCAGCTTTATGCAATCCAACTTTGTATCTGTTCCATCGAGATTTAAAAAGACTTGATCTATTTTGTCTGTAAAGTGAAAAGATGCAGAGTAAGTGTCATCCCCTAAAACCTCTAAGTTCCAAATGCCTCCATCAGTTTTAATAGATAATTTTTCGGACATGCACAGAGATTTGTCTTTTATGAATTTAGAAACACATCTAGCTCCGTTTATGCAGTTAGATGCAATTGAAGCATCATTGTTAAATATCTTCACGTCAAAATCATTCACAGGTTCGCTTGGAGGTAAGATAAGAATGAGTTGATCAAAATCTATTATTTTTTTATTTAAACTCTTAATTTCTTCCGCAGTAATTTTGACGTCTTCACTAATTGATTCAACAATCGCGATAATATTCCCAAGGCCTGAGTAAATAAAAACATTTATTTTCATAGCACTTTAGGATTCTAATGCAATCATGTCTTCAAAGCTTTCTTTCCTTTTAATGATTTTGACCTTGTCATCAGCTACTAGCAACTCTATTGGTCTGAGTCTCGAGTTATAGTTGGAGGACATTACTGACCCGTATGCTCCTACGTCCATAAATGCTATATAGTCTCCAGGCATTACTTTTAAATCACGATCCTTTGCAAGAACATCTCCTGTTTCACAAACTGGACCAGCTAGATCATATGTTTGTATGTCGAGATCTTTTTCTTCTAATTCTTTTACAGCATGCCAAGCTTCATACAAAGAAGGTCTAATAAGATCATTCATTCCTGCATCAATGATTGCAAACTTTTTTTCTCCAGCATCTTTTATATATTCTATTTTTGAGACTAATATTCCAGAAGTGCCAACTATAGACCTACCAGGCTCTAAAACAATCTTATAATTCGAGTCTCCCAACATACTTTTAACTTTGGATAGTAAAATTTTTGGATCTCCCGCATTTTCGTTTCTATAGCTGATACCAAGACCTCCTCCTATATCAAGAAAATCTATTTTGTGACCATCCTGTTCTAGCTTGCCAGCGACATCTTTTATACATTTAAGGCTCTTAAGTATGAGGTCCTCATCAGATATCTGCGAACCTATGTGGCATGCAACAGCACTTATTTTGACTAAACTACATTCTTTTGAGAGTTTTGATATTTTATAAATAGATTTTTCATCAAGGCCAAATTTCGAGTTCTTAGATCCTGTCCTTATATATTTATGAGAGCCTATGCTTATGTCAGGATTAAATCTAAGCGCGCAGTTTACTGTTTTATTCAGCCGCCTTGATATTTCTTCAACCCTTTCATACTCACCAACTGATTCAATATTAATAGACAATATCTCGCTGTTTATCGCTTTTTCAATCTCTTCGTAAGACTTGGATACACCAGAAAAAACGATCTTATTTTTATCTGCCCCTGCAATTAAGCATCTTTCTAATTCGTTACCAGAAACGACATCAAATCCTGATCCAAGTTCAGCAAGTAATCTTAAAATTTGAAGATTAGAATTGGCCTTAACCGCGTAGCATATAAGATCCCCATCTCTTATTTCTTCTTTATATTTAAGGAAGTTATCTTTTATTTTTTTTGTTGAGTAAATGAAACAAGGGGAGCCGTATTCTTTAACCAAGTCGATAGCTGGTATTTTTTCTATTAACAGCTGACCTTCAATTTCTTTCATAGTTAAAGTCTATTTCATAAACTGCATCAGGTAATTTTAAAGGCACTTTATTGCCGCAGGACACAAGAATGAGAGCAAAAATTAAAAGTAGAAGTCGAGTAATTGAAATCATTATTTTCTCTGAGACAAAGTTCTTTTTGCTTTTTTTATCTCTTTCTTTACTTGAGAAGGTGCAGTGCCTCCTATTTGTTTTCTGGATAAGATTGTCTTGAGAGGATCTAAATAATTTATTACATCCTTTTCTATTAACTTTGAAAATTTGGTCAATTCTGTGATGTCTAATTCGAAAATTTGTAATTTTTTACTTTCTGCATAAGCAACAATCTTACCAACGACCTCATGAGCTCGTCTGAAAGACATATTTTTCTCAACAAGATAGTCCGCTAGATCTGTGGCAGTTATTTGTCCTTTGAAGCAGTCCTGTCTCATTGTTTCTTTATTAGGTTTAATCCCTTTTATAATGAGCGATAAGAGATTTATGCTATCTTCTGAGTAATCAACACTGCTAAATATAAAACCTTTGTCATCTTGCATATCTCTGTTGTATGACAGAGGTAAATTCTTCATCAAGGCCAATAATCCTATTAAATTTGCTATAGTCTTAGAAGACCCCCCTCTTATAAGTTCTGCGATATCAGGATTTTTCTTTTGAGGCATTATTGAAGAGCCTGTACATACTTCATCCGATAGCTCAATATAATTAAATTGGCTTGATGCCCAAATAATAATCTCTTCGCAGATTCTGGAAAGGTGTATGCCAAGAATAGATAGAGAAGAGGCTAATTCCATGACAAAATCTCTATCGCTTACAGCATCCATAGAATTTCGACTAATTTCTCTGAAGCCGAGTTTTTTCGCAAGAAATTCTCTATTTATGTTGAATCTTGTCCCAGCTAAAGCTGCTGAGCCTAGAGGCAAAACGTTCATTCGTTCTTGAGCATCTTTGATTCTTGAATAATCTCTCGATAGCATTTCATTCCATGCTAATAAATGATGACCAAAAGTAACAGGTTGAGCTATCTGGAGATGAGTTAATCCTGGCATAATTGTTTCGGTATTTTCAGTGGCAAGTTTTACAATAGCTTTTTGCAATGAAGTTAATGATTTCGATATATCATCAATTTTTTTTATTAGAAATAACCTTAAATCTGTAGCAATCTGATCATTCCTAGACCTTCCAGTATGTATTTTTTTTGCTGCTTCACCGGCAATCTTGACCAATCTTGATTCAATATTCATATGAACATCTTCGAGGGATGGATCCCATTCAAATTTGTTTTGTTTTATTTCTTGAAGTATTTTTCTTAGCCCTTTTTTTATCTTAGAAAGTTCATTTGCATTTATTATTTGTCCTTTCTTAAGTGCTTCAGCATAAGCAATAGATCCTTTTATATCAGCTTCAAAAAGTCTTTTATCAATATGTACAGAGGCAGAAAAGGATTCAGCCGCTTGGTCTGCGCCTGTTTTAAATCTGCCTCCCCAAAGAGGATTTGTTGATTTTTCTTTTTTTGTCATGGGCCTGATAATTTTGAAAGTAAAGAATCAAAATAATACTTTTCTGAGTTTATTTCTAAAGTCCGTCCTAATATTTATATATCTCTGACTTGAAAGGTCCCTCTTCAGGTACATTAATGTAATCTGCTTGATCGGAGGATAATTTCGTCATGACTCCACCGAATCCTTCAACCATATAAGACGCAACCTCTTCATCTAATTTCTTTGGCAAAACTTCTACTTTTATAAGTTCTAGTTTTTTATCTTCATCATTAATATGAGCAAATTTCTTTTCGTACAGGTACATCTGTGCGAGAACTTGATTTGCAAAAGAGCCATCCATTATTCTTGAAGGATGACCAGTTGCATTACCAAGATTTACCAATCTTCCTTCCGATAGCAGAATAATATAGTTATCACTATCGAGATTAGGTTTATCTCCGGCTTTTGTATCTCTAAAGACTTTATGTACTTGAGGTTTTACTTCTTCCCAACTCCATTCATCACGCATATATTGGGTGTCAATTTCTGTATCGAAATGGCCAATATTACAGATCACTGCTCCATCTTTCACCGCTTTAAGCATATGCTTATCACAAACTTTATAATTACCAGTTGTAGTTACAATGAGATCTGTATCTTCTAGTAAGGCCTTATTGATAGATTCTTCTGTGTCATTGTTTACCCCATCAATATAAGGTGAAACAACTTCATAACCATCCATACATGCCTGCATAGCGCATATGGGGTCAATTTCCGTTACCCTCACCACCATACCTTCTTGTTTCAAACTTTGTGCTGAGCCTTTACCGACGTCGCCATAACCGATGACGAGGGCTTTCCTTCCTGCTAGAAACATATCTGTTCCTCTTTTGATACCGTCATTTAGACTGTGTCTTGTACCGTATTTGTTATCATTCTTTGATTTCGTGACAGAATCATTAACATTAATTGCAGGAACCCTCAGTTCACCCTTTTCTATCATTTCGTTCAACCTGACTACCCCTGTAGTTGTTTCTTCTGTAATGCCATGTATATTTTCTAAAATTTCAGGGTATTTATTGTGAACCATTGAAGTCAAGTCACCCCCGTCATCGAGTATCATATTTGCATCCCAAGGCTTCCCGTCTCTCAAAATAGTTTGTTCTATGCACCAATCAAATTCTTCTTCCGTCTGACCTTTCCACGCAAAAACGGGAACTCCCGACTCCGCGATCGCAGCTGCAGCATGATCCTGTGTCGAAAATATGTTGCAACCTGACCATCTGACCTCTGCTCCAAGTGCAGTCAAAGTCTCTATTAAAACTGCTGTTTGAATTGTCATATGGATGCATCCAAGTATCTTTGCACCTTTCAAAGGTTGCTCATTTCCATATCTTTCCCTGAGTTTCATTAATGCAGGCATCTCTGACTGCGCTATAACTATTTCCTTTCTTCCCCACTCTGCCAATGTTACATCAGCTATTTTGTAGTCATTATTGCTCATAATTTTTATCCTTTTAAAGCCTCAGCTTTATCTGTTTTTTCCCAAGTGAATGCAGACTCCTCTCTTCCGAAGTGACCATAAGCAGCAGTAGCCTGATAAATCGGTCTTTTCAGATCAAGCATATTGATTAATTGCCTAGGTCTGAGATCGAAATGCTCTCTTACTAGGTCTGAAATCTTACCTTCATCTATTTTTGAAGTTCCAAATGTATTTACGCTGATTGAAGTTGGCTCGGCAACACCAATAGCGTAAGAAACCTGTATTTCACATCTATCTGCTAAACCAGCAGCTACAATATTTTTAGCAACATATCGCCCTGCATAGGCAGCCGATCTGTCCACTTTAGATGGATCTTTTCCCGAAAATGCACCTCCACCGTGTCTAGCCATTCCTCCGTAGGTATCCACAATTATCTTTCTTCCTGTTAATCCACAGTCTCCTACTGGTCCTCCAATTTCAAACTTACCTGTGGGATTTATAAAGTATTTTGTATCCTTATTTAACCAATTTGAGGGTAATATGGGTTTTATAATTTCTTCCATTACGCCCTCCTTAAGATCTGTATGAGAAATGTCAGGATCATGCTGAGTCGACAAAACCACTGCAGAAATTGATTGTGGCTTTCCATCATCACCATAAACGAAACTCACTTGGCTTTTGGCATCTGGTCTCAGCCAAGAAAGTTTATTACTTTTTCTTATGAAAGCTTGCTGTTCAACGAGTCTGTGAGAATAAGTAATTGGAGCAGGCATCAGGACTTCAGTTTCATTTGTAGCATATCCAAACATAAGACCTTGATCTCCAGCTCCTTGTTCTAAGTCTTCACCTTCACCTTCATTTACTCCTTGCGCAATATCTTGTGATTGTTTACCAATGGCATTAACTACCTCACAAGTATTTCCGTCGCAGCCAACATCTATGTTGTTATAGCCGATATCTAAAATCACTTTTCTTGTAAGAGACTCAAGATCAGGCTCAGACGCACTCGTGATTTCGCCTGCCAAGACCACAAGATTGTCTTTTACTAAAGTTTCACAAGCCACTCTTGAGTCCGGATCACCCTTTAACATAGCATCCAAAACTGCATCTGAGATTTGGTCCGCCATCTTATCTGGGTGGCCCTCTGAAACAGATTCAGAGGTAAATATTTTGTATTCAGACATATAGTGCCCTCGCTTTAAAGAGCGCGTATTTTACACAATATGTAGGTTTTTTCTAAAAAAATAACCTTTTTGTAGCTATTCCTATATACATGAAAAAACATTTCGGCGACAATAAGATACCTCAAAAAAATGAGTAAAATTTCAAGCTCCCAATCAGCAAACGCACTTCGAGTTCTCGCAGTTGATGCCGTGCATCATGCAAATTCAGGTCATTCTGGAATGCCTATGGGTATGGCAGACATTGCTGAAGTGCTCTGGCAAAAACATCTAAATCATAGTCCTCAAAATCCAGAATGGTTCAATAGAGATAGATTTGTGTTGTCTAATGGCCACGGATCAATGCTCATATATGGCCTTCTTCACCTTACTGGCTACGATTTGTCTATTCAAGATCTAAAAGATTTTAGGCAATTGCACTCCAAGACTGCTGGCCATCCTGAATTTGGAATAACACCTGGCGTAGAAACTACAACAGGACCCTTAGGACAGGGAATTTCTAACGCTGTTGGCATGGCAATAGCTGAAAAGGTTTTAGCATCCAAATTCAACACTGACGAATATAAAATTATTGATCATATGACATACGTGTTTACTGGAGATGGATGTTTGATGGAAGGAATTTCACATGAAGCCTGCTCTTTGGCAGGTACTCTAGGACTTGGAAATCTAGTGATCCTTTATGACGATAATGATATTTCGATAGATGGCAAAGTAGAAGGTTGGTTTACAGAAGATATACCCGAAAGATTCAGGTCTTATGGATGGGACGTTATTCCAAATATAGATGGTCACAATACTGATGAAATAGACCGCGCAATACGGAAAGCAAAGTCAAATACCGAAAAGCCCAGTTTAATTTGTTGTAAGACAATCATCGGAAGAGGATCACCGAATATGGCCGGTACTGCAGCTGCTCATGGTGCTATCGTGAATCCTGACGAGATAGCTTTAATTAGGAAGGAATTAAACTGGGAGAATGAACCTTTTGATATTCCTGAAGAGGTATACAAGGATTGGGATGCAACAGATTTGGGGAATTCTAAAGAAGAAAAATGGGAAAAAACTTTTGAGGAATATGCGCAACAAAATCCTGAGTTATCAAGAGAGCTGAAGAGACTAATTTCTGGAGATTTGCCAGATGGGATTGAAGATAGTATCTATTCTTTTATCGATGAGACTCAAAAGGACCTTCCCAATATGGCTACGAGGGTTTCTTCTCAAAAAGTTTTGAATGTTTTAGGCCCTTTAATACCCGAGCTCTTAGGTGGATCTGCAGACTTAACAGGTTCCAACAACACCAACTGGGATGGTACGAAAGAAATAAGAGCAGATGACTTTTCTGGAAATTATATTAACTACGGTGTCAGGGAATTTGGAATGACTGGAATTATGAACGGTATAGTGCTGCATGGAGGTTTAAAGCCATATGCAGGTACTTTTTTAACGTTTTTAGATTATGCTAGAAATGCGGTAAGAATGGCAGCTCTGATGAAAATACAGACAATTCTTGTGTATTCTCATGATTCTATTGGAGTTGGTGAAGATGGGCCAACCCATCAACCTATTGAGCATTTAACAAGCTTAAGAACAACTCCAAATTTAGAAACTTGGAGACCTTGTGATACTTCTGAAACTGCTATCTCTTGGCTTGCTGCTTTGGAGAATTCAGATAAACCCACCGCTCTGATACTTTCAAGGCAAGGTTTACCTAATTTTGAAAGAGATAGGGATCAGGTACATTCTATTAAAAAGGGGGCATATATCCTAAACGAACCAGAAGTAGAACCTAGGCTTATTCTCATAGCTACTGGTTCAGAAGTAGAGCTTGCAATGGCAGTGGTAGAAGAAGTAAAAGACAGGACACCTATAAGGTTAGTTTCCATGCCCTGTTCGGAGAGATTTGATCAACAAACAGAAGAATATAAAGAGTCTGTCCTAGGAAAAGGAATACCTAGGGTGGCTATCGAGGCTTCACAAGAAGATTGGTGGAGAAAGTACGTGGGTCTTGAGGGTCAAGTAGTTGGTATGGATTCCTTTGGAGAGTCTGCACCAGGAAGTAAACTTTTTGATCATTTTGGATTCACTAAAAAACAAATCATTGAAAAATTAGGTCTCTGAAAATGAGATATAAAAAGCTTAATGAAGTGAATTTAAGCAATAAGTCCGTACTTCTTAGATTGGATCTAAACACTCCAATAGAGAATGGTTTAGTTGCAAATAAAGAAAGAATCATTCGATCTCTTCCTACTATAAATTTCATTCTCAAGTCTTGTTCACATTTAATAATAATGAGTCACTTGGGAAGGCCTGAAGAAAATGACAACATCCAACAGAAATTTTCTCTCGAACCGGTGGTTCGGGAGACGGAGCGGCTATTGAATAAAACGATTCCTATTTATTCATTATCTGATATTGAAAATTTAAATCTTGTTGGTGACATTTCTTTCATAGAAAACACTCGTTTTTATGTTGGAGAAAAGAGTAATGACTCTGTCTTATCGAGTAGATTTGCGAATTTAGCTGATTTATTTGTTATGGATGCATTTGCAACTTCTCATAGAGCACATGCTTCAACTACTGGAGTAGTAAAATTCTCTACTGATGCATGCGCAGGATTATTGTTAGATGAGGAACTTCAGGCGTTATCAAAAGTGAAACAGAATTCTCAAAACTCGGTAGCCATACTAGGTGGTTCAAAGATATCTACTAAGCTGAGTCTTATTGACTCTCTTTCTAAATCTATGGACAAAGTAATATTAGGTGGAGGTATAGCTAATACTTGTTTGGCAGCTAAGGGATATGCTCTTGGCAAATCTCTGGTTGAAGAATCTATGATGCAGCAAGCTAAAAAGCTTATTGATAATCCAAAAATAATTATACCTGAGAAATTAATAGTATCTGAAAGTCCAGACAAAGAAGGGCGAATTACTTCAGCAGACTTGATTAAGAAGAGTGAATCTATTTTTGATATTGCTCCTGAAGCACTTGCTGATTTAGAACCAATTCTCCAAAATGCCGGAACAATACTATGGAATGGACCAGTTGGTTTTTTTGAAAAGGCAAATTTCTCAAAAGGAACAACAAAGATTGCAGAGATGATTAGTTCCTCAAAAGGCTTTTCAGTATTAGGAGGAGGAGATACTATCTCCGCCGCAGAAAAGGCAGGTGTTATAGATAAAATAGATTATGTTTCAACTGCAGGCGGAGCATTTTTGGAGTTTATGGAAGGAAAAAAATTACCTGCTATTGAGGCTTTAACACAAAAAGTTCTTTAAACTATAATTAGGAGAGGAAAATGAATTTAGATAGTTTAAACGATATTGCAAGTTATATTGTTTCTGATGGAAAGGGGATACTTGCTGCCGATGAAAGTAATCCAACTTGCACAAAACGATTTGATTCAATAGGTGTTGAGTCGACAGAAGTTAATAGAAGAGACTACAGAGAACTGCTTTTTAGGTCCGCAGGGATGAAAGGAAATATCGGCGGAGTAATTCTTTTTGATGAAACAATTCGTCAAAAAGCAGCAGACGGCAGTCAACTAGTTGAAGTAATCGCTGCTCAAGGAGCTTTGCCTGGCATAAAAGTTGATAAGGGTTTAAAACAAATTGGAGATTCTGCTGAAAGTCTCACACAAGGCTTAGACGGTTTAGATGAAAGACTTAAGGAATATTTTCAAATGGGTGCAAAGTTCACCAAATGGAGAGCCGTTATAAACATCGGCGAGGGTATGCCCTCTTCCGAAGCCATCTCTGCAAACATGGAAGCCTTGGCTGAATACGCAAAGATTGTTCAAAGCAATAATATGGTTCCAATGGTCGAGCCAGAGGTTTTGATGGATGGCGATCACTCGATTGAAGATTGCTATAATGCAACTTCACGCTGTCTTGAGTCTCTCTTTTTTAATCTTTCTGAGAAGGGAGTTAATATCAAAGGAACGATTCTTAAACCAAATATGGTTACGTCAGGATCTGATTCAACTGAACAAGCTAGCATAGAAGAGGTGGCTCAAAGAACTGTTGAATGCTTAAAGGCTAATGTGCCTGAGGATCTACCGGGAATTACTTTTCTTTCAGGGGGTCAATCTGATGTTGATGCTACCGCTCATTTAAATGCGATGAATAAAATTGGCGGATTTGGCTGGAAATTAAGTTTTTCATACGGTAGAGCACTTCAACAACCTGCTTTAAAGGCATGGATGGGTAAGGTTGAAAATGCCACTATAGCGCAAGAAGCATTGTCTCACAGAGCACTGATGAATAAATTGGCTGCTGAGGGTAAATGGGATCAATCTTTAGAGCGCTGATCTGATTGAAGTTACTTATCCAAAGGGTCTCTAAGGCATCAGTTGAAGTTGAAAATCAAATAATCGCTTCAATTAATGAAGGGGTGCTTGTTTTCGTAGGTTTTGATAAAGAAGATAATTTCGAAAAAATAAAACCACTCGCAGATAAATTATTGGAATATAAAATTTTTAATGATTCTCATAATAAGATTGCGCTAAGCCTTCATGAAACAAATAATGACATTTTGATTGTTCCCCAAGTAACTCTATCTGTAGGAACAAAAAAAGGAACCAAACCAAGCTTTTCTAAAGCTGCAGATCCTCAAAAAGGAAACCAGCTTTTCGAAGATTTTAAAAAATTATTATCGACGAAGTTCAAACCAATTAAATCAGGTGTGTTTGGTTCAGAAATGTCAGTTAGCTTAATAAATGAAGGCCCTATCACCTTTTGGTTCGAGTTATAAATGCTACTCTTCTTTTTTATCAAACAGGTTTGCAGTTACTATGCCTAGTTCAAATAATATCCAAGCCGGTATAGCCAATAATGACTGTGAAATCACATCTGGAGGAGTGACTAGCATTCCAACAGTAAAGCATCCAATAATGACATAAGGTCTTTTACTTTTGAGCGAGTCCGAACTACTTACTCCGCTCCATATCAATAAGAAAATTAAAACCGGTATCTCAAAAGCAACTGCAAAAGCAAACATTAAACTCAAAACAAAGTCCAAATAGCTACTTATATCTGTCATTATTAAGATTCCATCAGGAGCTGCTCCCGTAAAAAATCCAAAAACTAGTGGCAAGACTAAAAAGTAAGTAAATAAGATTCCAACATAAAAGAGCATCAGGCTTGAGAGCATTAAGAAGAAACTTAAGCTCTTTTCATTCTCATACATTCCAGGAGCAATGAATTTCCAGATTTGGTTTAATAAGAATGGCATCGATAATAGTAGAGAGGTAAAAAAAGTTAGTTTAAGAGGTGCCATAAATGGAGAAGCAACCTCTGTTGCTATCATTGAAGAATTACCTGGTAGAAAACTTAAAAGAGGCTTTGATAAAGTTAAATAAATATCATTTGAAAAATAAACTAAACCCAAGAAGCAAACCAGTATAACTACTAATGATTTTAAAATTCTTGATCTTAGTTCTTGAAGATGTCCAAAGAAGGAGCTCTTTTCCATAGCAATTTAATCTTTCTGTTCTTTTATTCCATCAAGAATCTCTTCATTTCTTGAATCTTGATAAACTTCATTAAGGTCGAATGCTTTATTCATCTCCTCTTTTGCATCAGACGTTTGCCTTTTGAACCAATAGAAGGTTTTTGCGATTGACCTTATGGCAATTGGAAGTTTTTCTGGACCCAAGACTAAGATTGAAACAACAGCAATAAGAAAGAGCTCAAGTAATCCTATATCGAACATAAAAGTTACTTATCCTTTTCTTCCTCATCCATAGTTTTTCGAAAACTTTTTATAGTATTAGCTAAATCAGTGCCTAAATTTTTTATTCTCTTTGTACCACCAAATAGCAGCAATATGACCAATAGGATGATCAATACCTGCCATATACTTATTCCTCCTATACCCATTTTATTTCTCCTCTTCAGATACCTCTCTAGAGGCTTTCTCTAAAATACCCGATTTTCCAAATCTTGATTCGAGCTCTTTTATCACTTCCTTAATATCTATTCCTTCGTTGCTAAGGAGTACTATTGTATGAAACCACAAATCAGCAGTCTCATGTATAACTTTCTTTCTCTTTTCTTCTGATTCGTCTAAAGTTGCCTCTAAAAGCTCAAGTGATTCCTCGAGGACTTTTTCGTTGATCTTTCTAACTCCACCACTGAAAAGAGATCTGACATAAGAGTTCTCACTAGCAGCATTCTTCCTTTCTTCAATTATGTTATAAAGTTTTTCTAAGAATTCCACTTTCATTAAACTAGGCAATTATTAGGAAAAGTAACATTATTATGAAAATTATGAGCAACAGACTATTCATGTTTCCTTGCTTATATATCTTTTCCATCATTTGTTTGTGTCTTTTCTCATTCGCATTTTGATATTCTTCTATTTTGGAAATTTGCTCTATTGCGGTCTCTGCAACTTCAGGAAACTTTCTTGCTTTCTCTAACCAAGTCAACGAGTTTCGTTTTGCCCATTCTGCAAGTTTCTTAGGATTATATCTTTCAGATATCCAATTTTTTAAGAAAGGATTGGCTATAGACCAAAAATCTAGGGCAGGATAAAGCTGTTTACCCAACCCTTCAATATTGACCAAAGTTTTCTGAAGGAGCATCAAGGAAGGTTGCATTCTTAAATCAAATCTTCTTGCAGAGTCGAAAATGAACAAAAGTAATTCACCAAAATTGATTTTCTCCATAGGCTGATCAAATATTGGTTCGCATGCCGCTCTAATTGTATTTTCTAAATCATTTAATCTAGTTTCGGGATCTACCCATTTAGATTCAATGAGTATATTGGCAACCTCTTTAAAATCCCTTCCAATTACAGCAACGAGCATTCTCCCAATTTGGTACTGTTCTTCTTCTGTTAGTGATCCGACAATAGCGTAATCAACTGCGACATATGCAGGATCTGATGGACTTTTGGCATCTATAAAAATATTCCCGGGATGCATATCAGCATGAAAGAAATTATCAATGAAGACCTGCTTCAAGAAGATTTCGACACCTCTCTCTGCAACCAACTTTAAATCCACTCCAAGCTCATTAAATGTTTCTACTCGATCAACTGGTATACCTTCAACCAACTCCATCACAAGAAGACTTTCGGAGCAATAGTCTAAGAATACATCAGGTACATACAACAGATCATTTCCTTCAAAGTTTCTTCTAGTCTGTTTAATATTTGATGCCTCAATCCTCATATCCAGTTCAGAGAGTATTACCGCTTCGTATTCTGAGACTAATCTTTGAAGTTGAAGTCGTTTGGCGTCATCTGATTTTTTTTCTGCGAATCTTGCCATCCTTTTCATTAATGAAATATCTCTAAGGATTATTTTCTTAATTCCGGGCCTTACAACTTTTAATACAACTTCCTTACCTTCCTCTTTCAGCTTTGCAGAGTAAACTTGTGCAATTGAAGCTGCCGCCAAAGGCGAGGGATCAAAGTTTTCAAAAATTGAGGTTATTTCTGACCCAATCTCCTTTTCAATTCTTTCAATCGCAGCCTCTTTTGAAAAGTGAGGTAAGTCATCTTGAAGAACTTTCAGGCTTGACGCTATTTCACTTGGGACAACATCTGGCCTTGTAGAGAGTAGTTGCCCAAACTTAATGAAAATAGGTCCTAAATTTTCTAATGCAAGCCTTAGTCTTTCACCTGAATCTTTTTTAGATGAATAAATACGCCATGGAGATATCGTCAATAGAAAAGATATTAATTTTGGTTTTGCTATGTCCCGAAGTTCAGTATCTATTCGAGCCTTAAGAAAGGTATGAAGAATCTGAAGCAGTCTTATTGAATCTCTAAACATCAATCATTTCCTTTTGCCCAGAATGTATCGCCACAACACCATTAGTTAGATTTTCAAATTTGCATTTGGTAAAACCAGAGGCTTCAAGCATTAACTTCAATTCCTCCTGAGTAGGATGCATTCTTATCGATTCAGCTAAATATCTGTAACTTTCCTCTGATTGAGCTATAAATTCCCCAATTTTTGGTATCACTTCGAAGGAAAAAAGGTCGTAAATTTCCCTGAATACCTCATTTTGAGGTTTTGAGAATTCCAGAATGACTAATTTTCCACCTGGTTTAAGGGCGTTGAGTATAGATTTGAGAGCTTTTTCTTTATCAGTTACATTTCTTAATCCAAATGCTATGGTGATTAGGTCAAAGGTGTTATTTCGAAAGGGAAGAAACTGAGCATCAATCTGTGCTGCCTGCACGTCATGAATACCTTCATCTATCAACCTATTACGACCTTCTTCAAGCATTGAAGCATTAATGTCGCTGAGAATCAAAGTACCCTTTTCAGATAACTTTTCTCTCATAAGCTTGACCATATCTCCGGTTCCTCCGGCAAGATCTAGCACGGTAAAGTCTTCTCTGATTCCTGAGGTTTCAATAGTTACCCTCTTCCATAATCTATGTATACCGAACGACATAAGATCATTCATGAGATCATAGTTTTTTGAAACAGTGTCGAATACGCCACCAACAAGGGTAGCTTTTACATCTGAGTCAACTTCTTTGAAACCAAAGTTTGTTTTACTTTTTTTATCCTTTTTCATAAGAATGTGAAACTATTTTATCCCAAAGGAGCTTAATTAACTTTTCTCTTAGCCAAAATTCTATCAATTGACTTCAGATAAATGTCTAGGCTTTTGTAAAAACTTCTTAGTTGTTTTTCATCAAGTGTTAGTAGAACTGCTTCGAGGATTTCAAAGGATAAAGTTTCGTTTTCCTCTACCATTTCCTTAAATTCTTCATTTCCAAGATCTTGCAGCGATCTTAAATAAAGAGTCATTCGGGCATCGTATCCCTCGGATTGTTTTGTATTCAAAATTCCTAAAAAATTATTCACCCAAATTTTTTGCAGATCAGACCATTCTTCCCTAATTTCATTGTAATTTTGAAGTTTAGATTCTATTAGATCTAGTTGATCTTTTCTGAGCTTTATTCCAAGTACTTCAAACCCAGAATTAAAGTTAGTAAGTAATTGCTCTTTATAGCTTTTCTTTTCTTTGCTTCTCCTTTCTTCTCTTTCCTCTCTTAGTTTTTCAAAGTGTAATCCAATTTGAAGCACTTGTTTTTTGGTCAGCCCTTTAGAGAAATCAATGATCGGTTTTTCATAGTAATTATTAATGTTATTGAAAATCTCTTCCCCTTCTTCATAAGCATTAGCCAAGCTACCGGATGAATCTCTAAGGTCTATTTTCCTTAAATCTTCTAAAATAATTTTCACTCTTGGAAGTTGATTGATAGAAAACCAATCTAAGAAATCTTGAGAAATAGATTCTATCTTTTTATTCTGCTCCACAGAAAAACTTGCGAAATCTTTGAAATAATCCGATATGTAGTCATCTATCTGCTCGTATACCCATGATCCTGCCAACGAGCAAGACTGCAGCATAAAAATAATCGCTGTTGATAAACAAATTTTAATCAAATTTTTAACCATAATTAGGGGTTATTGTAATTTGCAGTTAGAATTCTTTCCGAAAATGTCAGAAGCAAGAAAATATCCTACCTTAGTTTGGCTCGATTTAGAAATGACTGGACTTGATCCGGACTCAGAAAGAATCATAGAGATTGCAACAGCTGTAACAAACCATGATCTTACAGAGATAATTGAAGGACCTAATCTAGTAATTAAGCAGCCCGATGAGTACATTGATAACATGGACGAATGGAATACTAATCAGCATACTAAATCTGGGTTAGTTGAAAGCTTGCGCGTTACAAACATAACAATTGAAGAAGCGCAAAGGCAAACACTTGATTTCTTAAAGCTACATACGGAAAAAGGACGATCTCCTTTATGCGGCAATACAATATCTCATGATAGGCGTTTTCTAAGAAGATACATGCCTGATGTTGATGCTTATTTTCATTACAGAAATGTCGATGTGAGTTCCATAAAGGAATTAATTAAAAGATGGAATCCAGAAATTTTAGAGGGTTTTAAGAAAAGTGGAGGACACAGAGCGATGGAAGATGTGCTTGAGTCCATAGAAGAATTGAAGTTCTATAAAGATAAGTTCTTTATTTAATCTGTCTTTTTCCCTGGGCTCTCAAACATACTATGGGCAATCGGCATAACCTTGGAATTACTAGACGTTATTTTTGCTTTGCCTTTCTTATCGACCTCATCGATTCTCATAATACAGCTTATGGGTATATAACTTCTTTGAACATCTTTAAACTCGTTTTTGAGCTTTTCTTCGCTGGTATCAACTACAATTTGTGAGTTTTGATCAAAAATATATTCCTCAATTTCAATAAATCCATACATATCGCTTTGATAAATAGACTCAGCATAGATTTCGTAAATTTCACCAAGTTGGACAAACACTACTTTGTAGATTCCTTTTTTTGCCATTACAATTCCGCCTTTATTATGGATTTAGACTATAGTTCTTAAGATATACTTTAAATATATGGCCAAAAAGCTTTTTATCAAGACCCACGGGTGTCAAATGAACGAATATGATTCTGCAAGAATGCAGGACTTGCTGGGAGAAAGTCATGGATTTGAAAAGACAGAAAATGAAGATGAGGCAGACCTTATACTTTTAAATACTTGTTCAATAAGAGAAAAGGCTCAAGAAAAAGTTTTCCATCAATTGGGTAGATGGAAAAAATTAAAAGATAAAAATCCTGATCTAAAGATTGGCGTAGGCGGTTGTGTTGCAAGTCAAGAGGGAGAAAAAATTATTCAAAGAGCTCCTCAAGTAGATTTAGTCTTTGGCCCACAAACGATACATAGAGTTCCAAATCTTTATCAAAATGTTGCCGAAGAAAGTCAAGAGCATGTGGATATAACCTTCCCAAAAACTGAAAAATTTGAACATCTTCCTGAACAAAAGAATGAGGGACCCACTGCATTTGTTTCCATTATGGAAGGATGCAATAAATACTGTTCTTTCTGTGTAGTTCCCCACACAAGGGGCCATGAAGTAAGTAGGCCAATAGACGACATTCTAAGAGAGATAGAGGGCTTATCTATCATGGGCGCAAAAGAAATAAATCTTTTGGGTCAAAATGTTAACTCTTACAGAGATTCAAAATTAAAGACAAAAGGGCTTGGCTTATCAAACTTGATAAGGGCAGCATCAAAAATAAAAGGTATAGAGAGGTTGCAGTTTACTACTTCTCATCCGTTTGAATTTGGTCAAGATCTCATAGATATATATGCTGAGGTTCCTGAATTAATAAGTTATGTACACCTACCAGTTCAAAGTGGCTCAAATAATATACTAAAGAAGATGAGGCGAAGGCACACCAGGGACGAATACTTTGAGATTATAGATAAACTAAAGTCTGTAAGAGACGGCATTAGTATCTCCTCTGACTTTATAGTTGGATTTCCGGGAGAAACAGAACAAGATTTTATGGATACTTTAGATTTGGTCGATAGGGTTGGTTACGACGAGTCTTTCAGCTTCATTTACAGTCCAAGGCCGAATACTACAGCCAAGGATCTGGATGATGATGTTCCAATGGAAGAGAAGAAACAAAGGCTTTCAGAGTTACAACATAAATTAGAAAATTCTGCATATAGTATAAGTAGAAAAATGGTAGGACAGGTCAGAAAATGTCTTGTGACTGGTGTTTCAAAGAAAAATCCTGGAGAGTTTCAGGCTCGCACAGAAAATAATAAGGTAGTTATTTTTTCATGTTCTGATCAATCAAAGATAGGTAAGCTGATTGACATCGAAATTGTGGAGGCTAAAAATAAATCCCTCCGCGGCTTGGCATTATAAGATTTAAATATTAAATGAAGTTTCAATTAGATCCTGTAAATCATGACAAGATTAGCGATTTGTGTGGTCCAACAAATTCTACTTTAAAGCAGATAGAAGATGAGTTGGGCATTAAAATCTTGAATCGAGGACCAAGTTTCAAGATAAATGGAAATTCCTCGAATGCTCAGATTGCCAAAGACATTATCCTGAGGATTTACGAAGATTTAGATGAAAATAAAAAGATAAGTAGTGAAGAGGTTCACTTATACTTAAGAAAAGGAATGAATGATTTAAATAATATCAAAAAGGAATCCTCAAGTAGGCAAGTTATAAAAACACCCAATCTGATAGTTACTGCTAATCATGGCAGTCAAGATTATTATGTTGAAACAATCAAAAAGAAAGTTCTGACATTCGGAATAGGACCCGCTGGTACAGGAAAAACTTTTCTTGC
>CEQY01143129.1_pt1 | contig 22637 bp, 21 predicted proteins | sample 361391 | NCBI WGS metagenome assembly CEQY01 (sample SAMEA2621075, study PRJEB7988) | marine metagenome | isolation source: saline water (ENVO:00002010), including | reverse complement strand
TCATATTTAACAAATATCTAATAAATTTGTTAAATTAAACGCTGTTTTATATTCTATGATGAAGTTTAACAGAATACTCCTGCGGTATTATCATTATCTTCAATAATGATATGAGTTTCTTCTTCTTCATCCTTTAATCTTTTACCCATCCATGATTTCTTTCCAGTCTTAGGATTAATACTGGCTGGTCCCCATTTCTTCTCTAGATATTGTTGAAGCTCTTTTCTACTCGGAGGTTTATCAGAAATAGTTTTTTTAAACCACAATTGAAACAAGCTATAAAGTTCTCCGAGTTCAAGTGAGGCAGATGGTATACTACTATCAATGTTTTCAACTAAGAAATCGCTAAAGTTATCGTTCATCTCTTGGTACTCATTTGTAGCACATAGCACTTCTTCTGGTTCTGGATTCCCTTTTTCTTGGAAAATATGATAATGTTGTGTAAGTAACCAGAAAAAAGGTTTTGCCCATTCCTTGAGTTTCTTTTGTAAGTCGTAATCAATTGGAAATTCATTGGGACAGTTTGGGTCAGGATTTTCAACGAATTTCGAATTGAATTTAACTACTCTAAGACGTCTCCATGTGCCACCGTCATCAGCAGGCACCTTCGGCAATTGATTACACGTACAGAAGATGGTAAACTGAGGATTGAAATCAAAAGGTTCCTTATGTAAAGTTCTGACGGTTATAGTATCACCACCTGATAATTCTTTCAGGGCTCCTACTTGAAATGTCTCTCCCTCGTTTGGTTCTTGCATAACAACCATTCTTTTACCAACAAGTCTAGCTATTTCAGGTTGCGGTGCAGAACCTGAAGCTCTTTTACCCGTTAGACTTGCAATAGGTAATTTTGCACAATATGCACCACAGGCGTATTCATACAGCTCTATCAATTTCGACTTACCATTACCCCCAAAACCTAAAAACATGTATACGTGTTCGCCTGCGATTGATCTACCATCCATTGATGTTGCTAATACACGTAAAACATAATCCCTTACTTCTTTTTTGGGAAGAATTTGTTTTAGAAATTCCATCAAATCTTCTATAATTGGGTCATTCCAGTGGTATTCTTGCCACTCAGTACCAGTAGAAAGGCTAATATAATCTTCGCATCTACTTTCTCTAAATATACCTTTTTCGAGGTCATAAACTCCATTTTTTAAAGCAACAAGAGTTTTATTTGTATTCAATATTTCATCAAATTTATCAGTGTCAAATGCTACCGACCTTTCTCGACTCCAATAAAATTGTTCGGCTGCTTCCTCTAAAACTTGTTTTCTGAATCTCGCTGATAGTAACAATTTACCAATTTTGAAAGTTTCATTTCCAATTGCAACATATCTTTCATAGCTAGGTTGGCCTTTCCTGAGTTCAGCAAGTCGTCTATATTTTTGAGAAACATTCATAAAATCTTGATGTAGATTTTGTCCTAATTCTAGCTTTAATCCGATATCTCCATCACCTTTTACCCAAAGATTTCCATCAAATTCCCACCATTCTTTCCTTTCATAATTTGAACAAACAAAGAACGGTTCAACTTTTTGCTTTAAAACAGATACTACGTTATAGATGATTTCATCAGTGCTTTGTTTCTTATCTTTTGAGTCTTTATCATTTGAAGTATGGTTTACTGTTTTACAAATATGAAAATCAAGGTCGCTTTGAATTATTTCAGCATATGCCTGTGGATTATCCTTTTTAGCCCATAGATGTAGAGTTCCAACTCCAAGGCCACTATTCCGCATAGTCCTCCAGTATTTAGAGCAACATTCGCTTGCAGTACTTTCGTAGTCTGGACATCTTTGGCTGAATTCAATCCATGTTTCGAGTAAACAGTCACTAATGTTATGTAAGCACCAGCCTAATTCGATCCAATTATTATAATTTTTAGCTCTTTCTTGGTCCAGAATTGAAACAAGGGATTTGACGGTTCCTATATTTGTTTCAATTCCTAAAGTTTTGCTATCTCCATGATATTGTTTCGTATGAATATTTTCAGATTGGGCTTTCTCTAGGTCATAATTTTGTACATACGCTTCGATTACAACTTCTTGTTCTTCTTTAAATGTTGATAAATCTGCCATTGTAAAACGTCTAATTGATAAGAATTCAACAAGTTTCAAAGAAGTTGTATAATATTCAGATGCTTCTAATTTTTCTGGATGACATTCACCAATATCATCTTCATCATGATATTGATATATTCCCGTAACTTTATAAGGGTCGCCATCTTTTTTACACGAACCAAGCATCATCCAGCCGTTCCTTTCGATAATTGCAGCATCGATAATATCTTCAATATCATTTGTGGCATGTTCGAACATATGTTTTGCCAAAACAAGAAGCTCTTCTCTAAAAAGATGTTGAACAGCAGGAGTTGTTACGATATAGGGAAACATGATATGAATGCCGTCTTTGACTTTATCTTTCCTAACAGTCGGCTTTGCTTTTTCGAATACAAAGGCATCAAAGGCATTCGGGGGCGCATCAATATATTTTGATGCAATCTTGGTAGCGGCTTGAATAAAATTAAGTACAGATTCAGTTGTATAACCGCGACTTTGTTTTTTTCTGGTAGAACCTTCATCTTTAGGAATTGTAAGATCTATATCATATATTAAACAACACAAATCCTTATGGCTCTCAATTAAATCACATTTTGCTGATAAAGTAAAGACATGTTCATAATATTTTTTATGAAATGTAGAAACTTGTTCTTCAGGAATGTAGTAACTACCCGCAAATAACTGCATACCTAGGTGAGAATACCGTTCTCCTTTTGAAACGCGAAAATTATTCAACCAAGATTTAAACCCCATCATATGTACTATCAATTAGATATTATATTCTATTTAATGAACTTAGAATATTAGAGGAAAATTGGTTTTTTTAGAGTATAAAATTGCTATATTGTTTGTTTCACTAAGGAAATTGAAGGTCACCGTAATTGTAATTTTTAGAGGGATTTAGAAAAAAACCTCTATGTAATTTTTGTTTCATATTTTATTCATATTTATTCATATATTTATGTAACTCTATTGAAGTAACAATTCTGTATGAAGTAATAACGTTCCTTTCTTTTAATTTATCAAAATATTCCTTAATTTTTTCTTTCATTTCCGTTATATATTTAGGATTACCAATAAATTGTTCTTCTAGTGGATACTTTACATTTTCCCAACTCTTATTTATAGGAACGGTAGTTCCATTACCAGCATGTGACCAATCTCCAAGAAACATATTATTTGGATAGTACCAATATCTCTTTTTTGATTCTTGGTTAATATTGTATATTACAAACCAACTACCTTGTTTTCTCCATCGTTTTAAACCATTCTTATCTTTTACAACGTAATAATCTACATCATCAACTCCCGATTTTTTTGTTCCAATTTTAAAAGATTTTGCGGATTCTTTTGGTATCATCACAATATATAATGTTAAAAGATAAAAATTAAATGAGATATATATCCAAAGTAGAATCATCAGGAATAGCATCAAAAGTTCTATATTTCTTAAAAACTTCCTCTTTTATCTGTGATTCTGGTGTTTTCTTTCTAAAGAATCTTGCTATATTGATATATAATTCAAATCCTTCAATATCCATAAGAGATTCTCCTACATCGTTGATAGTCCATGCATTTAGTAAACGACCAATTTCATAATCGTTCAAATCATTTTCAGTAGGCCATAGTTCATCATCTAAATCTTCAATAAATGAGCATGAAAATCTTGCCAAATCAAATGATGGATTAGGATTAATAGTTTCTTGAGAAGTCAATGAAGATTTATGTAATGGATGTACAGTATATTGTCCTCCAGCTTCGCCATCCTCATCAAATACATCGCCTATATAATATTTTCCATTAACAACATAGGTACTTCTTCCAAAATCGATAATTTTCATAATATATCCATAAGTTGGGACTTTATAGATTATACCATTCTGGTTATAATACAAATATTCCTGATTAGTTGGAATGCCCATTACGTTCTGAACATGTAAATCGTTATGAACAAAATCTAAATGTGTATTGGCGCAACATAATCCGGCAGTAATTTGAAAAATCCAAGAAGTCATCTTATTCATTAGAAGTTTTTTGCGTATATGTTGAACATATTTATTGTGTGTATTTCTAATTTCTTCAATATATTGCTTTACATAGTGGTCAAATGTGTTATCAAATTTTTGCATGAATACGATTTGTACGGGAATCTTTGGATGTATTAAATATTGTTTAGAATCTTCATCAATATCCTGTTTCATTGGAATGGAATGCTTAGGTATTTCAATAGCATATTTATCTAAATCGCATAATTCACTACTTGATAATTTTCTCTTCAATATTTTGTTATTTTTATCAGATACTGTTTTAACTCTATATTTGCCTGAATTGAGTATTTTATTGAACCATCTTTCTGCCTTTAATGATTCATAATCTTCTGTAATTTCTTCTTCGTAATCAGTCATAATCCCGCTGTATACTCCATAAATTTCTCCAAAATGAGGAGTATAGTTAAGACAAGATAGTTTATTAAGAAAGATACTACATAGTGTATCAATATAAGCACTATTTCTATTATTGTTAACTTTGTGAAATAGGTTGACAAATTTATTTTTGTTATGTGTTGGCAACCAATGATGATATAAGAATGATGTGTATTCATTTCTACATAGACATGATGGCTCCAGAATAGGGGTACATTTTATATGAAAATGTGTTTCATATTCTTTTTTATGAGAATCTTTAATAATACCTCTATAATCTTTTCTGGATGTTACTTTGAATATTCTTTTTTCTAATTGTATTGATGTCCATTTCGTCACTTTGGTATCAACTTTTTGGTCAATACATGGAGTAAACGACTGAAGATTGTCTATTTCTAATTCATTTTGAATTAAAAATTTTTCAATGAATGGGCAGCGTTCATTTGTATATTCAATCTCCATTATATTCGCACGTGCCTAATTATATTACAAACAAACACGCGTTTGTGTAAATTAAAAATCTAATTTCCAAGGGCGAATCGTTTAACCCATTTAACATTGCTTGTAGCAATTTGGATAATATTTTTACATGAACGACAAAAGGCCCCCGCGTATTCAAGTGCATATGGGAATTTATATACACATAAGGAAACAAGATTGGTATCATCCTTCAATTCTTCTGGTGCATACATCAAAGCGTTTCCATTTTCTAAAACAGCGGTTTCTACTAAAAATCGTTTGTATTTATTATCATTTAGGTGTTTTAATCTACAACCATTGACTCTTAAAGCGACATATGCGAAATCATCGGAGCGCATAAGATGTTGGTATTCAATAGGAACATTATCTTTAGTGTTTAATACAGCTTCTAAACCGCTTTCATATTCAAATAAATCACCATTACATATTTGTTTCCATAATTTATATTTATAGGGGGTTGGTACATAACGGAATAGGGTTCTTCCTTGTGCTGATTCATTAATGGCATATTGAACATATGTCTTATTGGTTCGAACTTCGTAAGAAAAATATTGAAACAAGTCCCCATTTGATACACGGCATAAATCTTTGAAGTCATCAAGATTGGGTATTTTCCTTGTTCTTACAACTGAAATGAGTTCAATATTTGATAAATAGTAAATAATTTCAATTGAAGGTATTATCCTACTCATTATTTATGAGTCCTTCTTTAAAAATTCATACACATTTTTTGAATGAATAAGATTGTTTTCTATATAAAAATTAGGAGGTGGATAATTGGAAACGATAATATATCCACATACATCATTTGCTCTAACGAACGAACTAATAGACTTAATGTAACATCTTAATAATATGGATTGTTTTGATGAGTCATCTAACCTATCTTGTATAGGTATAATTACTACTTCTTCATGATTATAACCATCCCAATTAATGGTATCATCCATCCAATATACGGATTGATATTTGGTTAATATATCGTCAATAATAGTGTTATAATCACCATAATACCAGCTAATATACTCTATTTTTGAAATAGTAGAATTAGGATTAACGATTCTTTCTTTGTTATACTGAATACATTTAGAGAGGAATATACCTATTAATAGTATACTTAAAGGTGTTTTTGTACTATCTTTAAAGCATTTAGATTGTATTGTATCAAAAAGTTTATGTAAAGAAACAATATTATCAGATAATTCTTTACAATAAGGTCGTTTTATGTATCTTTGAATTCCCGATAATAATTGTGATGTTGTGCTTGTAGATAGTTCTCTTAATATTGAACGTATTGTTTCGTTTAAATATACGATGTCTTCCTTATTACCTTCATTTTTTGATAGTTTATCATCTATATAATCCATATTAAGTTTTGATTCCCAACTGGATATGAGAGAATATAGCATGTTATTTAACTCATAAACTTGAGGAATTTTTTTAAATATATTCTCTTCTTCTACGCTCATTGACTATAATTATTAGTTAAATATTTATACAATTAACGTATAACTAATAAAACTTCAAGTTAAAAATATTTCGCTGACGTGTTCAGATTTTTTAAGTTGAAGTTAATTATGCGTAACTGTATCATATTTATTCAACGACATGTTCGTAATTTTATTGACATTCGTTACAAACACAGTCTATTTATAACAATTATTAACTTATCTAAGCACTTGAAATATATTAATGTACCATTGAGTCCTCTACTAAATATTGCGAATACTTATGTTGAACAACTGGATGTATATATGAATAAATCAAATTATGAAAAGATATGGAATGATTTAGAAAACTTACGTAAAAATCATGGAGGATATCATTCAATCATATTCAAAAGATATCAACAAATAAGACTGTTTGACTTTAGCCATATGTGGGAACAGTTTTTACATACATGTTTTGTAGTAACCAGTTATAAACCATGCAAGGGTACTTATTTGTGTCCTGTATTTGATCATTCAAATATAAATTTAACCGATTCTATTGTTCCTGAAATTAATCTGAAGTGGAGAGGACACGAATTATCTGGAAGACTGATTGATGATCATTTACATATATTTTGTTACTATCCACTATTTAGTAGTAATAGGAAAAAGGTACTAAATTCTTTAAATTCAGAACAATCAAAACTATATAGAATATGTATTTTTCCTTATTTTTTATGTTCGTACCACATAATAATTAAACATCTGAAAGATAATTTTAATAAATTAATAGCTTTATATAACAACATTCTTAGTAAACCCATTTCATCTATTTCGAATGAATTTATCAAATGTTCTCTATATGAACGATATCATCTAATTTACTTATTTTCAACTGGAGATGAAAAGAAAATATTCATATCAATGCTTTTATATACGATAATAAATAAAGATTCGCAAACACAAGCAAATCTAATTCTAAACAAATTACCGATAAATGTGGTTGAAATATTAGACGAACGGTTAAATATTGCTGAAGAAAAACTTAGTAGTATTGGAGAAGAATCGGATGATACATCTTATGAGATTCGTATTTGTGCTCTTGACGCTCCTGAATCTGTTAAGAAAATTGCTATTGAAAAACTAAGGGAGATTCAATCTAAACCTGCGGATATAAGTAAGCCTCAATTGTTTTTGGACAAATTATTAGATATACCGTTTGGTGTATATCGTATTGAATCTCAATTCAAAGTTTTAAAAATATTTCTTAAACAAATTCAACATTTTACAAGAACAATTGAATCTGAACCGCCAGTTTTTTACCCGAATTCATGGATTGATTTACATAGTTTTTTTAAAACTAATAATGAACTTGCAATTCTTAATTCATTGTCCAATGAAAAAACTATTAATTTCATAAAATCTCTGAAACATAGTCTTAAAACAAAAAGTTTAAAGTATACGAATGAATCAGGTGAGAAGAAGATAGTATCTTACACTAAAAAAACTTTTTCTGAAGTCATTAGTAACTTACAAAATTTTTTTGAGAAATCTCCTAATGAGACAAAAGATATCTTCATAAATGAGCTTCGAAAACATTTGAAAGATTCTGAATATTGCGAATACATTAATAAATGGGAAAATGTACAACTCGTCATAAATGATACACAAAAGTATGTAAATGATACACTTAATAAGGCGATATACGGACAATATTCTGCAAAAAGAGGTATTGAACAAATAATCTGTGAATGGATTACTGGAAACTCAAAAAGGGGATATTGTTTTGGATTTGATGGACCCCCGGGTGTTGGTAAGACATCATTAGCAAAAGATGGTTTAAGTAAATGCTTAATTGATACAGACAAAGTTCCAAGACCATTCTTTCTAATTGCTTTAGGTGGTTCTAGCCATGGTTCAAGTTTAGAAGGTTATGGTTACACTTATGCTTCATCGACATGCGGAAAAATAGTAAATACACTGATTCAGGCAAAATGTATGAATCCTATTATTTTCTTTGATGAGCTAGACAAAATAAGTAATACACCTCAAGGACAAGAAATAACAGGTATTCTGGTACATTTGACGGATCCTACACAAAATTGCGAATTCTTTGATAAATATTTTGATGGAGTCCCTATTGATTTGTCTAATGTTTTATTTATCTTCTCATATAATGATGCTTCTAAGGTAGACCCAATTTTATTAGATAGAATTCATTCAATAAAATTTGAATCATTTGGAACAAATGATAAGATCAAAATCTGCAGAAACTATATATTACCCGAATTATATGCGAAACTTGGTCTTGTGGAATCTACTATAATTATACCGAATAATATACTCGAAACAGTGATTGAAAAATATACATGTGAATCTGGTGTTCGTAAACTGAAACAAATTCTGTCTACAATACTTCGAGAATTGAATATTCGAGTTTTAAGAAGAGAAATAGATACACCAGTTACTATAACAGAACATCTTCTTAACTCGGATCTTCTAAATGACGTTAGGCGTTTAAAACCAAAAAAAATAATGTCTTCACCAACAGAAGGAACAGCAACTGGATTATTTGCAATCACAAGTGGTGGAGGTGGTATATTACATATTGAAATTAAGCATTCTCATAACAATAAAGATAGTGGACGATTAGAACTTACTGGCAATCTTGGTAAAATAATGCAAGAAAGTATTAGTGTTGTACATACAGCTATATGGAATATGTTATCTAAAGACAAACTAAAAAGACTGAATATTGACATTAATCCTAACTCAAATTTACATTTACATTGTGCTGAAACTGCAACACCAAAAGATGGACCTAGTGCAGGTGTAGCTATTTCGGTTGCAATGCTTTCATGTATACTGAAAACACCCGTCAAAAATAATATTGCCTTTACTGGTGAAATTGACTTAAATGGTAATGTTCATGCCGTTGGTGGAATCAAAGAAAAAATGCGTGGAGCCTTTGTTGCTGGAATTACTATTGTTTTTTGTCCAATGGACAATCAGGACGATGTTAACCAAATAAATCGAGAAACTGATTCTTGGATTGAACTGCTTAATATCCAATTTATAAGAACTATTCTCGATTTAAACTTCTTAAGAGAATCCTTTGTAAGAGATATTACAGACTACCTTAAAAATGATGTATGTAGAGTTATAAAACCTTCTGCATCTGCCCCACAACTTAATATTTTAACAAATCTAAAGTCTAAAGAAAACACTTCTCAAAACGGTTATAGTGATCCTCTAATCAGCTACGAAGAGCGCTATGCCCCTGATAATAATCAAATAAAATTATTATAATGCCTTTCTAAACAATTGTGATACTAGTGAATTATTATTCAAAATCTGTTGTCTTGTTTTTCTTAGAAAAGATTCCGGAAATCCAGGTGCTGTATTGTATAATGGTACAAAGTGAGATTCATAAGAATTATCCAACTTTTCATCAGACATTAGTCTGGGATTCGTTATCTTATTACCATTTATATCTCTTTCTATTCCAACCGATGTATTATGGAAATAATCCCAAGTTGTTTTAGCCTTTAATATACCTATTTCTTTCCAAATCAACTCTCTGCCCATTTTATGATAGTTTCTATTATAACTCAAATTTACATTGCTGTCCAATATATTATTAGCAGCTTTTAAGCAAGATTTAATTAATAGTCCGCCTTTTCTTGATATCATTGCCCAATTTGCAGGATTACCATAACCATTCTTTGTTTTTGTACAATAAAATCCATGACAACCAAATCCAACGTAATCATAATTTTTTAATTTCTCTAAAAATGGAGTTAAAGGTTTTAATACTATTATATCAGAATCTAACCATATTCCACCATATTCATTCAAAATGGCCAAACGTATATAATCTGCCTTTTGAGGTATACTCAAATCATTAATATCTTCTCTTAAATACGGTAAATATTTTCTTATATTATTCTCATTCAAAATAGTTACATTTAGCTCTTTTCCTCTATTCTTAATTACTGATTCATGACACATCTTTATATACGTTGGCATTACACTGTTTTCTTTATTTTCCCAATATAACCAGACATTATTCGGTATATGATTTGTTCTTTTTATGTTAACTCTAACTTTTTTGGATTTGTGTGTATATCTATATAATGTATATAATATAGTTAGAACAATGAATAATATGAATACACTGAACACCTTCATATTATATTAGAAGAAAGATAATTATGAAATCTGCTCATAAATAGCTAATAATCATATTCTCTATATTTTGTGGCAAAGAATTTAAGGATGGATATATGATTTTAAAACGAACACAGTCTCTTTCTCTTTTGTAAAACGCCTCTTTAAACAACTTACGAATCTCAGTATTTTTCATTCGTTTACCATTTACATATGGTTTGATTTTCCATTCTTTTATAAAATTCATTGGATTATTATTATCAATAAACTCACAAAGAAATTCGGGATTAATTGTTATTCCACATTTAGACAGCTCAATTATAATTTCTTCTTTTATCCCTCTTTTAATTCTACCATATTTGTCCTTGTCCTTTCTCTTAAGCCATGTTAATATTTTTTGTATCATATTTGGTGATATTGACTCTTCAAAATTACCTAAAACCCTTTTGATTGATCTTTTTTCTAATAAATTTGATTTAATAAAAAAATTTAGTCTACATTTAACGGAGTCAATAAAGCACTCTCCTTCCCATTTATAATAATAACCCCAGTAGGAGCTATATAGAGAGTAATTATTCATTTTATAGAGATGTAATAATCTTTCTAAGTCGTCTATTAATTTCATTGATTGGTTAATTAGTTCAATATTGTAGTTACTTTTTTGTACTAACGTATAATGCCAAGAAATTTTACGCAACAATTTAATAATATTACTTGAAGATGATATAGTTCTAGTCAATCTGACAGTAAAAGTTTCTTCACGCATGTAAAAGTATTCGGTCCTATCTTGTTCTAATTTCAGTTCAAATTCTTCCATAACCATTTATACAAATAAGCCATTTATATTTCATATTTTTTGTTACATATACTTAATGGACCGCGGTTACGACGAGATTGATTTCCGTTTGATGGAGACATCATTATCGTGGGTGATCATGAGAAATATATATATGGGTGGAGTTTTTAACATTCCCGCAGAAGAATCCTTAGAACAATCCACGATTGAACAAGCCCACGAAGGCGTCCTCGGCGTTCAAGGCCTTGGACAAGAAAAATTAGACACTTTAATTGAAGATGGAGCAAATGTTAACATCAGAGGCCCCAATGGAACTACGCCACTACATAACGCAGTCAAAGCGGACTATATATATGGTATCCGCGTATTATGTAGTAATGGGGCAAATGTCAATGCCCGAGATAATAGAGGAAACTTACCAATGCATTATACACCCTATGGAAATGGTAAATCAGCAAGTATATTAATTGAAAATGGAGCAAATGTAAATGTAAATAATGACAATTTATCTACACCGGTGTATATAGCAATTGATTTTGAGAATGATAAAGTTGTTGATGTTTTATTGAAAAATGGAGCTAATATTAGTGCAAGAAATTTCGATGGTTTGAATGCACTAATGTTTAGTGTAATAAAAGATTTTGAAGACAGGAATGCTGGAATAAATATTTTGAGAATGTTATTAGAACATCCAGATACTGATATTAATGCACTACAGGAACTTGACATGTCTGCTGGACATGATGGATATACATTGTTATATATGGCTGTATCACATAACTATGTTGATAAAGTTAGGTTATTAGTAGACATGGGTGCTAAGATTAATCCAGAAAAAGGAAACTTAGGAATAACTCCGTTACGTAAGGCTATAAATGAGGGGTTTGTAGATATAGTTGAAATCTTATTAGAAAATGGAGCAATAGTTGAGCGCGGTACTATACCTGAAACATACACAGAAAGAGGAATAAATACTTGGATGGAATTCTGGGAACAAGCTCGTTCGACTAATCCTGATATTTTGAGAATGCTTAAAACTCACGAAGCAAAAAAACGCAGAGCAAAAACACTAACAAACTATGTAACAAGAAATCAAAAACAGGATATACCAGATGATATGACAAATGAGATTAAATCCTATTATGGTGGGAGTAATGAAGGAGAAAGACTTATAGCTGAAATTCTTAATAAAGATTTAGAAGAGATTAATAAAATATTAAGAGAATCATCAAATGCGAATGAACTTGTTAATTATCAAAATAGTAATGGTTTTACTCCACTTTTCTTTGCGTTTAAAGACTTAGAAACGCAAAATGACGAATTACACGTTAATTTTCTGGAAAATTCTTTTGTGCCATATTCTTACCTTTTAGTGCATAATATTATAAATGAATTACTGAGATATGATGTAAATCCAAATTTAGCACCTAACAATGGATGGGGAAATGCCGATGGAGATATATCCGCTTTATCTCCACTTCATCAGGCATGCTATTATAATTTGGTACCTCTTGTGAATTCATTATTAGAAAAGGGTGCGAATCCAAATGTTATAGATAATGATGGTGATACTCCATTGCATTTATGTATGAATAATTATTGGTTAATTAATGGAAGTAGTCTTGAAATTATTTCAAAATTGATAACAGTAGGTACATCTACTATAAAAGCGGATGTAAATCAACAAAATAATAAGCAACACACACCACTATATGCTGCCGCGTTTCATGGATGTAGTGAAGCAGTAAAAGACTTATTAGCATATAAAGCAAGTCCTGATATACCAAGTCATAGAGGTAGAACTCCATTGCTTATTGCATTAAAGTGTTGGCACAATACTGGAATTAATCCATCAACTTCGCGTGGAGAGTATAATCGAGTTATTTTCAACTTATTAAATGATCCAGAAGGAAATTCTGCAAATCCAAATCTAGAATCTACTGCTTTTGGAAATATTCGTATTCCATTATATCAAGCGTGTAAAACAGGTAATGGTCATGCTACACAGTATTTAGTATCAGCTGGGGCAAAAGTGAATGTACAAATTCCACAACTGGTTTATAATACCCCATTACTTATAGCAATTCGTAATTCATATCCTTGGATTGTTAGAATGTTGTTAGAAAATGGAGCAAATCCCGATTTAAAAACAGGATTGGGAGGAAATCAGGATGCTATCGCTGTTGCAACTCAACAAGCTAATAATCATGTAAGCCATTCTACTTTGGATATTGAACAAACTGTATTGACGCATCTTAGAAAAAGAGAAGAAGAAAGAAAATTATTAGAAGAGATGAGAAACAGTCCAGATGGTAGTAAATATCCTGATGATATTTATGGAGAAATACGTTCTCATTTTGGAGGAAAAAGGCGCAAATTACAATATTATTACAAACAGAATGGAGGTTCTGATGAAATAGATGATAATATCAAAAATGAATTATTTCATGCGATTCAGAATAGTAATAATAGACGTGTGAATGAAATATTAGAAATAACAAATAGCCACTATATTAATTCTCGAGATATTAATGGAGACACTCCACTTATAATCGCTTCGCGCAATATTAGAGATAATGCTGCTATCGTTGCCTCATTAATATTAAGAGGCGCGGATCCGAATATTATCCCCTTGAACGGTTGGGGGGATGATAGTGGAGTTATTACTTCATTATCACCCTTACATCAGGTATGTTACTATAATTTAACAGAATTACTTCTTTTATTACTACAAAACGGTGCTAATCCTAATGTCAGAGATAATGATGGTGATACTCCATTACACTTATGTATGATGGGTTTATGTGAAGGTACTACTAATGGGAATATGGTTTATATGTTAGTATCACACAATGCAAATGTTAATGATTTAAATGACGATTTTGAAAGTCCATTAAAATACGGAGTTTTGTATAATTGTACTGAAGGTGTTAGAGTACTATTACAATCTGGAGCAACTCCAAATGCGATTGATAGGGATGGTAATACAATACTTACAACGGCATTTAGAGAGGGGGGGATTATGAATAATATGAATATTATAAGGTTGTTGTTCGAATATGGTGCTGATCCTAATTTAAGAGATGTGACATATGGTGAAAATAGTAAAATTACTCCTATTTTTGCAGCAATTACTACTGGAAATTTAGAAGGACTAAGACTTTTAATACAAAAAGGAGCAAAAATAAATATTATTTGCAAAGAACAAATATATGTTGGACCAGTAAACATTATAAATGATACACCGCTATTAACAGCTATACAACATGGTAAACCTGAAATGGTTAGAATGTTGTTAGAAAATGGGGCGAATCCTGAATTAAAATCAGTCTTGAAAGGAAATCAAACTGCTATGGAATTAGTTAGAGATTTCAACAATGACATATCGAATCGAAATGAAATTGAGAAAATATTGCTTGATTATTATGCACAACAAGCATATGAAAAAGCTAAAGTTTCACAAATAATTGGTCTTAGAAATATTACTGAAGATATGTCTGATGAAATAAAAACGAATTTGGGAGGAAATAGTAAAAGAAAATCAGTAAAACTGAAGTATATAGGTGGTATGGAAAACCCGAATACGAATGATAAAACTTATGATTCGGATGGTGAAAGAACAGTAGCTGTAGAAGCTCGCGTTGATTCATCTGATACAGAAGCAATAACGGATACAGAATCAATAACTGATACAGAAATTGTATCAACTGATTCTGATAATAGTGGTGAATCATCTGAGTTTATTGAAGCAATGAGACAACTGGAAAGGTTTGCCGTCCATCTCGACGCAGATGAATCTGGGCGAAATTTGATAAACCAACGTCTTAGAGATATAATAGAACGTTTTGGTGATAGAGCGATAATGTGGCTTGGACATATACCTGCTGAAGAAGAGGAAGATATTCCTGAGCCATATACTCCTGATGAGGAAAATGAAAATTAATCAGGAATACCAATATATGTTACTGTTTTTTTAACAGACTCATCTTTTGGAAAAATATTTTCTGTACTATTTGTTTGATTTTCATTAAGTTTATCTTGTAATACTTGTATACCATTTGCCAGATTTTGGCAAAAAATAACAGCATTATCGAGTTCTTGATCAATATTATTTCCCATATTTTGGAGTATTTCTGTATTGAGGTTTGTATTTTCTAATCCGGACATAATTTTACCTATAGATGTATCTTTTATTGAATTCCATATTGCACTTGTAGTTTGAGTCCATGTTATAGTGATATATAGGTAATCGTTTTTGCGTAAGATTTGTTCTATTGTAATAGAGTCTCCATTTCCAAGTGTAAGATTGAGATTTGGTTTTTTTGTTCTTGTATCAAATTCCCAAAACTTAGTTTTACAATTTGTTTTGAACAAAGGTCTGATTACATGGTATAAATAAGTTCCGGAACTATCATTTTGTTTGTTATATTGCCATAAATATTTGTGTGTATTTTCAAAACCATTCATCCGAAATGAACCCTTAAAAATCATTATATAGTCTTTGTAAAATATCTCACATTTTTTTAATGAAAGAACTATTGGCAATAATAATAGTGCTTCTTATATACATTTCTATTCAATTAACCAATCAACAAAAAGAACCTGTTAAGAAACCCAAAAAACATATTGTGAAACATGTTACAAATAATGTTAATGAGATAGAGGTGTTACATGAGGCACCTAAACGACAACAGGTTATTGAAAGAACCCCAAATATAATGATTAATAATCCACAGTGTCATAATTCAATGAATTCGAATCCTCCAAATTTTGTACCAATTAACATACCTACACGTGGTCCTTCTGAAAATTATAGACAAATTGGGGTATTAACTAATTCAGATAATACTGAGATTTTGCCACTTTTTGGAAAACGAATATGGTGTGGTGCTACAAAATGGATGTATTACACACAAACCAATAAATTTGTTAGTGTTCATTTACCTGTTTTTAGTAATAAGAGAGATTGTAGTGCCGAATATGGATGTGATGAGTTATCAGACAAAGATATTGTAACAGTTCCTCAATTTAATGATTCATTTACTGTTACACTTTACAATTTCGATGGACCAAGATACATACCATATATCAATTCGAATGGGTGTTGTTGAATATAGAATAAGTTCAAGTTGACAAGGAAATAATTATATGGGTAATATACTTGAATGTCAAAAGGGAGAAAATGAATATATAAGGGAATTAGAGAATGATGATGAAGTTGATATAGTTGAAAATATTAGTATATGTAGTGATATCAGCGAATTAACAGAAATGTCTGATATATATGTTTCATTTGATGAAACAATGGAATTAACAGAAGAAAGTATGGATAGAAATGGTGTTATTAAAACCAAGAAATATTACAATACTTTACACAATCTTACAGCTGTTGATGTTGCGTATTAGAGTTAGTACAAAATAAAAAGTATTTATTATCAGAATGAGAGTTTTAAGCAATGATTCTATTCAGTCTCTACAAACCAGGGGTTATATAATTAATTCTTCTGAAATTCAAGAACATGATTTCAATATATTATCCAATCTTTCAATTTATAATATTTCTCCTACACCGTACCTGTTGTTATTTAATGGTTTAGAAAAAATGGCTCTTAGAAATTTAATTCGATTTATTTGTCTCAATTGGAATAATATTTATGAATCATTAGATGATGTTTCTATTAAGATTGAGAATAAATATAATATATCGGCGATGGATGTTTTGAAATTTTTTCTAGAAAATGAGAAAAATCATCGTGTTTGTTTCTTTGTTGAAATCGTGCATCAATATTTTTTTCCTTGAAATAGTATGGCAAGTGCTCCTACTTCAAATAATGCTCTTTCTCGTTCCACTTTTTCTTGGACATCATTCACACAGTGGCTTCGTGGAAGCTTTAACGTATTTACATCAAACAAAAAGGACCTTGTAAATACACCAGCTATTAAGATTCAGTCAACTGGTAGCAGACCCGGAAATGAACCTCCATTTCCTCTATTAGATGAATTACCCGACGGTCATCTTGAACCTAATTATCAAGAAACAATTGCTGATGCGTATTATAACGCCGAACAAGATGCCCAATTCGTCAAAAATGGTGTTGAATCACAATCTGGTGGCGGAAAAAAGAAGAAGACCCTCAAACATAAGAAATCTAAGGGTAAAACTCTTAAGAAAACTCTTAAGCGCAAAAAAGGAGGTTCAAAAAGAAGATTGAAAAGAAAGGGTAAAAAGTAAATTTATTTCAGTACATAATCATTATATGTGATTTACATCATTCTGTATAGAATAAAACAATTTATGTCTATTATAAAATCTAAAATACACATTTCAGTAATTTACTTCTTTCCAAGAATTGCGCCTGATGGAATTGCTGGTCTGTTGAAATCAGGATCATACATTGGATATGATGAACCATCTACACCAGTATATTGTAGAAAATTATCAGGAGGAATACACGATTTTTGCTCAAATTCAGTTGAATTTCCTGGACGTCTTGTTTCATCTATTCCAAGACATAGATTTTTACAAGGACCACATCCATTTTCCTTCCATGCGGCTTTAGAATTTGCTTGCATTAATTTTGTCGCGTGCTTAGTTAAATAAGCTCTATAATCAGCGCCAGTTACGAGTCCCATTTCATAACGTACTTTTGAATTTAATGAATTATTTGGTTCATAACTTGTAAAGTGTCTTCCATCACTCATTCTATCGGGGCACTTTTTGTAATTTGGATTACGATAGCAGTCCATTATAATATATATTAGAAAAAATTATATTACAGGTACAAATATATAACATATTTAAGCAATACACAACTATAAATAATTAAATATTCAAATGTTTACACCACAGAGCGAAGATTATCTATTATCCATTAGAGCATGTCATTATCGTGAACCATCTAAATATAAATTTAATCAACAATGTAAACTTTATGGTTCTTATATTATCTTAAAATTTAGATGTAAAATTTTACAAAATGCTTTTAACAAATGGTCTAATCAAAACTCTCCTTGTTTTAATATAAGAATCGGACAGATTCAATCTTATAAAGCAGGATATGAATCTTCTTATACAGGTTTTATTACTTCTATGAATAAGGATTTTTTGTGTTTTTCAAATAACTTTATTCACAACTTCTTTAAATATTTTGCTAAAGCAAATGATTATACTATCTTTTTTGAGAAAAATTCAGTAGCATATCTCATTTATCCTATCTTTCGTGATAAAATCAGTTCTATTTCAAATACACGTATTAATGGTATTGTTGATGAAAATAAACACCATATTTTATTTGTATTTAGAGGTCATAGACATCGTATCACCACAAGAGCTAACTTCTTAAATCCAGGTGATTTTGTTACATTTATACTCAAATCCAAATATAATTCACTCATTCCCATAAAAATAAGAACAACCTTCTCAACTAATAGAAACACTTTCGGGTATAGCACCATGTAATCTTAATAAAAACCGATTTACTTTCTTTTTTGAAATATTATAGTTCTTAAAAATTTTTAGATATTTTTGTTGAAGTTCATTTAGTCCTACTTTTGAAAGTGCAGGTAACCAATTATCCCATCCAGTTTCATCCTTTATCTTTTTACGAGCTTGTTCCAACTCTATAGCCTCTATAATATAGTACAGTATATACAAATATTGTTCTTCTGGATGAGGATATAATATTCGTGGTAATGTACACATATTCGATGTTGATTGGCAATTGCTTAAAACCATACTCTTAATTGTTGTGTTTTGAACTTTGTTTGTTGGATATATACACTGTAATAATGATGAATATATCTGATTATTTGCACCACTTAATGATTCACCAATAGACATATTTTTCATACACAATCGAGATATTTCATGCTTTTCTTTAAAAGTCTTCGTATCATCATTATCAAGACCCGCAAAAACATGACTTGGCATTAACAATCGGATTAAAGAACCTTGCGACTTTATAATATCTTGCTTTCTACTCCAGCTTTCATTCTCATTACATAATTCCGTAAAACACTTTGTTACTATATTTTTATCTATCTTACAAGAATGAAACAGTTTGTTCGATAAACCCCCCGTAAACGCATATTCCTTACACTTTCGCATTAAAGCATAAATATTTCCATTCACATTATAAGTTTCTTCAATCAATTCATTCGGTATTTCTTTTATCTTATAATCATCACATAACTCTTTTAATATTTCCTGTAATTCCTCTGGAGTCTTCTTCAATTGATGAAAAACAATACAATTTTTTGTCATATATGACAAAAATCTTTCACTTATATAGTTCTTATTTAGAATACATATTACTGGTGTTACAAAGTCTACTGTTGCGTTTAGCTTTAGTATATCATCAAAAAATGACTTCTCAGTTATAACATGTAAATTATGAATTACTACTACATCCCTCTTTCCCGTTAGAAAAAATTCAATATTCCTATTCGTTACTATATGAGATAGCTCATTTACAAACGCTTTTTTCTTAAAACAACTATGGTCTTTATCATATATACAATTTATGTTGATACAACGATATCCGCAATTCTCTACAATATTCTTTACGTAAGTTTTCTTCCCAACCCCTACATCTCCTACTAAATGTACTAATGATGGTTTAATTTCCTTTTTTGAAACTTTATGAAACCATTCCTCGAGATTGCTATATTCAATACTCATTTATTCCAATATTCAAATTACTTTTATTCCCTTTTCACCGCAAATATACAATATTACCAAAATACTATAGGATATTCCAAAACACACTACTGAAATTCCTATTCTTCTTCTATTAGTGTCGGATACTATGTATACTGTATGATTCTGTATTGTATCATCTGTATCCTCTACATCACTGTGTCTACAAAATACACAAGTCTGATTTTGCAAATTACCATGCCAATCACCATAGCAAGTTGGACATAAATTATTGTTACAACATGGCATTTCTCTCCATTGATTCGTTTCTATTAAACATATTGGACATTCTCTTTCGGTTGAAGATATTTTATTTATATTTCTTGAAGCCATTCCAAGTGGTGATACTTCTATGTTATCAATCACTATAGCTACATCATCCATTACTTATAGTAATTATTGATAATTACGTTTTTCTCCTCACGCTTTTTATCTTTACTAAAACATCTAAACAGCCAACATCTCTTCTTTTTTACCTTCTCCTTCTTCTCATAAACTGTAATAGTACGACTATGATTGTAATTATATTTATGAATTAGCTTACCCTTCTTTACAGTTTTTTTGTGTGTTCTCTCAATCTTATGAATATCCGATAAAGGATCTTTTATCTCAGGATAATCTTCAAACACATCATATGGCGCTTTTCTTCCATTAAGCGCTCTCAAAGGTTTTTCTGTTTCTTCAATCTCATAATCTTCTGGAACATTGTCTAAATTACTATTTCCACACATCATATATGGAAAACATCCGTAATATTGCTCTTTTTCTCTCATATAAGATATGATAATTATTACAAATCCTGAATTTCAAATGTTCGGATCGACTGATTTAAAACGTAAATATTCTTGATAAATTATATGAGATATCAATGTTGAAGTAATAAAGACATTATCATTCCAATCACTATAAGATACAAACATTCCAACTGTAGTTAAAGTTGTAACCAATAATGTACTCAATAGTTTATTATCTAACATATTCTGTCTAAACTTCCAATACTGATGCGGGGTATGGATAAAAGCTAAAAAAGTGTATAATATTTCTGGATGTGATAATCCATATCCAACAAATATACTTGAAAATAAAAGGTTATAATCTTTGCTTATGAAACTAAACTGATGTCTAAAATGATATGCGGACATTGATAGAAATACACACAAACTAGCTTCTTGTGAAAAATGGTCTATTAATGGATATAAACTATACGCAATAACTCCAGCGCCAATATAATTGATTGTCTTATTCTCTTGTATACTATGTAATACATCAACAGAACCATGAGCTGGCACAATTAGAGGGAGAGCAATGTTCATAAAATCATGATAATTACTTGGACTAGCAAAAATTGGCGCAGGAGGCACTAATGACTGTATCTGATGAATACAAAAAAATGATAATAGTCTCTTTAAAATCATTTAATAATAGTATTATTAAAGTTTGTTTAAATCAAATACACAGTTATTTAACTATCTTCATATAAATTCGCAACTATATATATAGTAATATGCGAGTATCTATATTATCTACCCTTCTTCTTGTAGCAAACTGTCTTGTTCCTAAAGGTAAAGTAACATATAAGGGTGCTGTCCCAAAAAATACACCAGATTATATATTTACTAAACACCGCTATGATCAAATACTTGATATGTTTGATATTCTACAGGAATATTCAAACAATAAGATAAATCAAACACAGGGGGTGGATAAGCGTATGTATCAAGGATTGGCTACAAACTTGCGAAATGGTCAGTATTATGCAACTCGAATGAAGGATGACGATTCAACATATTTAGGATGGACTCCACTGAATAAGGATAATATTATGATTCGATACAGCAATAAACCAGTAAGAAATGATAATGATGAAATAAGTTTTAGAAAAGTCCCACTATATTTCATATTCTTAGAACCAAAAGAGAAGGAACTTTGTGTAACTAGAATAATACAAAATCCTTCAATACAAGTTAAGATCAACATAAAACTGATTCGAAAACATCTTGAAGAATTAGCAGAAGTTTCTAATAAAAAACTTAATATATTGCCATTGTTATTATATGATAGTGGACGCTGGTATTTTGAGTTTTCGCTTGGCTATAATCTAACTGAAACAAGAACGATGGAATTGTTATAAACTACATTACACTACCATATTGTGGTTTTTGTCCATATATATTTGACAAAAGTCTATTAAACAGAAAACAGCAAGTTTTGTATACTTTTTCTTTGAATGTTGAACAATGAACATTAATTACATACAAAAGGTCCATAATCAATTTTGGTGGTAAATCACACATATATATTGTAGGTTTCTCTAAAATTTGGCCACTTATGATTGTTTTAGCCACATCTTTAATTCTAAACATATTTCCATTTCTTCCTCTACCACTTCTTCTATCGCTATAATGAGCACCCCAAGTACCACCAGATAATGCCGCCATATAACCAATCACACCCCATATATTTATAGCAATAGTACCATAATTCAAAAGTTTTTTACATTCGTTTACATATTTCGATTCGAGAGATTTAGGAGTTAACACACTACATGAAAGTGAACCACATAACTTGTTA
>CEQY01201782.1_pt1 | contig 22665 bp, 22 predicted proteins | sample 361391 | NCBI WGS metagenome assembly CEQY01 (sample SAMEA2621075, study PRJEB7988) | marine metagenome | isolation source: saline water (ENVO:00002010), including | reverse complement strand
CCCTATATGCTCAAACTTGTGTAGAAGATTTAATGGACTCAGAAACTATAAAAAATAACTTTGAGGAAGTTCAAGACCAAGAGGCGATTGGGTCCAATGTAGTCAACCTTTTTGGACTACCGGCGTTTATGGAGCTCTTCTTTTCGACTCCTTTAAAACATACTCCAAAATATTTCACCTGTCAGTTTGAGGATTATATGTTTAGGGGAAAAAACCTCTATAGCTATTACGCAGTTGAAGAGAATCGTGTTTTCAAAATGTTTCTTGCACATATAGAGGGTATGATTGATGTCAAGGCAATCGCTCGGGAAGTTGAGAAATTATAGTTCTTTTAAGTTCCGATAGCTTTTGGAATTGATTTTCTAAAATTTCTTGAAATATTTCTTTTTCATGACTATCAAAAAAAACTACTTTATTTATCAAGTCTATAAGCCTAGCTTTTGAGATACTGTCAATAAATTGAACAGCTTCAAACTCCTTTCTATGAAGACTGATAAAACTATAAACTGAGTCCACCGAAAAACAAGCAGGTGAACCAGGAACTAAAGACTCTCCTCCAAAATTAGTGTCAATCACGAAATCATAGATTGGCTCATACTTTCCACACTTATCAATTTCTTTTTCATCAAAAATAAGTCGTAAAGAGCGAGCATCTCTAAAAGGATTTTGAATTAACAAATCAAAAAGTAAAATACGGATCATAAAATTTCCGCAGTCTTTTTGAGTCTCCTCATTCAAGATATTAAGAAGTATATTTGGATTGCGCTCTTTCGAGTCAATGGTCCGCGAAGTTAGATAAACGAGAGGTTCCATCCGTATGACTCCCTCGTAAGACCTTATATCATGGGTAAGAAGGTACAAATCATTTTGAATTGTTATAAGTTCACTTTTTTGGCACTCGATTCCAAGCTCTTCGGCTAATAAACTGCCAATGTATTGAGTCTTTATGAATGGGATTTTTTGTCTCTTTCCTTTAAACAAACATTGCAAACCTTTCAGTGTATAAATTTTACCAGTTTTAGATTCAAGTAGCTGTAGGTAGTCTGCAGGTCCCTTTTTAGGGTGTCTAAAAAGTGGATCGATAATATCAAAGGAAGTATCCCTCCACCTGATTTTTGTATGAGAAAAGTCTGCTGGCAGTGCTGCCGTATTTTGCCTTAGCACTTTTTCATTGAGACCAGAGGTATTTACTTTCAATAGTTTTTTATATTGTCCAATCCAAATATCTTGATATTTCTCATCCAATTGAATCTCGAACGGAGTCCCGTTTGTAAAATGATAAGCCTGAATCTTCCTTTCTTCGCCTTGAAACTCTCCTACTAAATGATTCCATGTTAAGGGCAAGCTCCCAATTGCATCATTCTCTTTGATCCACTTAAATTGGTGCAAATCGAGTCCTGAAGCTTCGTTTACATAGTCAATAGAAAGCGCCCGGCACCTCTCATTATTAAAGAGCATCAAACTTGACCAATTTTTAGCTTTATATTGATATTGGGTAAGAGAGTTCTTTTTTAAATTTAAATTTGGCTGATAGTCGTGCTTACAAAGCATGACACTGAACTGATCGTCACGAAGAGAAAAAATTTCGTAGGGATCGTCACAAAAAATAAAATCACAATCACAATAAAGACTCCACCCCTCATAATCAGAAAGAAAGGGAACCAAGAACCTAGATATAGAAAAGTCTGAGGAGTCAAACTGCGAACGCTGCCGCTTAAACTGAGGGATCTGAGATCTAACGATGGGAATAATAGAAAGAGGTTTTGAACTATGTTCCAGCAAACTTTGCGTCAACAGGTGATAAGAAACAGTCTCTTCTGGATCAAAACCAATAAAAATTCTTAACCTAGAGCCTAGAACGGATTCCAAAATAAATCTCCAATCAATAAATCATCGTTAATTTACGATACTAAAGTACTGATAGCTGTTCAAATCAACTTGAACTCTTACACTAAATATGAGTCAATTAAAATGAAATAAAGAGAAGAAGGTTTTTATTTGAGTATCCCGAACTTTACTGACTTTTTTACACAAGGCTTTATTTTTTTTGAAGATTTTTCTAGCATTGATATTGATGCTGCCTATCAACTTCACTATCCTAACTCTGAAGATAATGAGCTTTACACTATCCCAGAAGAAGCTAGAGTACTACTTCAAAGAATTCAACAAGAGTTTGCCCAAAGATACATTGTGATGATTTTCAATCAATTCAAAATCAAAGAAATTGGAATATGGGATGGAGCAGACTCTGGCTCTATTAAATGGCACAATGACAATAACCCCATTAACGGGATGAATGCCAACTTACTAATTTATCTCGATGATTGCAATCCTGAAACGGGCGGAAAAATAGAGGTCCGATCTGATCATAGCTATAAATTTATTTACCCTCGCAGGGGACAAGCCATTTTTCTCAACCAGTCACCACAATTCCAACATAAAGTGACTCGTTCCAGTAAAACGCGAAGGGTTATAAGTCTAGAATACTTTATCGACGATTTGGTGAGCGGATACCAACCAAAACAACGCACCGAAAAAGACCTGTAAACTAGAGTTTAGAATGCTGAGTTGGCAGTTCAATTAGAGTGCGTTATATCTTTATTAAATCATGAATATCAGTCTTAATCCCACATATCTTTGTAATCTAAGATGCCAATTCTGCTATTTGACTCCTGCACAGTTATCAGAAACTAGATATGCCTCTTTAAAAGAAATCAACCAACGATTAAAGGAAATTTCAGATTTTTCTCCTATTCAACATGTCGACATTTACGGTGGTGAGATCTCACTTCTCCCGGAGGAGTATCTAGAGGAATTATTGGTTATTCTCTCCTCTTACTGCAGACCTCCTTACAATATTATCACTAACCTCACCAGAATTTCACCTTTATTTAAAGACGAACGGGTCCACTTGTCAGTCTCTTATGACTTTGAAGCTAGAAAATTTAATGAATTAGTGTTTCAAAATATGTCTTTACTCAATAAAAATATTTCTGTCCTCATTCTTGCTTCTCCTCAGGTTATTGCAATGAATGTAGATTCGCTTATTGAAAAACTCAACCTTCTTTCTAATATTATTAGTGTTGAAATAAAGCCTTACTCAACAAATCAAAGTAATCAATTACCTATGAACTTCAAAGATTTTGAAGATTTTATCAAACAATGGCTTCAATCTAGAGTTCCCAAAAAATTTCTCTTTGTTAACGAAAAAAAAATTCAAGATTCACTTGCAAGGTCTTACAATGCTTTTAGCGACGATCATATCTATATCACTCCTCAAGCGAAGTTAGGAGTTCTTGATTTTGATGCTACTGACAACGAGTATTTTAGAGAGCTAGAAAGCATAGATGATTATCTTTTTTGGTCAAAAAAAGAAAAAGAGAAAATTTCTAAGAACGACTTTTGTAAATCGTGTAACTACAAAGGTCATTGTTTAACAGAGCATTATCGTGATGTTAAAGGGCTCAAGTATTCATGTAATGGATATAAACATTTACTCGACTGGTATCATGAATCTTTCGTCTAATATTACCGTCTATTTAAAGACGACTGAAACATGCAACTTGAATTGCTCTCATTGTTTCACCTCTGGCTCTAAGGGAGCGAAAATAATTTTTTCTCCGCAGAAAACGATCCATTTTTTTGAGCGACTAAAAAATGCCTTTCCGCACATTGAATCTATTCGCTATCTTTTCCATGGAGGAGAGCCATTTTTAGCTCCACTGGATACTCTTTATCAAGCCTACTTTGGTTTAAAAGATTTGTTTCCTAAAACTAGTTTTGGTATGCAAACGAACCTTGTTTACCCGTTAAGTAATGAGAAAAGAGCTTTCCTTAAAGAAGTCCTCTATAATTATGGATTCGGGACCTCATGGGACTATGACATCAGGTTTGGATCTTTACTCAATAAAGCAAAGGATTCGCAACAGGCGATTTGGGAAAAGAATGTCAGAACTCTGACCCAAGAAGACGACCACTATATGACAATGATCGTTTCTATAACTAAAGGTCTTATTGAAAATAAACAACCTATTGAGATTTTAAGATACGCTCATAAACTAGGGTTTAAACATATACTTTTCGAGAGAATTACAAGCGACGGAAATGCCATCGAAAACCATGAAATCATACCCTCGAATCGTAGCCAAGACGAATGGCTATACAAGATGTTTGAACAAACTATGAAATACAAAACTTATGAGTATATAGGAAACATGTTCATTTCGGAACTCGCTCAGGCTTATGTCAATCGCTCCCATGTTGGTAACCGTTGTCGCAACTGTGAAGAAAGCCTACTAACAATAAACGCTGATGGCTCGATAGCGGGATGTCCTAATACTGCTCCTGTTGATCACTGGGGTCATATTGACTGGCCTCTTACAAAAAGTTTTCAATCAAGTAACCGCCTTAAAACAATTTCTTGTGAGAGGTATGATCGCAATCCTCTATGTTTTTCTTGTCCAGCATTTGAACTTTGTAATAGTGATTGCCACAAACTTAAGTGGGACGAAAATGAAAGTTACTGTGCAGCTCCTAAAAAAATTTGGTCTCATATGTTAAAAAATTCAGAAAACTACAGTGAGTTGATTATATGAATATCGACAATAGACCTATAGACCTGATTGTGAAACCTACTGAAGCTTGTAATTTCGCATGCAGTTTTTGCAGTTCTAGCTATTTAGTCGAAAATAAAAGATCAAAATTAGACCTTATTTATATCTTTGAGTTTTTAAAACGCTTTCCTAATACTCAGACTATTATAATCAACGGAGGGGATCCCTTGATGATGCCTGTGGGATACTACTGGCAATTAATAGAGCATCTCGAGCAGTACAATTATATAGCCGATATCTCAATAACCACTAACCTATGGAAGTTTTGGCAAGAATGGCAAAATGACAAAAAACCAAAATACTGGACTGAGCTTTTTAGACACAAAAGAGTCAACGTAACCACCTCGTTTCAATATGGAGAAGGAAGACGAATTTCAAAAAACGAAATTTTCACAGAAAAGCATTTTATAGCAGTTTCAAATCTGATGTTAGAAAAAGTAGGATACCGGCCGTCATTTATAAGCGTTATTGAAGAGCAGGATTTAGATTCCTGTATAAATAACGTTCGTCTAGCAAAAACACTAGGTGTGGACTGCAAATTAAATTACGCCAATAAAAGTGGAGACTGTGACAAGCCTCTACCCTTATCATTTATTTATGAAGTTTATATTAAGATTTATGAAGAAGGCCTCGTCGATCATGAGTGGAATACTCGTCAAATGATTAATAGCATTCAACAATACCATTCGACTGCATGTCCACTTAACAGGAGTTGCGACAGTGGAATTAGAGTTCTTCAACCGGATGGAAGATATTTTAGTTGCGGGGCTTTCGGAGATGATCAAAGGTATGAGATTGATTTTCAGAAGGAAGTACATGAGGGTGACTTCTTTAAGCCTTTAGAGGATGACATCAACTTACAAGTCATTAAAAAGGATTGCTACACATGTGATATGTTTTCCATTTGTAACGGATGCAAAAAACATATCAGCGATCTTAAAGAATCTAATCTCACAGAGAGGCATTGCGCAAAAATGAAATCAATTGCACCTAAAATCATGAATATAGCTGATAATTCTCCACCAATTGAAATCAGAAATGATACCTACTATCAAGGCTTAAATGTTAATGAAACTAACGGCTAGACGATAGATTTTATTATTTCTAATATAGTGACTCATGGATAACTACGCACTGATTCAAAAAAAAATTGTCACTTATTCAGAAGTCGTTATTTGTCTTTTTGACAGCTGCAATTTGAATTGTGCCTTTTGCCCTCAAGATCACAATTCCACCTTATTTATGAACCGCAAAGATATCATGAATAAAACCTCGACTGTCATTCATTGGATAAATAATAAGTCATCGTCTTTCATTAAAATTCACCTGATGGGAGGAGAACTATTTCAAGACGACCTTGTAGACAAACAATTCCTTCAGATTTACTCTGATTTTGTTGATGAAATTAAATCCAAAGTAAATCCTGAAAAAGAACTCTACTTTAACTTCATTACTAATTTAGTTTTTACCAGGCAAACAGAAGTCTATGATTTTCTAAAAAAACATCGGTTAGAGTTTTCTATTTCTTATGATCCAGTTGGAAGGTTTACTCCTGCCGCTATGGTACAATTTCAAGAAAACCTTAAGTTCTTTCATAACAAAATAAGTATGGTCTCAATTGTTCTAAGCGCTCAAAATATAAAAAAAATACAACATGGCGATCCAGTCTTTGATAAATTATATGGTAGTTATCCTTGTGATTTTGACCAATTTCTACCTAGCGTTCATAATTCAGATGCTTTCATACCCAGCGCAAGTCAAATTAGAGATTTTTATATTTTTTTAATTGAAGAGTATCCAGAATGCTTAACGATAGAACATTTCATAACCAAAGAGGGTGCAAAGAAAATGCGTTGCACTCGAGGAAATTCTTTAACAATACTAAATGATGGTTCCGTGCCTCAGGAGTGCTCCGGTTCTATTTTTCTCAAAGACGGGCAAAAAGAGCAACTCGATCAACCTAAAATTGTTTACGATTATATAGGTAAGCAAAACTGTCTTACCTGCGCCTACTATGAAAGATGCCCATTTCCTTGCTTTGTCGCATCCAGCTACCATGTCAAAAAGGACGATATAGGACGTTGTCTCTACAAGGAGGTTTTTGATTATACAGTCTCTTAATATAAGTTTTATAAATCCGCCTCATGCAGATTGGTCTATGGCAAACAACTTAACTTATCACTATTGTCAAAGCCACTATAGGCGTTACGGTAAATATTGTGAGCATGTCAACTGGATTCCGGCTCCTTTTCGTTGGAACACGTACACATGTTTTGATGAGATAGTTAAAGAAATTGGCTCTTGCGATATACTTCTCATGAGTTCCTACACTTGGAATGCTGACCTTGTAGATAAGTTTGCTCAGTTCTATCGGAAACTCTTTCCGGATTCTATATTAGTCATTGGAGGACCACATATTGGGACTAATGAAGCTGAACTATTAAAAAAACGAGAGGAGCTTTTTGACTATATTTGTCTTCCTACTAAACCAGGAGAAGTTTTCGTCCAAGACTTAATAGATGAGTGGTTTGAAAATAATGGCTCCCCTCTAAGAGAAAAAATTGCATGGGAACTCAAAAGTGAAAAAAAACGCAGTCTTCCTTTTGATCTAGATTACTCTATATATAAAGAGCACTCAGATACTTACAAGTTACAATTAGATCACGCAAAGAAATACCGTCTAGAACCTTTTATCTCTCTTGAAACAACACGAGGTTGTCCTTACAAATGTGTCTATTGTGAATGGGGAGGAGGGACTGGAACAAAAGTCTATCAAAAACCATTAGATATAGTAAAAGAAGATATCAGAGTTTTAACCGAAATGGGTTACACCAATGCCTACCTAACAGATGCTAACTTCGGGATCTTTAAGGAACGAGACTTCGAAATCTATCGTTTTGCCCATGAGAAAAGTTTCGCTCTGACAGATATCTCAACCGTAAAAGTACCTCAACTAGCTAGACGCAAAGAGCTCATAGATTTTTGCTTTGATGTGGTAGGTAAAGGACCTGAAGTTCACACGAAGGTTGATACGGGAACTGACATGTGGGGAATGATGGAATACGCATCCTCAATTCCCGCCGTTTCGATCCAAAGCATCTCAACTAAAGCAATGACAATTTCTCATCGGATCGACCTTAAAACGCACGAGAAAATTGAACTTAGTAAACATATTTATGAAAGATGTAATAAAGAAGGCTTCCCGGTACCTGCGATTGAATTAATCTTGGCCATGCCAGGCTCTACGCTAAAAGATTTTTATGAAGAAATGAATCTTATCTGGAACTTTCAGGCATGGAATAGCTTCCGCCATGATTATATGTTTTTACCGGATTCTGAACTAAATTCTCAAGAATATAAAGATAAATATAATATTGAAACTGTGGAAGTCTATTCGGATATCGTAGACGAGGATGGGATAGATAACTGGAATAGCCTGTATCGAAATAAACGCAGCTATTTTAAAACTATTCGGTCTTGTTTTTCATTCAGCGCAGAGGAAATGGTTGAAATGTGGTTTATGAACAATGCAGCTAATTTTTTGCTGAGAAATATTTATCCTATGGTCAAAGAACATTGCACCCCACCTCTATTTGCTAAATCATGCTATACAATTATCCAAACGTTGGAAGGGTTTAACTACATGCAAGAAGAAATATATGACTTGTACAATCCGAAAACAGAGCCACGCTCAATTCGAAAGCTTCAAGGAAGTTTCCGAGTGGAAGTGATTGAAAAATTTTTAGCGAGAAATCAAAAACTGATTTACAATGAAATTTTTAAACAGTTTGTAGTCAAAAAGGATCATTCCAATGCTGAGTCTGATGTCCTCCATCCGTGAACGTGGCTATTACAAGCTTAGTGAACCTGATGCTCTTAATCTTATTGATATTGACAAGTACACTTTAAAAAATGTCGAAGAGCGCTCTAGAGACAATGGTGAAAAAGATCTACCAGAAGATTTAACCCAAAAGCTATTGATTTTTGGAAACTATTTAAAAACTAAGTATATTGACCCAAATTGGCCACAAAGTGTATTCAATAAATTCTTAGTATGGCAAGGTGTGGACAGAGACAACCAAGGTTGGCACACAGATCTTTTTGAGAACTATGATATTTTTTTTCTTTTTTATTTTGATGACACTTTTCCTGAGAGCGGCGGCTCGATAAACTTCAAATGGGATAAAGACAAAACCGCAAGTTTTCAACCAAAGAAAGGAGATCTATTTCTCGTTAATAATACAAGAGGGTTTTGGCATCGAGCTGAATCTACACAAATTTTAAGGAGGACAGCAAGTTTTGACTTCAATACAATCACTGGTATCTAAAAAAGATAAGCTTTGCACAGAACGAGACCTTTGTGCTGAACTTTACAATGTTTGGATCACGAAGTTACATGATGTACAGGAAGATGAGGACCAGTACAATATGTACCTTCAAATGATCGCAAACCTGGAGCCTTACGGTCAAATGATCAAAGAGCAAATCAGAGAAATAAATCGCAAAATATGCGATCACTATGGGGTAGATTCAATCGAAAAAACTCCTCACATGAAAGACTGTGTGGCTAAATTTGGTTTTGATCGACCTAATCGAGACTAAGATTAAATTCTGAATAAAAATAGTTTACGCTTGCTTTAACTTGGCTCTTTTTGTTTGCTTCAAAGTCCATTAACTTTTCTTTTTTTAGTCGAGCTAAAACATTATCGTAAGTTTCGCAATCGTCTTGATAGGTCACGAAGTATTTATCTGTTCCCAGGAATAATTCAGGATCTGAAAGTAAAGAATAAAAATCTTCAGAAAAATACTTTTCTATTAATTTTGCATAAATAATAGCCACCGCGTAAGACTTTGCTGGATAAACAATACTCCAGTGGTCGTCAGTAAAATAATTATAAATTTTTTCCTCTAAATTGCTCCCAGATAGACTCTGTACTTGATAAGGAATATGATCAATCAAGTCCTCGATCTTATTTAATCTATGATACAATATTTGGTGAAGTTTATAGTCTTTCAATTTCTTATGATAGCTCATTTGGAAAACTTAGCATGGCACATATAGCAAAAAATTTTTTCCTTTCACATATTTCGGAACACTATTCATATCCAAACAGCAAGGTCTTGTTTTCTCCCAATTATGTAGAGGAGAACCCTGAGGATATATTTATTATCAGTAAATATGCCAAAAATTTTAGCGACTATCTACAAGATTTTCATTCAAGTAATCTAAATGACTTTTGGGAGGTAAACCTGACGGGACCTAAAACAATTGTTTTTACTTGTTCTTATTTAATTGAAAACTTAAGTCTTCAATTTTGGGCCAATATTTTCTCTAAACAAAATGATTTGGTTTATCAAATCTACACCGCCTATCAAAAACTTTGGCTTACCAAGTCGATGCGACTCATGCACGAAAACTCCCATCTTAAGCAAAATTTTATTTCAATTCCATTCCAAACAAGGCTCACAAAAGAAAGGCTCCAAAATACCCCTAAGATCCCGATTATCCAAAGTCTTTCTCCTAAGGATTTAAACTTGGATCTGCGAATTGCTAACTTCTTATCTCCTTCAGTATCACTTGGTCAAGATACCTATCTTCTTGATCAGTTTAGACATATTGCCGAGACCTCACTTTTTAAAATATTAGAAGAAGTGAGAGAAACAATTTTAGATAATTATTTTCAGCTCCAGCAACATTCACTTTTAAGGCAGTATATAAATTTTGAAAATTTCTCATTATTTCTCCCTCAAAAGAATCGAACACTTGAAGAAATCCTTAAAATAATCTCATTGCAGGAAATAAAAAGAATTATCAAAATTCTTGAAGATGAGCTGGGTAAATCCTTTTATGAGTGCTTTGAGATGATCGACATTCTTGAGAAGAATCAAATCGAAACCTGGATGAGACAACAAAATTCTTATGGCTTTCCTCTGAATTTCTTCGATGATTCGTGTGATAATTTACGATTAGTGATGGAGGCGGTCTCACAATAATACCACTTTTTCAAAACTTATATTTAGAACATATAGAAGCCTATCGCTATGGGATGAGAGAGTTCTTTTTCCTTAAAGAAAAAAGGGAGCATCCTGAGGCAAAAAGACTCAAGCACGATCATACTTTTGATTTTTATATTGATGATTTTGATCAGACATTACAAAGTCAATACAACAATAACTTAGAGTTGTTAACGCGTAAAATCTATAAGACTCAAAAGAAAACTGTCCTTTTTTGTGATGATTTTTACCTAATTTCTATTCTCAAAGATTATTTGGCAAGTCTTGAAATCTTATCTGAAGACAAAAAACAACTAGAATTACTTTTTCAACTCTATTTTTACAAAGCTCGAGGAAAAAAGGTAACCCAAACTTCTAATTCATTTTCCCTTGATTTCTCTCTATTTAAATTTTCAAGTTCCCCCCTTTATTTAAAAATACTTTATTACTATCCAAGAGATCTGAAAAAATTATATTCTCTTGATGTGTCTGAGCAAATTAGCACTGCCTGGATAGGCTATGTAAAGTTTATGGCGAGAGATATTCTAAGAAGCGGCTATCTTTTAAACTCTGTTTCAAAAAGTAATGAAACGCCAACAATAGACGAACTCAATGCTTTTTTATTAAAAGACCCTAATCTAAACTGGCTAGTTGACAAAGATTTTGAATTTAAGTCAAGACAGGAGATATGTGAAACCTACTCATCGAAGGTTTTCATTAAGCTTTTTGCCTTATACGAGGCTTATCAAGCCGCTGGCTTTAGATCAAAAAATATATATCCTCATGATAAAGTTTTTTTAACTCTTACTGAGATGTTTTATTCTAAAGAAACTATTAAGATCGATGACTTGCTTATCTATAAATATCCCCTTATATTTTTTAAGCATACTAATCATTTATTTCTCCTCAGTTATGCACTTAGCAAGGTTGCAATTGAAGCTCAGTTCAAAAACAAATAAAGTAAATGATTTTCTAGGTACTTAGCATTTTTTTAAACGTACTCAAAACATGAAATTATGATAAAATTTAACGGCAAGGAGTCTTTAAATGAAAATTTTAGCATTTCTTTTATTTTTTACGTTTTCTTCATTCGCTTTTGCTCAAGTTGAGTTTGTATGGGGAATTAACGAATCACTTGACCAATATAAAATTCAAGCTGATAAATTTAAGAAAATTATCGAAGAACAGACTAAAGGTGAGGTCCTGGTCAAAGTGGTTCTTTACAAGAAAGACCCTCAAAGACCCTTTGAGCTGATAAAAAATGACTCTTTTCACATGTATCAAATAACAACAGATAATGTTCAAGAGAGAACTAAGACTAAATACCCGTTCCTAGACGCTTGGCACGTTCCCTTTGTGTTTAAAAACCCTGAGCACGTAGAAAAATATATAAATTCTAAAAGAAGTATGAATAATCTGAAACTCTTAGAAACGGACGATTATTTGGCTTTCAACTATTCTTATGCTGGTGGTTTTGTATCAGTAATTGATAAGAACCCTGTTCACAATCAAATGCACTTAAAAGATTTAAGAAATTTTTGTCCGATGACAGAACTATCGGGCGAAAATGATAAAAACAAACAGAACTTTGCAGCTCAATTTCATCAAAAACTACCTTGTTTGGCGCTTTTGTATGAATTGAATGAATTTAAAAATTTTGCAGATAAGCTTCCTCAAGAGGTATTTATCAACCTTACTTATCATAAAGTTGTTTCGCGTGTTTCAGTCATCTCGAAAAAATTTTTATCGCAACTCTCCATAAAACACAAAGATCTCTTTTTAAGCCATCTAAATAGTATCCTTGCTGAAGAGCGTGCAATAGTAAACGAGAGAGGAAGGCAAAATTTAAAGAGGATAGGAAATATCCCCAACTTGAAAATGGTTCGTTTAAAAGATGTGCAACATCAAGTGAAACCTGATCCGAATCGATCACAGAGCTTGCAATCTGAAATTGATTTTATAAGAGGTCTCGAAGAAATTAAACAGGAGCAAGCTTCTAAATAGTCGGTTAACTTTGTAAGTTTTAAGATGACTCAATAAGAGTAACTATTTTAGTTGCGCCGATAAACACATCGAAAGCCGTATTCTTTAGAAGCATCATCATCAAATGCTGAAAAACTTAAACTAAAAATTCCGGCAAAATAACCATTTCTATAACTTCCGCCGCGAATGGCAGCCCCACCAGTTCCACCTTCAAATTGGCCCAAACCAAAATCTGAGTTATAGCTAGCTTCCGTAATATTTGCAGGATTTCCTGGGGCAAAAAACTCTTGAGCGAGATCACTATCTCCGTCAGGCTCTTTATCACAGATCTCTATACTTCCAAACTCTACCCATCCATCAGTACAATCAATTGGACCTAATTGAGCTTCATCTTGATCAAGAGAGCCGGTATCAACCCACTCTGCAAGATTACCAGCAAAGTCCCAAATCTGATTCCCATTAGATAGAGTATGCCGAGCATAGGTAGCAGTTCCTGTTCTATTGACCTCTGCCCGTCCATCGACACCGTTATAATTATAGCCACAGGAATCATCAATACCGTTATTTCCTCTAAAGACACATCCTGAGCCCACGATTCCGCTGCTCCAATTATTTGCTTGCGCCTCAATATTTCGAGCTATCGTCATCCATTCGTAAGAGTTAATGAGATCGTACCCATCCCCTAGAGAGCGGCACTCGTCTTTTGCCGTTTGCATATCAAGTTTTCTCCATCCTGGATAAACATCGCCATTTTGAAGTTCGAAAGACCCTGGATTAAAAAAACTCGTTCCCCAATTACTAGAACTACAACTTGATTCAAGACATCCATCATCGTTTAAACCATAGAGGTCACTTGAGTTAGCAAGACCAGTAACTCCAGAGTCTAACCATGGCTTGGCTTCAAACTTCATCACACAAAAATCGTTGGCAACCAGCTCATTACCTGAATCAGCGGGAACTAGAATATACCCCGATGGACATTCATTATAATCGTATTCTATGGCATTGGTTGAGCAATTTGATTCTACGCCATTTATATTTGTGCTTTTGACGTAAAAATCATAATCACCAAAACTAGGAAGTTTGTTGAGCTGAATATTTATTGACGAACCATCACTGATAGCAGAGCCAACCAAATTGGAGCTCGAGCAATTGCTGTCAGTATAAATTTTAATAGTATCCCCCACTTGAATATTACTCACAGTCAAATAGGGTCTAGACTGTACATCATATTGTTTAGTCGGAAATTGAATATTTTGAGCTAACGAAAGATTAGGTGTCTCGGGTTGAGCATTGGTAGTAATCGTCATTTTATTTATATTATTATCTAATTGAGCATCAATATCTTTGAGTCTCACTAAAAATGTATAGCTTGTTGCACTTTTCAATTTTGTAGCTGTATAAGTAGTCTCGCCAGCCTGAGCACGGTGAAGCAAAGTATTTATCCCATCTGTCACATCGTAAATATAATACTCTTGAGCCTCGTCACTATTTGTCCAAAAAAGTATTGCACTTGTATCAGTAACTGAGGTTATCCCATCTAGACCAGAAAAACTCGCATTGGACCCAAAGGTTGAACTCGCACTGTTTTGGACAGCAGTGGAAGAAGGAAGTGGGTCGTACTCTTTAGTCTCACAGGAAATAAATATAGTGGCCATAAGAGCTAGCAATATAGTTTTCATCACCTTAATTATCGGTGATTTAAGTCAAAAGCCTTAGTTTTTTAGTCAAACACCTAAGATCTCGTCTAAATAAATGAAATGCTCTCTAGTTAAGTCACTAATATTTGGCAGTTTAATCCCAATAAGTACAAAAAATTCTTGAAGAGCCGGTTTCAGGGCTATCAAAATCTGCACGGTAACGTCTTAAAGGCTGCATTTGCGTATCAGGCCAAGTATCAATCTCAAGTCTATATCCACCCCCATAAAAACTCGTCCTATAGTTTCTTGAGGTTCGCTTAAACATTGTGAAACTTCTGCTTACTCGTTGGCCACGCCTATCATATACTAAGCTTGCTCTTACACTTCTGGTATTACTACCCCAAAAGTCCAAATCAAGATCAAGACCACGACCTTGACATTGAATCTCACTAAAAGAGTAAGCTGAGCCACTCAATACTAAACCCATTAATAATATTAATTTCATTCATTGCCCCCCGACTGAATAAATCTAACTAAAGAAGATTCTTTAAATAAATATCTACCGTTTTGTCTGCATCCAGGCCAATTCTACATTGTGAAAAGCTTGGCTTCCCTAATAATCTAGGATTATTACTAAATCCTAAAGGCTCACGAGGAATTCTAAACCGAGTGTCTAATCTCGAGTTATTATTCTCATCGTGAAAAAGAGAAATAGCATAGCTTTCTTCCGTAAGACCTCTAAAGGTCACAGACACCGCAGCCAGATCTACAATTTCAACAATTTCAGATCTTACAGCAGCATCATTTCTCCCCGGAAATCCATTTGCTTGGTCAAATAAGGCAATCTTAATATTTCCTCGATTTGACCTCACGTTTTTAATGTTGACTGTAAGCTCCATCGCAAATGCACTCGTGGAACTTACCAGACAGACTAAGGCAAATAAAATAGTTTTTGTTTTCATACTTGGAATAAACCAAAGAATTTACCTTTTGCAAAGACTCAAGAGTATTTGTTATACAGCTTTTGGAGAGAGATTCCGATAAGATATCATGAAGTTAATGCCCGATAATGAATTAATGTCTTGGACAAAGAAAGTAAGCACTAGATTTTATGAACTGGTATTTGAGGACCCTTGGTTTTCAAAGATCTTTAGAAATGTTGATCAAGAAATTATTACTTCTCAACAAGCTGATTTCATGACGGGAGCATTGGGAGGTCCTAAGTTATTTGGGGGTAGAATGCCAAAGGATGCTCACCCACATATTTGGGTGGATGAAAAGATCTGGGAGTATAGAGAGAATCTTTTAAAACAGACTTTTGAAGAATTATATGTGCCTTTAGATTTGCGAGAAAAGTGGCTTGCGATAGATAATGCCTTTAAAAGAAGCATCCTTAATACCGGTGATAAGTCTGAATGTTTTGGCCGATATAAAACAGATGAAATTATTTATGAGCCAATGCCCGAATACTTGAAAAAGAAAAAAGCATCATAAAAAAGGGGCCCACTAAGGGCCCCCAATTATTAACGAAAAAATATTATCTTTTTAAATCAAAACGGTCAGCTCTCATGATTTTAATCCAGGCGGCTTTAAAATCTTCAACCATTTTTCTTTTACCATCATTAGCGCCATAAACTTCTGCAACAGCTCTAAGTTCTGAGTGAGATCCAAAAATCAAATCTACCGAAGTTCCTGTCCACTTAAGTTTTCCCGACTTACGATCAAAACCTTCATAAACGCCATCTTCTTTTTTAGACTTTTTCCACTCAATACCCATATCAAATAGATTAACAAAGAAATCATTAGAAAGGGTTCCTGGCTTGTCAGTAAGGACACCATGAGTTGAGTCTCCAGAGTTTGCACCTAGAGCTCTCATTCCCCCTACAAGTACTGTCATTTCAGGTACTGTAAGTCCAAGTAGGTTTGCTTTATCAACCATGGATTGAGCAGGAGACATATAAGCTTCTCCCCTATTATAATAATTTCTAAATGGATCTGCCTTTGGCTCTAAATAGCTGAACGACTCAACATCTGTGTTTTCCTGAGTGGCATCAGTTCTTCCTAATTTCACAGGGACTTTAATAGTTACATTGCCTCTTCTAGCAGCTCTTTCAAGCGCTGCAGCTCCTGCAATAACAATAGTGTCGGCCATGGAAACTTCTTTTCCACCAGTTAAACCACGGTTAAAGCTTGAACGAATTTTTTCTAGCTTACCAAGAACTCTTGCCAAATTTTTAGGATCATTAGCTTCCCAGTCTTTTTGAGGAGCTAGCCTCACTCTTGCACCATTAGCTCCCCCTCTCATATCAGTCGCTCTAAATGAAGATGCCGAAGCCCATGCTGTTTTAATCAAGTTTTGTACTGTAAGGCCAGACTTTAAGATTCTACTTTTAAGTGCTGCAACTTCACTATTACTGATAAGTGCTGTTTTTCTTTTTGGTAAAGGGTCTTGCCAAGAGAGAGTTTCTTTTGGAACTTGACTCCCAACATATCTCGCAACTGGTCCCATATCTCTATGAGTTAGTTTATACCAAGCAAGTGCGAATGCTCTTTCAAACTCTTTAGGGTTCTTAAGCCATCTCTCTGTGATCTTCTTGTAAGAAGGATCTGTCTTAAGAGCAATATCAGTTGTAAACATAATGGGAGCATTTCTCTTTCTTTTTACATGTGCATCTGGAACGAGTTTTGCTGCCTCTGGATGTTTCTTCGGATCAGGTATCCATTGAGTTGCTCCACCTGGAGATTTTGTTTTGACCCAAGTAAATTTGTAGAGATTCTCTAGGTATTGCATAGTCCAAGCTGTTGGAGCCGCAGACCATGCGCCTTCTAAGCCTGAGGTGATCGTATCTTCTGAATGCCCTTTTCCACATTTATTTTTCCAACCCAAACCTTGTTGCTCTACAGGAGCGGCTGCAGGTTCAGCTTCATGACACTTAGAAGACTTATGTGCTCCGTGGGCTTTACCAAAAGTGTGTCCCCCGGCAATTAAAGCGGCTGTCTCTTCATCATTCATGGCCATTCTTCCGAAGTTAACCCGAATATCTTCTGCGGCTAAAAGTGGGTCAGGTACTCCGTTTGGTCCTTCTGGGTTAACGTAGATGAGACCCATTCTTGTGGCACCAAGAGGCTTTTTTAGTTTTTTCCTATCGCCACCATCATGTCTTTTACTAGCGAGGAACTCAGCTTCAGGTCCCCAGTAAACAAGATCTGGCTCCCAATCGTCAGTTCTTCCCCCACCAAAACCAAAGGTATTAAAGCCCATTGACTCAAGTGAAACATTTCCGGTTAAGACCATAAGATCGGCCCAAGAAATACGCTTTCCGTACTTCTTTTTTATAGGCCATAAAAGCCTTCTTGCTTTGTCCAAGTTTGCATTATCTGGCCAACTATTTAACGGTTCAAAACGTTGCTGGCCTCCTGCCGCCCCACCGCGACCATCAGTTACTCTGTATGTTCCAGCTCCATGCCATGCCATACGAATAAAAAAGGGTCCGTAATTACCCCAGTCCGCAGGCCACCAATCTTGTGAAGTCGTAAGGACTTTTTTGATATCCTTTTTCACTTCTTCGATATCTAACTTTGCAAATTCTTTAGCATAATTAAATTTCTTATCAAGTGGATTAGACTCTTCAGCGTGCTGTCTTAGTGGGGCAAGATCAAGGCGATCAGGCCACCAAAATGAAACTGGTTTTGGCTCTCCTGCACTAAAGTTCTCTTTCATACCGCCAGACTTTTTATTGGAGTCTGAGGCACAACTGACAACCAGTACAAGAGCAAGTGTCAATAAACTCATGAGCTTTGATTTGGTCATAGCTTCCTCTCTTTTTTTAGTTATTAAAAATGAATATTAAAAATCTACGTGGCTTGAGCTTTATTCTCAAATAGAAATTAGCAATCAGGCGATAAAGTTTACCTATTGATAGACAAAAACTTGATTAGCCAAATAGATGATGACTTTCTAAAAAAAGAGAGAAGTTTCTACTAGTTGAGTTTTTTGGTTTTGCGTTATTTTAAATTCTATACCCGCATGGCGACAAAAGATCTTAGCTATGAATAATCCATATCCTAGAGAGAAAGCTTCCCCTTTAATCCGAGAGCGATCTATTTCTGTCTCAGAATTTAAAACTTTAAGCTTCTTCTTATTTAGAGGTAATGATGGATTAGAAATAACCAAAACATTTTCTTTGAAAGTTATTTTAATCTCACTGTCTTCGACGGAATGCTTAAAAGCATTATGGATCAAATTACCTAGTATTTGGTTTTTTAAAATATTTTTCTCTGTATGACATTTGATCAGAACTGATTCATCTATATCGACAGTAAATGTATGCCTTCCTTGTTCAATATTTTCTTTGTACCCCTCAACCAAAGTATCCACAATCTCTTTTAAATATACTTCAGTGACTGGGTATTGGTCTTTTTGGTCTTTTAAGACATCTCTAATTGTCATAATAATATCAATAGAATTATTTACTTTACCGAGTAGCCCCTGAAAAAGTTCTTTGTTTTCTGAGTTCTCTCTTGCTAATTTTTGGAGCCCTACTTTCAAGGACAGAATGGGGGTGGAGATATCGTGAATGAGGGTTTTAAGGAGATTACTGTCATTTTTAATATCGATATATTTCTTGGAGATTTTAGCCTGACTTTTCAGGGAGTGATAGAAAAAATAAGTTAAAAGACTCACTATTATAATAATGATCAGGACTTGCTGAAGAAAGCGAATTCTTTGAGCCTCCAATGTGTTGCCAATATTGAAAGAATACTCAACCTCCCTTCCAAGAAACTGGCCAGTATATAACTGAAGATCAGACTTTTTAACTTCACCGCTTATTGAGTTAAAGTAGTTTCTTTCGGAGTCTTTATCAAAAACAGAGAAGCTGTTAATACTTAAAGTGTTATTGAGCCTATAAGCTGAAAATAAATCGTTAGCAGCAACCACTAAATTTAAAAAACCGCTTTTACCACTTTTAAAATGGACAGGGCAGTAAAAAATAACCGCCTTTTCTCCTTGATAGGTCATTATAGGGGGAAGAAAAGTTATTCTTTTTTGGGAGATTCCCTGTTTAAAAAGATTAAAAACTATAGGGTCTGGATGATGTGAAAGGTTTTTTCCAAGAGCTGCTTTATTGCGTTCTTCTGGATAGACGTATTCTATAATGTATTCACTATTAGCGAAGTTAAAAGCGTAAATATCTCGAAAGGAATTCTCAACATCACTGACAAGCTCTCTAAAATTCACCCTATCAAAATCTTCATCTTGTTCTAAGCGCTTTCGCACAAAACTCAACAATTCGATCTGATCGAGTAAAACTTCATTAATTCTCAAGTGCTCGGCTTCAAAAACATCTTCAATTTTTTCATTCAATTCACGCAAATGATCAGAATAAAAAAACCACTGCAATCCCACGCCAAGCATGGTCAAAGAGAAAAAAAGAGCCAGAGCCTGAAGCCTAATATATTTAATGTTCATTCACTCCTAGCTTACACCGCAAATCCAAACCTTTCAGCTTAAAAAAAACTAAGCTTTTGGAGGCTTTTCTGGCTGCGGCTCTTTAATTGGCACTTCCTCTTTTCTTTTTGGTGGGGGAATTTCAACTGGAGTCCTATCGGGTGCAGAGGGAGGTTCTGGTACTCTTCTGGGAGTTTTAGGAGCTGGCTTTTCATCCGGTTTTGGATGATCTGGTTTTCTCGGTTTTGGATCATTCATTATAGCTCCTTTTGAATTATAGATTTAAAATTGGAAAAGGGAGCTCAAAGCTCCCTCTTTCATACAGTTCTTACAAGCTCTTTAGTCTAAGTGAGACTTTAACATCCAACTCATTGATTCATGTTTTTGTAAAAGTCCAACTAAAAAATCTTCCGTACCAGGGTCATTCTCAAATAACTTATCATTAGTTATCACTTCTTTAAGATGAGTTTGAATTTTCATATGACTAAAAAGAAGATCATCTAGCATTTCATTACTACCTAATGCTTCCCCGTTAGTTTCATCGATATCCATCGCCGCCTTCATCTTTTCGACGGTACTTATAGGTGTCTCTCCAATAATTCTTACTCTCTCTGCGATATTATCCATGATTTCTAGAAGGTCTCTATATTGAGTTTCAAGAAAATTATGGATGCTATGAAATCTAGGACCAGTAACGTTCCAATGGTAATTAAGGGTCTTTGTAAACACAGCATATTCATTTGCAAGTAGGGTATTAAGTGCTTTGGTAGTCGTACCTGCTGTTTCTTTGTTTAAGTTTGCAATTGGTCTTTCAAAATTTTTAGTTTTCAAGTTCACTCCTTTGTTTTTTATAGTTTCTGTCATTGCCGATTAAAATTCATCGAATTGATTTGAAGACATTGTGTAAAAACAAACACATCATTCGTTAATTTATAGAAAAGGTTTCAACCTCAACTTCTTTTAAGAGCTGAATCACTTTATTTTTCAATTTTCTGTGACATTGCACTGAAATATAAATTTTTCTATCCAAGTTTGGTTCTTCTCCATCCTTCAATGAGTGATGGTCAGATCGCGACAATAGCTTTTGAATAAATAGGACTCCGATCAACACGAGAGCAATAGTAAAAGAGCTTAACAAAATAGGATCAAACAACTGTGAGTTAGCAAAAGAAAAGCTAGCGATCACAAAAGCAAATATGAAAGCTAGGATGACAAAAATTTTTGTTTTATATCTCTGAAGAAAAATCTTATGAGACGCAATTTTGGGACCTAAGTGTTTCAGTCCTGGACTCTCAGTTAGGTCCTTCACCTCTATTCTTACACTCTCCTCAGACAGAGAGCTTTTCAAGCATTCAACTACCTGATCTCTTTGAATATCATCATTGATAATGGCCTGAACCTTAATGTTGTTATCCTGATAAGCCATATCTGTATTATAAAGAAAAGAAGAGTTAAATCCTTAATCTTTGGACTAGGAGTTGTGTAGATTTCTACAAATTTAGAATTTCTCTTTACAGGAGGTCCTTTATTCGATTGATCAAAACATGAGATTTTACGGGTTTAACTATATGGTCACTAAACCCCGCTTGAGCTGTTTTCATTTTCTCCTCACGCATACCGTGGGCTGTCAAAGCGACAAAAGGACAATTTAACCCATATGATTTAAGCTCCTTGATGACTGAGAATCCATCTTTTCCAGGCATCTGTAAGTCGAGCAAAATAACATCAAAGACGTCATTTTGAGCTTTTTCTATAGCTTCATCACCTCGATAGGCTGCTTGTACTTCGGCACCTGCGGTCGCTAAATAAAGGCTAAAGAGCCGTGCATTTTCTTTAGCATCATCTACAACCAGTATTTTTCTCCCCTCTAAGACCTTTTCTTGAACATCCTCTCCAACGTCTTCGATATGGGTAGAGAAATCTGAGATCAATTTACTACCACTTAAAAGCCCCACCGCAAGCCTAATTTCAATATCAGTTCCCTTACCAGGGATACTTTTTAAAACTCTAATATCTCCACCCATTTGTCGAGCAAGGTCTCTAGACAATACTAACCCAAGTCCACTTCCTCCATATTTTCTACTCACAGACGTATCTGCCTGTTGAAAAGGACGGAAAAGTTTTTTGACTTGCCCTTTATTCATCCCTATTCCGGTATCATTAACAAGGATCATGATTTCACTAGAGTTTTCAAAAAAGCTAACCAGAATACTGACTTTACCTCGGTCCGTAAACTTAATAGCATTACCCACGATATTAAAAAGGATTTGTTTTACCCTTTTAGGATCAATCATCAAGTTTTCGGGAACTTTTGTTTCAAAAGAAAATTCTAGATCGAGATTCTTATCTTGAGCTTTTACATTTAAAAGAGAAAAGACTTGATTCAGAAGTTGAGCAAAATCTGTTTCCTGTTTTTCAACTTGAAATTTTCCCGACTCAATTTTTGCGATATCAAGAATATCGTCAATCAATCCCAAAAGATGATCAGCATTTTGGTCAATTATTCTAATGGCATCATCTCTTTCAACTACAGAGTTTCCATCCTTTTTCAATATATCGGTGTAGCCTAGTATCGCAGTCATAGGGGTTCTTATCTCGTGACTGATATTTGCTAGAAAATCCGTTTTTGATCGATTGGCAGTTTCTATTTGAAGAACAGATTCCAAGATCTTCTCGTGTTGTATTTTTATGGTTTTAAACAAGGGAACAAAAACGACCCACCAAATGATAAAGACCTGAAAAACACTTAGGAAGATTAAGAAAAGGACTAGATTTTTATAATTGTCGAATGCTTTAGATTGTATTGACTGGACCTTTACCTGAACTCTTTCTAAGGTTTTCAAGATGTCCTCTCTCAATAACTCAGTTTGTGAAATAACTTCAGAAGTCTTTGTATAAGGGCTTGAAAAGTTGCTCTGTTCAAAGTTTTCTAAAGTATTTAAATACCGATCAAAGACATTGGAGATGCTTTGCTGTGAAATTTCAC